>Ga0265301_10006840_pt1 | contig 10793 bp, 3 predicted proteins | sample AusTroGonzalo_MG_2_FD_193488 | JGI IMG/M metagenome (GOLD analysis project Ga0265301, IMG submission 193488) | Bovine rumen microbial communities from tropical cattle in Woodstock, Queensland, Australia - Gonzalo_04 | ecosystem: Host-associated > Mammals > Digestive system > Stomach > Rumen ...
CTATATAGTAAAATCTTCTGCAAACGTTTCTGAATTACAAATAGATGCAGAACATTTCGCAGGAAACTACTATGTTGAAGCAAGCACATTATTCAGAAGAGAATCTGATGGTGTTGATATGCCTGCAGAAATCACATTACCTAATGTAAAAATTCAATCTAACTTTACATTCAACATGGCAGCTACAGGAGATCCTAGTACATTTACATTTACTATGGATGCATTCCCTGGATATACTATGTTCGATAGAAAACACAAAGTATTATGTGTTATCCAAGTTGTTGAAGATGCAGTTGCTGGTAATGAAACTAAGAATTCTGTAATGGGTCATCCAACAGGATTTGATTTACCTGAAAACGAAAATGATTCAGTAACTACTGGCGGAGAAGCTAGTATATAATAAAAATTAAGAGGGAGGTAACACTTCCTCTTTTTTTTATATATTAATCTTTTATGATAAGGGTTGATAATATATGCGAAAAGAAATAACAAATGAGAGCATAGAATCTTTTCTAGTAAATGATGTTCATAAAAGAGCTTATAGAGAATATGTTAAAAAGCAAAGAAACGATGTCGTTCAAGCTGAAAAATTACAAAATTTTTTACGTCAATTAAAAAATGCAACTTTAAAAAATTCAGTAGTTAAGACAGGAAAAACTACTTGAGATAATGTTATAGATGATGTTATGTTACAAGAATTATTAGAAGAAGTAGATGCGCAATTGAAACAAGATAATTTATCAACAGGAATTAATAGATTGTTTCAAAGATATGGAAGTACATCTTATAAAACTGGTCAATATTTAGAGCGCGAATTGGTAGCTATTTTTACAGCAGTAGCTAAGAAAGCATTAGAAAATAGCGACATTAATATCGGAGAATTTACTTTAGGAACAGGAAGCATTCAAGGAACTACTACGATTTCTAAAAAAATGCAATCTATTATTGCTAAAACAATTACAGATGAAGTGAAAAATGACTCAATTACAAAAGTTAATACAGGAACAAGAAAGAATGAATTATATCAAAGATTTGTTTCTATTAAAACAGACGTTGATGGATTACCTGAAATTTCTGCTCAGACGGAGATGAATCCTCAATGAAAAGATATATATTTATTACTGCAAGGCGCAACAATTTCCGCAAAGAACTATACTTTGCATACTTATAATCAAGAAGAAAAAGTATGGAAATTAAAAGAAATTTTTCCTAATATTCATCTAGGAGAAGTAAAAAATCCTTATCGTGCTATTGCAGGAACTTTACAGGATTTAGGATATCCATTAAAAACTGCTGAACGTGTATTCTATGCCGGATATGCTCAAATTGAAAAAGGAAATCAAGAAGTCATTAATCATATGTATCATTTAAAATATATTTATGAGTTAACTGGAGCCGGAGCATGGAATATGCTTGGAGTAGGAAGGGCAAGATTTTTAGTCTTTAACGATCCAACTTCAGATTTAATTTATGTTGAAAGTGCTGCTCAATTAATAGATGACATTTTTGATGAAAGTTTTAATTGAACAGGAAATCCTTTAGGAGCTATTAAAATAAGTACTAGAAGGTTTTATGAATCTTAATTTGACATAATACAAAAATTATGTTAATATAAAATAGAGAGAAAAGGAGATAATAAATATGGTTAGTTATGCAAATATGAAATTAAAAGTAGATACATCTACTAAAATAATTGATTTAGGAAATGGTATTTCAATTGAAGTATTGAAATATTTACCTATTGTTGAAAAATATAATTTAATTGAGATTACTTTGCAAAAAGCTTTTGAAAATGATATTTATAATCCGTTAAAATTAGATATGTATTTTGCATTAAATCTTGTTTATTTATATAGTAATATTAGTTTTACAGATAAACAAAGAGAAGATGAAGAAAAATTATATGACACTTTACAAAGTAATGGAATTTTAGATAAAATTATTGATGCTATTGATGATGATGAATATAATAGTATTTATACAATGTTAGTTGAAACAGAAGATAAATATTATGATTATCACAAATCTTTAGCTGGTTTATTCAATGAATTAGCAAATACAGTAAGTAAAAATTCAGATAATTTACAAAATATTCTTGCTAATTTTAAAAAAGAAGATTTTCAAAATGTAATTAGCTTTGCAGAGGCTGCAAATGGAAATAGACCTATAGAATAATTTTGTAGCAGGCCAAAATAGATTAATTATATTCCCTCATTTTACAAAGATAGTAAATAGAGGGAATTTTTTTATTTTGTAATAAAAAAGGAGGAAAAGGATATGGCAAATGCAAAAGTTAATATTGATGTCGGTTATACAGTTGATAAAAAAAGCTTTAATCAACTTTTAGAAAATCTTGATAGAGTGGCAGCAAAAGCAAAGCAAATGACAAACGATAAAAATGGCGATGCCAATCTAAAGAAACAATTTCAAGAAGCAGGGAAAGCAGCAGAACAATTATATTCAATTATGAACCGTTCTTGAGATGGGAAACTGAATCAAGTTAATTTAACAAAATTAAATACTGAATTTAAAAAGACTAATACTACAGCTACTGATTTTTATAATAAACTTGCCAAAGGTGGAAAAGAAGGGGCAGAAAGTGCAAATAATTTTGCTAGAAGTATTTTAAATGCAAATATACAATTAAAACAGTCAAATCAACTTCTTGATAAAATGGCAGTAACTTTCAAAAACACTATTAGATATGGGATTTCTTCTAGTGTTTTTAATAATTTTACTAATTCTATTCAAAAAGCTTATGATTTTACCAAAAATTTAGATACAAGTTTAAACGATATTAGAATAGTTTCTGGAAAAAGTGCAGATGAAATGAGTCGTTTAGCAATAAGCGCCAATAAAGCAGCACAAGCTCTTGGGAAAACTACTTTAGATTATACAAAAGCTGCAACTATATATTATCAACAAGGTTTATCTACTGAAGAGGTAGAAAAAAGAACTGAAGCAACATTAAAAGCTGCTAATGTTACTGGACAAAACGCTCAAGAGGTTTCTGAACAATTAACTGCTGTATGGAATGGTTATCGTGTTACAGGCAAAGAACTTGAGTTATATGTAGATAAATTAGCAGCAGTAGCTGCTAGTAGTGCATCTAACCTAGAAGAGTTGTCAACTGGTATGAGTAAAGTTGCTTCTGCAGCGAATATAATGGGTGTTGACATTGATCAATTAACAGCTCAAATGTCTACTATCATATCAGTAACAAGACAGGCGCCAGAATCTGTTGGTACTGCTTTAAGAACTATCTATGCACGTATTGCAGATATTAAAGCAGGGTTAGATGATGAAGTATCTTTAGGTAATTATTCTAAGAAAATGGCTAGACTAGGATTTAATGTTTTGGATGCTAGTGGCAATCTTAAAGATATGGGCGATGTTATTGAGGAAATTGGCGGTAAATGACAAGATTTAACTAGAGAACAACAAATTAGTTTGGCTCAAACGATGGCTGGTACTCGTCAATACAATAATTTACTTACATTATTTGATAATTGAGATAAATACGAAGAGGCTCTAGAAACATCTAGCAATGCTGCAGGAACATTACAAAAACAACAAGATATTTATATGGAAAGTACAGAGGCTCACTTAGAACAATTACGTGCAGAGGCAGAAGAATTATATAATACATTATTTGACCAAGAAGCAGTAAGAGGTTTTGTTGATTTATTGCGTAATGGATTGGATGTTTTAAGCAATTATGTAAAAAGTCTCGGCGGAGGAATGGGAACTTTAATTGGTTTAGGTTCTCAATTAGCTAATATATTTAGTGGACAGATTGCTTCAGGCATTAATAATATGATGACAAATGCTGAAATTATGGCGCAAAATGATAATGACAAAGCTTTAAAAGATGAAATATCAAAAGTTCATGCTGTTGAGGGAGACCATATTTCAGAAGCTGCTTTAACAAAAGAATTAGAGTATGCTAACAAAATTAAAGAAGTTAGAGGCGCATTAAGTGCAGAAGCTTTAAATGAATTAACTTCTCATCAGAAAAAAATTGGATTGCTTGAAGAAGAGAAAATTAAAAACGATGAAATTCTTAAACAATTAATTAAAAAAAGAGATTTAAGCAATCAAAACAATAAAAATGTTATTAATGAATTAAATGAAGAAAATTCTGGTTTTAATGTTAATGATATTGCAAGTGTAACTAATTTATTAGAAAGCAAACAAGGAAATATAGAGAGATTACACGACGAAGAAAAAACGGCTTCAGAGGAAAGATTAAGCGCAATACATCAGGAAATAGATGCTGAAGACCGTTATATAGATTTTTTACAACAACGAAAACAATTATTAGAAGAGATTAATGCAACCAATGACGCTGGACAAAATTTAAAAGATGAGCAACAAGCTCATGAAGATATTGCAAAAGCACAAATTGAACAGGCAGAGAGACAACAAAAAATTCAAACTATTGTAAAAGGAACGACTGCGGCTTTAATGCTAGCGACATCTTCAATTAGTGCATGGAATATTATTACAGACAAGGAATTATCTAATTGGGATAAATTTAAATCTATTGTTGGAATTGTAGTTACACAACTTCCTATGTTATTATCAAGTTATAAAGCATTGAAAACTTTAATCCCTACAATTACTAGTCTTATTAATGGGGAGACTATTGCAACATGAGCACATAATGCGGCTTTAGCTGTTGAAAAATTATTAATGGGAGATATTACAGCACTAGGTGTTATTGCTGTTGTGGCTATCGCTGCTCTTACCACAGCATTAATTGCTGGAGTCGCTGCATTAATTGACTATAATAGTGAACAAAGTAGATTACAAAGAGAATTAGATGCCGCAAAAGAGAAAGCAGAAAAAGCTGCTGAAGCAGTAACAAATATAACTGAAGCTTATAAAACATTAAAAGATGAATTCAAACAATATGATGAAATAAAAACTACCCTTAGTGAACTTACTGCGGGAACAGAAGAATGGAAAAATAAAGTTTTAGAATTAAATGAGGTTGTCTTAGAATTATTAGATAAATATCCTCAATTATTAGAATATATTCATGCCGGAGAAAATGGTGTTTTAGAAATTTCTCAAGAGGGTATTGATGAACTTTTAAATGACCAACGAGAAAAACTTCAATCTGCTCAGATTTATAAAGCTCAAGCTCAAACAGAAGTACAACAAGCACAAGCGAAAGTTTCAGCAAGCGAAAAGAAGGGTGACCTTCAAGGAATTATGCTTAGAAGATATTCTTCGGCAGAAGATATTATAGCATTAAGTAGAGCTTTAAATGATAATAAAGAAGCAGCACTCCATGGTTCTAATGAAGATATCGCGGATATTTTAGAAAAATCTGGAATAGATGTTAACTCTTATGAAATAATGGCACGATTAGATGGTTTGTCATTAACAGAAGATGATTTAATTAATGAAATAAAAAATAATAGTAAAGAATTACTTCAATTTAATCATAGCTTAGATTTATATGATAAAAATATTGAAGGCTACACAAATACAATTGCAACTATGATAGGTTCAGAGAATCCAGACTATCAAGAAAGTGAAAATAAAAGTTTAATAAATAAGCAAATTACTAAAAGTTATAATCAAAGATATGAAGAACAATTAAAAGAAATAGAAGAGTGGTCTGCAGATGAGCTTGCTGGTGCATATGCCAATGCTTTTGGGAAAGAAGGAGATGGATATGCATTAAACTGGTTGGATGGAAATATTAATCATGGGTTCTATATAGGAGCTAATAAAGATGAAGCTTATGACTCAAAGATGATTCATTTCCAAGAGGCTAGAGAAGCCCTTGCTGCAAAATATGCTTCTGAAGATACTTCTGACCAAGATGTAACAGACTTAACTAGAAAAGTAAATAATTTCATTGATAATTTAGATAGTATGAGTATTGGTCTAATGGCTGGGGCTGATAATTCTGGTTTAGGAACTTTTTTAAGACAATTGTCAGAAGGACAAGATGTAACAACATTATATGACAAGCAACAATTACAAGATTTAATAAAAACATTTAATGAATATCAGAGAGTATTATTAGATAAAAGTTCTTGAGAACGAGAAAAATTTCAAGATGTGTTTGGGCCATTCTCTCAAATGCTTTTAAAAGGTCAAATGAATAATGCATTAGTTAATGCAAAATCTACTGAAGAATTAGATGCTTATAGAAAAAATGAATTTATAAAACAAAATGATGGTTCTGCGAATACTAGCGCAGTAGCTCTTCAAGAAGGAATTCAATCTGGAAAAATTGATCAAAGCAATATTTTAGGAAATGAAAATTATCAATTATTATTACAAAGTTTGGATAGTTTAAAAACTGCTTATCCTGAAGTTACTGCAGCTGCATTAACCCTTGAAAAAACATGGTTAGTTGGAACTCAAGAATATCAAGAAGCATTAGAGCAAATTCAAGATAAATTATATGAGACTAGAGTTGCTGCTTTATCTCAGACAACAAAAGAATTGAATGAAGAAATAGAAAAATTATTAAAACAAGATATCACAGTAGAAGTTATCTTGGAAGATAATAAATTAAGAAGTTTATTAGATGATTATTTAAATGCTGAATATCAAATAGATGTTGTAATTCATACCGAAGCAGAAAATGAATTTAATAATATTATGAATGCTATGGAAGATATGGATAAACACGCTAAAATGATTGGCGAAGATTTTATCATATCCGCAGAAAATATAAGAGAGTTAAATAATGTTTTTCCTGGCATTATTAATAATATGAAAGATGTTGGAGAGGGGAAAGTCCAATTAGATAGAGAAACAGCTCAATCAGCAATGGAGGCTGCTAGAGCAGAAATAGCTGCAGACTCTGAGGCAACTCTTGCTAAATTACATAATCAGGCGGATTTATTAAGACAAAAGCAAACTGTTTATAATAGTATGGCAGATGCAGCACTAACCTTAGCTCAAGGAGAAACTGAATCTGAAGAAACTGCTACAAGTGCGAGAGCGGCCTTAAGCGATGGATTAGCTAAATTAGAGGGTTTAAATAATGAATTGCTTACAAAGCAAGAAATGGATAATGATAAAAATGTTGCGGATTCAGCAAAAACTAACGGAGAAATAACTGCTAATAACTGAAAATCTGCATATCAAACAGCGGCACAATCATCTTATCGTTTTGCTGTAGCTGCAGTACAAAACAATAGAGCAGCGGCAGGTAATGGAACTCCAACTAGAGGAGATTTCAATGTAAATTATAATGGAACCTCTGGAAAATCTTCTGAGGCGACTGTCTTAGAAGGTACTCAAAGTGCTATTGATAATTCTAGCACAATGACTTCTCGACAATGAACTGAACTAGCAGCAAAATATAAACAAATGGCAGATAGCACTGGTAGAGCTGCAAATGATATCGAAGGTATGATTGCACAAATTGGTGCTAGAAATGTTGAATTAGGATATGGTTTTGGTAATGTAGGAAGTAAAAAAAGTTCCTCTTCCGCAAAACCTGGTAGTAAAGATCCTAATAAAGATGAATTAGATAGATATCAATTAGTAAATGTTCAATTAAAAGAAATTTCTAAACAATTATCTGCTTTAGATAAACAAAAAAATAAATTATTGGGTGGGTCATTAGTAGATAATTTAAATAAACAAATTAAATTATTAAATGACCAAATTTCTGTTACTGAAAGAAAATTAAAAATTGCTCAGGGAGAACAATTAGAAGTTGCTTCTAAGTTAGCAGGATATGGAATTAAGTTTGATAGTGAAGGTAACATCTCTAATTACGCTAGTGTTTTTCAACAACAACAAGCAAATTTAAATGCTGTTTATGCAAAATTTAACAGTATGGACAAAGCTGGGCAAGATGCTTATCAAGCAACAGTAAAAGCAGCAGAAGAATCTTGAAAGAATTTTAAAGATAGTATTTCTAGATATGATAATCTAATTGGAGAAACAATACCTCAATTACAACAAGATATTCAAGACGCTTTTGATAAACAAACTGAAATGTATATTGAAGAATTTAATGCGGAAATAAAAGTTCGTTTAGATATGTCAAGCGCAGAACGTGATTGAAATGAATTTAAACGAAAAGTTATTGATGGCATTAAAGATGATGATATTCTTGGAATGGCTACTGCTAAACTTAAAGATTTCTATTCATATTATAATGAAGCAGGAACTGCGGAAATTCAAGCGTTAACAAAACAACTTGAAGGTCAATTAGAAGAGTTAAGAAAACAAGATGAAGCAGGTAGCGCAGATTGGTATAGAGATAATCGCGTTAAAGCTATAGAAGACTTAAAAGATAATTATGATAAAATTAGACAAAGTCTTGAAAATATTGTTGAACTTGAAGAAGAGATGCAAAAGAAAATTATTGAATCTCTTGAAGATACTAATGATAAACTTGAAGACCAAACAGGTTTATATGAAAATATTAATAAACAATTAGAACACAATGTTGAACTAGTTAAATTAGTATCTGGAGAGTCTAGTTATGATAAACTTCAAGAGTTTTATGACAAAGAGGCTCAAAATAGAAAAGAACAATTAGCATTCCAAACACAAAGAAAAGAATATTTAGAACAGTTATTAATATATTTTAATAAACTTGGGAACATAGAAGCTGCTAAAAAAGTTCAAGAAGAATTAGATGCAGTAAGTGAATCATGGGCAACGTTGATAGAAACAACTATTAATGCAAATTTAACTAATTTTCAAAATAGAATAGATAATCTCTTTAAAAAATTAGAAGATAAATTAACTGGTGGAATGGGATTAGATTATCTTGAAAAAGAATGAAATCTAATGAGTGATAATAGTAATTTAATATTAGATAATATTAATAAAATGCAAGGATTACAAGAATTAAGCAAAAAATATAATGATGCAATTAATAATACTTCTAATATTAAAGCTCAACAAAAACTTGCGGAATTGCGCGATAGTGAATTAGAGTCACTTAAATCTATGGATTCTTTAAGCGAAAAAGATTTAGAAAGAGCAGAAAAGAAACTTAATATTATTAAGGCTCAAATTGCTCTTGAAGATGCGCAAAGAAATAAATCTCAAATGAGATTAAGAAGAGATAGTCAAGGTAATTATAGATATCAATTTGTTGCAGATGAAGACCAGATTACAAATGCACAAAATCAATTATCTGCAGCATACAATGATTTATATAATTTTGATAAAGCAAGATATAATGAAACAACTAAACAAGTTTTAGATGCTACAAAAGAATTCTTTGCAGATATGAGAGAACTTGAATGAAAATATAGAGATGACCAAGATAAACTTGAACAAGAACAACAATTATTAAGAGAAAGTTATAAAGAAAAATATGGTATATTAGTTGAACAACAAGCAAGAGCAGAGGTCAGTGTACAAGAGTCTGCATATGTAGATTTAAATAGGTTATATGCGGAAAATGCAGATAGCTATGAATTAATGACGGATTTACAAAAGCAATCATTAAATGATTGGGAAAATGCCAATCAAACTGCTTTTGATGTTATATTTGGTTTAACAACTGAACATACTCAGAAATTCCAAGATATGACAGATGAAGAGAAGAGACTTCTTTTGGAAGAATTAGTACCTCAATTTAAATCAGGAATTGGAGAGATGACTGATGCAATTAAGGGTGAAGGTGGTTTTGAAGAGGTTGCAAGAAATCTTTGAACAGGCATTAAAGATAATGCTGAAGAGTATTGGGATATCCTTGATGATATTAAAGAAACTGCAAAAGGAACTTATGGCACTATTGAAGAAGCTCAACAAGCAGTTATTGATAAAAACTTAAAAGCAATTGAAACAAATAGTAATTTATTAGATAGCTGCGATGAAATGATTAAGGGTGTTTCTGACCAATATGAAATGTTAAAAGATTTAATGAAACAATATGAGCAAGCCGCTAACCAAGCTAAGCAAGCTGCTGTAAATGCTTATGAATATATCATGAAGGCAAAAGAAGCAGAGGCAAAAGATTATAAAAATAATACTGATAATGGTCCTACAACAGGAAACACTGGAGCTTACAGAGATGAGGTTCAAGAAAATATTATTCAACCTCAAGTAAACACAGAACCTCCTAAACCTTCTTTAGAAAAAGGTAGTTATGTAGAAGTAAAACCAGGTACAAGATGGTATGCTAATTCTTATGGTGGAGGAAATTCTGGAATAGCATGGGCTGGAAAAATAAGATATATTAATTTACAAGGGTCTCATCCTTACAACCTAGATGGTAATGGATGGATAAGAAAACAAGATATTGTAGGATATGATACCGGTGGTTATACAGGAAGTTGAGGTAGAAACGGAAGAGTAGCTATGCTTCACGAAAAAGAACTTGTATTAAATAAAAAAGATACTGAAAATATGTTAGATGCTGTTGAAATTTTAAGAGGAATAACAGATAACATTGGTGCGGATGTTCTTAATAAGATGGCTGGAATGAGAGCTAGCGGATTGAATAGTGCGTTTGGTGGAAATACATTAGACCAAAATGTTCATATTGAAGCTACATTCCCAGGCGTAACAAGCTCTATTGAAATTCAAGATGCTTTAAATAATTTAGTAAATATGGCCGCTCAAAGAGCACAAGTTAGATAATAAGAGATGATGAAAAATCATCTCTTTTTTATTTTGGGCTAATTTATATAATATTAGAGAGTAAAAAATGAAATAAAAATAAAGGATTATACAATGAAATAAAAGGAGAGATGAGGAGTTTATGAATAACAATTATGAGAATAAAATTCTTGATGCTATTCAGACTTTGGTAGATAACGCAGTTACAAAAGCTGGTTATG
>Ga0265301_10006842_pt1 | contig 10793 bp, 9 predicted proteins | sample AusTroGonzalo_MG_2_FD_193488 | JGI IMG/M metagenome (GOLD analysis project Ga0265301, IMG submission 193488) | Bovine rumen microbial communities from tropical cattle in Woodstock, Queensland, Australia - Gonzalo_04 | ecosystem: Host-associated > Mammals > Digestive system > Stomach > Rumen ...
GTACAACGAACTTGATTTATGATTCGGACTTAAAACAGGATATCACGGCAGGTGTTGTGAATGTTAAGGACGCATCGACGTTGAATTTGGGAACAAATAAATTGACTGCGAATACGTTGAACATTGAAGATAATTCTTCTGTGGCTCTTAACGTGACTTCGGGAAGCAATTACGGTTCTGTTGCCGCGTCGAATTATACAGTCGGTACGGGAACGGAGCTGACCTTTGTGTTGGACAGAGGTATTGTGACGCCGGGAACAACGATTATTATCCCTGTCTTTACGGATTTGGCCGGCAATGCGACAAACCTTGACTTTGGTACGGTATCTAATAACCGTTATCAGATAACCAAGGAAGCAAACGGGGCCTATAAAATTTCCTATATGCCGTCAGGGTCTGGTAACTTGTTCTCTTATGGTGGGGACGAAAATGTTGTAAGGGCGTCTGTGGCTTGGTTGGATGAGGGCGATATGCCGGAAGGTTCGGATGCCGCTAAGATCCAAGAAAAGTTGCATACGTTGGCTCAGGTTGATACCGGGGCGTTTGTAAAGCAAATGCGTTCCTTGATGCCGGAAACGGCGCCTGTCGGTTATGCTTTGGCAAACTCAATCAACAATAAGATTGCCGAAGCGGTCGAAGGACGCTTTATGGCGCGCAAGTTGGTAAAGAGAGAAGAACAGCCCTGTTGTCAAAATGGACGCAGTGGTGGCGATATCATTGCGCAAGGAAAGAATGGTTCTGTTTGGGTAAAGGCTTTGTACGACAAGATGAAGCTTAACACGAACCTGGGATTCGATGCCAAGACAAATGGTGTTGTTTTCGGTGTTGACGGAAAGCCCAATGATGAATTGACGGTCGGTGCCGGTTATGCCTATGCGGTTTCCGATGTTGATTCAAAGAGCCGTAAAACAGACGTTGCGACGCACATAGCGATGCTCTATTCCGAATATCTGAAAGGACAGTACTTTGTCAACGGTGTCGTTAATTACAACCGTTCCAAATACAAGGAAAAGAGAAATGTTGTCGGGTATAATGTAAAATCTGATTATACTTCGGATGTTGCCTTTGCGCGGATTATGAATGGTTTCCACATTCCTGTCAAATACTTTGTCTTTACGCCGGAGGCCGGATTAAGGTATTTGTGGATGAAGGTGAATGGCTATACGGATAATATAGGACAAACCGCCGGTGACAGAAGCACTTACAGTTTAACCGGTGTTATCGGTATGAAGTTCGGTGCAAAGACGAAGTTAATCGGATTTGATAAGATTATGTTCTGGCCGGAAGTTGCTGTTCGCGGAACGTATGACTTTATCAAGGCCGACAATGATGTCTTCGTTAACTTGCCCAATAACAGTGCCTACAAGATAAAAGGCGAAACGTTGGATCGTCTTGGTCTTGAAACGGCGGCCAAGTTGGGTATATTGTCCGGTAATATCGATGTTTCGTTGGAGTATTTGGGAAGATACAGAAAGAACTACAATGATCATACAGGTTTGATCAGCTTTAAGTATCACTTCTAATACTTTCCTGTTACCTAAAAAGGGAGATATGGTTTCATATCTCCTTTTTTTGTCATTAGAAAACTACCGGTGACGATGGGTTACTTTTATCACTTCTTATTCGTTTTGATGTGGGGTATCGGTCGGCCTTTTTCGACGGAATAGCCGAACTTTCCGAGCTGACGCCCCAAGGTATAGTAAAATCCGTGCACATAGGCTAGAAGGCCGGCTTTTTCCAATTTCAGACAACCGTTTTTGTCGATGTACTTATCGTCAACGCATATGCCGACGATTTCCGCCAGGAACATATCGTGTGTTCCGAAATGTTGCACGTCTGCAACTTTACATTCTAAAGAAAGCGGGCTTTGTGAAATTTGAGGCGCGGAGACGTGAGGGCATTTTTCGGCTTTTAAGCCCAAGACTTTGAATTTATCCACGTCCTTTCCCGATTTAACACCCACCCAATCGGTTATTTCTGCCAAGGCCAGCGTGGGAAGATTAATGACAAACTCTCGGCTTTTCGAAATCAGTTTGTGTGAATAACGGGAAGGGCGAACAGATACATAGGTCATAGGGGGATCAGAGTTGATAATGCCTGTCCATGCGGCGGTCATAACGTTTGGTCTTTCAACGCTTCCGCAGGATATAAGGGCCGGCGGAATAGGGCCTAGAACTGTACCGGGTTTCCAATTTATTTTTGTCATTTTTATCTCCTTTCAGGTAAAAAGATAAAAAAGTTTGTTGGAAAAAGCAAGTCGGAAATAATCGACAAGTAAGGGTAGGTATAAAAAATCCCCCGTAACGGGGGGAAATGGTAGGCGGTAAGAGATTCGAACTCCTGACCCTCTCGGTGTAAACGAGATGCTCTAGCCAGCTGAGCTAACCGCCCAAAATAAAGACAGTATCGGAAAGATACTGTCTTTAATAAGGTTTGTCAATAATTATTTATTGACAGCGTCTTTCAAACCTTTACCAGCGCGGAATTTCGGTTGTTTGCAAGCAGCAATCTTGATTGTCTTGCCGGTGCGCGGGTTGCGGCCTTCTGTGGCAGCGCGTTTCTTAACAGCGAATGTTCCGAAACCAACCAAACGAACGTCTCCGCCTTTTTTCAAAGCAGTTGTCACCGCAGCAACAAATCCGTCAACAGCTTTACCAGCATCTGTTTTGGACAAACCAGCTTTTTTTGCAACTTCTGCAATCAATTCATTTTTATTCACGATAAATCTCCTTTAAAAAATGTTATTCACAAAGAGGGCTTTTCCCTCACGAATCCAATGTTAGGACGTTTTTTGCCCGGGTGTCAACAATAAAAACACGGATTTTGGGCTTTTTTTGGACTTTTTTTCACTTTTTTTGCCGAATACACACCTATGCCGGCCGTTTTTTTATTTAAAATGGCTTTTTTTTAGGGCAAAACGATATTTCGGGACGTTTTCTAGTTGAAAACAGGGGCCGATTCGCTAACCGATTCGCATGGCGGAACATCTACGGGCAAGGGTTTTAATTCCTTTGTCAACGCCTTTTCCAGAACTTCGTGAACGAAAGTGACCGGAATGATGTTCAATCCTTTCTTGACATTGGTTGGAATTTCCACCAAATCTTTTTCATTTTCTGACGGGATAAGAACCGTTCGAATACCGGCACGCAGGGCCGCCAACAGCTTTTCTTTCAATCCGCCGATGGGCAAAATCCGGCCGCGCAAGGTGATTTCACCCGTCATCGCAATATCTTTGCGAACGGGGATGCCTGTTAAGGCCGAAACCATTGCGGTACACATAGTGATACCGGCGGACGGACCATCTTTGGGTGTAGCGCCTTCCGGAACATGAACGTGTATGTCATTTTTTTCAAAGACGGACGAAGGAATGCCAAAGGAAACATGATGCGCCCGAATGTAGGAACGCGCCGCTTCGACCGATTCTTTCATGACATCGCCCAGCTGTCCGGTTTGGATGATGTTGCCTTTTCCCGGCATGACCAATGTTTCAATGGAAAGGATTTCGCCGCCAACCTCTGTCCAAGCCAATCCGGTAACGACGCCGATTTGGTCTTCCTGTTCCGTCATACCGTAATGATAACGGGGGACGCCGGCGAATTTGGACAGGTTGTCCTTTGTAATGGTCAAAGATTTCTTATGTTTTATCATGATTTCCTTGACGGCTTTGCGCGTCAGGTTGGCGATAGCTCTTTCCAATCCGCGTACACCGGCTTCGCGCGTGTATTTGCGGATAAGTTCCAAGATAGCATCTTCTGATATTTTGAATTCTGTACCGGTCAGACCCGCCAGTTCCATTTGCTTCGGCAACAGGTGTTGCAGGGCGATTTGAACCTTTTCTTCTTCCGTGTAGCCCGAAAGTTCTATAATTTCCATTCTGTCCAATAAAGGTTTGGGCATTTTATAGGTGTTTGCCGTTGTTACGAACATAACGGGGGAGAGGTTGTAATCGATTTCCATATAATGGTCATTGAAGGTTGAATTTTGTTCCGGATCCAAGACTTCCAAAAGGGCAGAGGACGGGTCACCCCGCCAATCGGCGCCCAGTTTGTCGATTTCGTCAAGCAAGAACAAGGTGTTCAAAGTCTTTGCTTTTTTCATTCCTTGAATGATTTTCCCCGGCATTGAACCGATGTAGGTTCTGCGGTGTCCGCGGATTTCGGCTTCGTCACGCATGCCGCCCAGCGAGGCACGCACAAAATGACGACCCGTGGCCTTTGCGATGGATTGTCCCAGAGAAGTCTTTCCCACACCGGGTGGGCCGACAAGGCACAGAATAGGCGCCTTGTGCGTGTTTGATTTTTTCAAGACGGCCAGATGTTCAATAATGCGTTCTTTGACCTTTTCAAGACCATAATGATCTTTATCCAAAATCTTTTGCGCATTTTCCAAATCAATTTCCGGCAGAGGTTCTTGTTTCCACGGCAAGCAAAGTATCCAATCCAAATAGTTGCGGATAACGCCGGCTTCGGCCGAAAGGGGGCCCATCATTTTTAATTTTCTTAATTCGGCGTTCGCCTTTTCTTTGGCTTCTTTGGATAAGTGAGCCTTATCTATTTTCTTTTGGTATTCGGCAAAATCGTTGCCGTCCTCTGAGCCGTTTAATTCTTTTTGAATGGCTTTGATTTGCTCATTTAAGTAGTATTCTTTTTGGCTCTTTTCCATTTGGGTCTTGACGCGCTTGCGGATTTTCCGTTCGACTTGGAGAACCGCGATTTCTTTTTCCATCAAAGAAAAGAGGTATTCCATTCGCTTTATCAAATCGACTGTTTCCAATATCTTTTGTTTATCGGAAACCTTCAAGGCCAAATGGGACGAAATGGCATCGGTTAATTTATCCGGTTCCTGTATTTGCGAGATAGCCACCCAAGTTTCGGGCGGAATGCGCTTGTTTAAGTTGACATAATGTTCAAACTGTTCGGACAAAGCGCGGGTGAGGGCGTTGACTTCTTCAACGTCGATTTTTTCGTCTTCTTCCTCTCCGACAGTTTCCACCATTGCTTCCAAGAAGGGTTCTTCGCTGACGAAGGCCTTTATCTTGGCGCGTTTAACGCCTTCCACCAAGACTTTGACAGTTCCGTCGGGTAAGCGCAACAATTGCAAGACCGTGGCCAATGTTCCGACTTGATAAAGGTCTTTTGGGGTCGGGTCCTCTGTTCCAGATACTTTTTGCGTCAAAAGCAGGATTTGTTTGTTTTCGGACATAACGCTGTCAAGGGCCCAAACGGACTTTTCACGTCCGACAAACAAAGGAACGACCATGTGCGGAAATACAATGATGTCACGCAAAGGCAAAACGGGACATGTTTCCCTTAATTCTTCTTCCGTATAGTGTTTTACTTCTTCTTCTGCCACTTTTTTTATCCTTTTTTATTAGCTTGCTTTTTTGGAATCGGTTTTGGAATCGGCGTATATCAACAAAGGTTCAGCTTCGCCATTCACAACTTTTTCATTGATAATGACGTCTGTTAAGCCCGTCAAAGAGGACAAATCAAACATCAAATCAAGCAAAATGTTTTCCATGATGGAACGCAACCCTCTGGCGCCTGTCCGACGGGCGATGGCTTTTTTGGCGATGGCTTTGCAAGCGTCATCGGTGACCGTTAAGTTGACATTTTCCATCTTGAACAAACTTTGATATTGTTTTACCAAGGCGTTTTTCGGTTGGGTTAAGATTTGAACCAAAGCCTTTTCGTCCAGATCATCTAACGTAGCGATAACGGGCAGCCGTCCGACGAATTCGGGAATAAGGCCGAATTTCAACAAATCTTCCGGTTCAAGTTTGCTTAAAAGTTCGCCGGTTGTTTTTTCATCTTTGTCATGGACAATGGCCCCGAAACCGATGGACGATTTTTCCGTTCGACGTTCAATCATTTTTTCAAGGCCGGCAAAAGCCCCGCCGCAAATGAATAAAATGTTGGATGTGTCAACTTGGATGAATTCTTGTTGCGGATGTTTGCGACCGCCTTGCGGGGGAACAGCGGCGACCGTTCCTTCCATTAATTTTAAAAGAGCTTGTTGTACGCCTTCACCGGAAACATCGCGGGTGATGGACGGTCCGTCACTTTTCTTTGAAATTTTGTCGATTTCATCAATATAGACAATCCCTTTTTGGGCTTTTTCGACATCATAATCGGCGGCTTGCAAAAGCTTTAAGATGATATTTTCGACGTCTTCACCGACATATCCGGCCTCTGTTAAAGTCGTCGCATCGGCGATAGCAAACGGGACGTTCAAGACCTTTGCCAACGTCCGCGCCAAATAAGTTTTGCCGCAACCGGTTGCCCCAACAAGGAGAATGTTTGATTTGTTGATTTCAACATCATCTTCCGTCTGGCAAGTCAAACGCTTGTAATGGTTATAAACGGCGACAGAAAGGACTTTTTTGGCTTTTTCCTGACCGATGACATAATTGTCCAAAAATTTTTTAATTTCGCGTGGGGAAGTCAGTTTGATTTCGTCACCGCCGGCGGCAGGAGTTCCGTCTGCACTTTTGACTTCTTCGGCGATGATTTTGGCGCAAAGTTCAACGCATTCGTCGCAAATGAAGACGGTCTGTGTTTCGCCTTTTTCGCCAACAGGAATGCTTTTGCCGGCAATCAGCTTTCGGACTTCGTTTTGATCTTTGTTGCAAAAAGCGCAAGAAAGTGTCTTTTTTCCATTATTTTTGTCTGTCATTGCCTTTTCCTTTCTCTATATATAAATAGAACAACATCGTCGTATAATCAAGGGCGATATAAAAATATATGCCAAAGAATTACTTTCTTGCCGAGATAACTTCGTCGATAAGGCCGAACTTCTTGGCTTCTTGCGGGGACATAAAGTTGTCGCGTTCCATGGCTTTTTGTACAACGTCCAAGGGCTGGCCGGTTTGTTTGACATAAATCTGGTTCAAACGGGCGCGCAAGTCCAAGATTTCTTTGGCGTGGATTTCGATATCCGCCGCTTGACCTTGGAAACCGCCGGACGGTTGGTGTATCATGATGCGTGCATTGGGCAGGGCGAATCGACGACCCTTTTCGCCGCAACACGCCAACAAGGAACCCATCGAGCAAGCCTGTCCCATAACGATTGTCGAAACGGGACATTTGATGTAATTCATTGTGTCCAAAATGGCCAATCCGGAAGTCACAACGCCGCCGGGGGAGTTGATATAAAAAGCAATCTCCTTTTTGGGATCTTCGGCTTCCAAGAACAAGAGTTGCGCGCAGATAAGGCTGGCAATATCGTCTTGAACCTGGCCCGTCAAAAAGACAATGCGTTCTTTCAACAGGCGTGAATAAATATCATAACTGCGTTCACCGCGGCCGGTTTGTTCGACAACGGTCGGAACCAAATAATCCATTTTCGGGCCAAATTCAATCATTTTTTCTTCCTTTATTTTTTATCCGGATCAAAGGCGCGGAGTTGTTCGCCTGACAATTCTTTGATTGTCAATTTTACTTTACCTGTGATAAAGTCGATGACTTTTTCTTCAAAGATTGGTCCTTTCAGGCGTTCGACGGCCTGCGGATTTTTCTTGTAAAAGTCAAGGATTTCCTTCGACTGCGCCGGATAACGTTGGACTTCGGCCATAACGGCTTTTTGAATATCCTGCCCAGAGAGGGTTATCTTGTTATCGTCGGCGACTTTTGCCAACAAAAGGCCCAATTTCACGCGGCGTTCAGCGACAGGGGTATATTCTTTGGTAAGGGCATCTTTGGATTTTTTCTTGTCTTCTTCATCCAAAGTGCCGTTTTTCTTGGATCTTTCGATTTCCGCCAAGATGGAGTCCAATTCGCCGTCAACCATAGATTTCGGCGCTTCGAAATCGCAAAGCGGATCCAAAGCATCCAACAAGGCGCGTTTCAGATGAAGTTTAGCCAATTGTTCATATTCGTTGTTTAACACATCCGAAATCATTTTGCGAAGGCCGTCCAAATCTTTGGCGCCCAACTTTTTGGCGAAATCGTCATTTAAGTCTGGAACAATCATTTTCCGCAATTCTTTGACTTTCACGTCAAAAGTGGCTTTTTTGCCTTTTAATTCGGGAACGGTATAATCTTTCGGGAAAGTGACATTGACCTTTACGTCGTCATCCACTTTGGCGCCGATCAATTGGTCCTCAAAGCCCGGGATAAAGGTGTTGGAACCCAACTGGATATAGCAATCTTTGCCTTTACCGCCTTGGAATTCTTTTCCGTCGATGGAGCCCACGAAGTCGATGACCAAGACGTCGTCTTTTTTGGCGGCGCGTTTTTCATCCGACTTTTCGGTCTTTCTGTGCGAAAGAAGCAGGTTGTCGATGGTGGATTTGATTTCCTTTTCGTCGGCTTTGGCTTGCAACTTGGTGACGTTGATTTTTTCCAAAGCAGGGACTTTGACTTCCGGCAAAGCCTCGACTTCGATAGCAAATTCGAAATCTTTTCCGTTTTCCAACTTGACTTTGTCAATTTTGGGCGTGTTAGCGGCCTTTATTTTGTTTTCGGTTAAAGCCTCAGCGACGGCTTTTTGGATTAAATCTTCGGCGACTTCGCCTTTGACAGCCCCTTCATATTTTTGTTTGATGACAGCAAAGGGGGCTTTTCCCGGACGGAATCCCGGCAATTTGATTTTTTTGGACAGTTCTTGCAATTTTTTGTCAGAGGCGGCTTTGAATTCGTCCGCGGGGATGACAACGGAAAAAGAACGATTTAATCCTTTGGCTTTGTTTTGAGTAATTTTCATTTTAAATCCTATCATTATACGTTACACATGTCTTGCCTTTGGTGCGGACGAAGGGACTTGAACCCCCATGAGTTTCCCCATCGGAACCTAAATCCGACGCGTCTGCCAATTTCGCCACGTCCGCGTTCAAGAGGACAAGACTAAAAAGTACTTTGCAAGATAGCCCAATTTATCCCAATTTGCAAGTGTTTTTTAAAAAGAGTGCAACATTTAACCGCTAATGACACAGGGCGTGACGTTCGCCGTACCGCCCATTGGCGAGGACGTAACTATCATCGAAACCCACGCGGTACGCGCGACAAGAATTTCCATAATCCTCTAACCAATGTTTGCCATAATCGCCCCACTTTTCCTGTATGGCCTCTAAAACGGTGCCAGACTGCGTGCAATAGGTGCTAGACAGGTTGTCCCCGCAGCCGATGTCAGCTCGGTTAGCAGGCTTCCTTCCTTGCGCTTGGCACCAATTCTGTGCGCTCCACCAGTTCATACCGGTGCTTCGTATCCATGTTTTGCCCGCTGCCGTCGTCGTGGCCGCCGTGGCTGTTGATGGCACAAAATCGGACACTTTCTTGCATTGCCCGATACCCGCTTCTTTACAGTCTGAATTATTCGCAAACCAACAGAACGACCCACCGCAACAATCCGCATTCGAAAGGCATTTAGTATAATCTTCCCCTTCGTCGGGCTTGTTACAATAGGGCGATGTATCGTTAAAATATAAAACAACATCGTTTGTGTCGTTACAAATATCTTTATGAAAAGAATCGTAGATTATACCGATGTTGGCCATCTGCGGAACCAAGTATTTTTCTTCGCTCCACGGCATAACACGGACTTTGTATTCTATTGATGCTTTGCCGATTAAAGCTTCACATACACCCTTGGGGACTTTTGTCACGACAATCCCGAACTGTCCGGCCTGTGCCATGAATGCGTCAAGGTTGTATGTTCCTGTATATGTAACACTATCGATAAGCTCTTCATCTACAAAATCATTGGTTTCATACGCTCTGTCATTTTCCATAATGACAAACGCCAGTCTGTTCGCATCGTCAAGGATAGTGTTGGCTTGGTGGTTGTTGACGGCACGTCTATATCCCAAAAGGCCGCCAATTGAAAGCACTCCGATTATCGCTAAAACCCCCAGCATTTCTATCATTGACCGACCGAATTGTTTCTTTTGCATTTTTCACACTCCTACACGTTGGTTTTTATTACCTTCGACTATTACACAAACGTTCTTTTGTGTAACAACGTGTTTGGGAGAAAAGGGACTGGCGCGTGTCAACGCCCTCTGTCCCTTATTTTCTAAGGGATAGAGAAAGATTTACAAAAAAATACATTTTTATGAAAAAAGGTATTTACAAAAACCAACGTTTGTGTAATACCTAACGGTCTTGTTTTTCAAGGGGTTGAGGGGGAAAATAAAGACCGTCATTCTGAACCCCTTTCTCTCACTCGTCATTCTGAACCCCTTTATGGGGTGAAGAATCCATACTTTCCGCTTCTTTGATTCGGCTATTGTGGACTCTTCGGGCTGATGTCCTCATAGTGACGGTGGGGGTAATCAGAGTGACGAAAGAGAGAGGCTCAGAGTGACAAGAGAAAAAAGAAAACTCCCCCAGAGTGACACGCGGGATGGTACTTAACGCAACGAGAAAAGGGCGACAATAAAAGGAAAAAACATCATTAAACCAACACAGAAATAGGTAAAAAAATAAAGATGGAAAAATTTTTAATTGACATAAACTTTTGATTGTATATTATAGTTGCTATATATGGAGTTATTTCTAACCAAAATTGCAACAAAAACATAATATGAAAGGATTTTTTATGGCAGAAAGAGTTTTATCAAAAAATGATATTGAAGATTACATTCTTCCGCACTTGGAAGTACTAAAAACCTTCTTTTCAAGTCTGAAATTAAAAGGGACACTTCTTGCGCTCGACCTTCTTGGGGACGTCCTTGACATCGAGCTTGAACAAGTCTGCAAAAAACGCACCCTTAAAAAAATCCCCCGTCGGTGAAGGCGGGGAGGCTTTATAAAAGAACCGTCATAATGACGATCCTTTTTTATTGCGACCAATAG
>Ga0265301_10006843_pt1 | contig 10792 bp, 8 predicted proteins | sample AusTroGonzalo_MG_2_FD_193488 | JGI IMG/M metagenome (GOLD analysis project Ga0265301, IMG submission 193488) | Bovine rumen microbial communities from tropical cattle in Woodstock, Queensland, Australia - Gonzalo_04 | ecosystem: Host-associated > Mammals > Digestive system > Stomach > Rumen ...
GATTGGCAGCCGAGGCATCGCGCTTGTCGGTATCGACACAAGCCATGAACTGGGCCGAAGGATCTTTCGGCAACTGTTTCACGATGTGCACGGTCTGGTTGTTCTCACGCTTGGCGTCGATAATCTCGACGGTCTCGGCTTCGTTGCAGATGACACCGCAGTCACCAACCTGACCACCCATCTCGCCATAGAACGGGGTGTAGTCGAGTACGAGCTCATAGAACTCGTTCTTCTTCTGTGTCACCTTGCGATAACGCAGGATGCGGCACTCATATTCTGTATAGTCGTAGCCAACGAACTGCTGCTCACCTGCAGCAAGCTCAACCCAGTCGCTGTTCTCCACAGCAGCGGCGTTACGGGCACGATCCTTCTGTTTCTGCATCTCCACATTGAACTGCTCCTCGTTGACGGTAAAGTCGTTCTCGCGGCAGATGAGTTCCGTCAGGTCAAGGGGGAAACCGTAGGTGTCGAACATGCGGAATGCCTGAACACCATCCAGTTCTGTTTTCTTTGCAGCCTTGAGTTCCTCCATGGCCTTGTCAAGCAGGGAGATACCCTTGTCGAGAGTACGCAGGAACGAGTCCTCCTCCTCCTTGATGACGCGACCGATGAGCTGCTGCTGGGCCTTCAGCTCGGGGAAGGCGTCGCCCATCTCCTCGACGAGCGTAGGCAACAACTTGTAGAGGAATGCCTCCTTCTGACCGAGGAATGTGTAGGCATAGCGTACAGCACGGCGCAGAATGCGGCGGATAACATAACCGGCCTTAGCGTTTGATGGCAGCTGGCCATCGGCAATCGAGAAGCTGACGGCACGCAGGTGGTCAGCGCAGACACGCATAGCCACATTGACATTGTCCTGGTCCTTGGAAATAGGAGCATCCTGTTCCTCCTCGAAGGTCGTGTACTTGAGTCCTGTTATCTGCTGTTCAGCCTTGATGATGGGCTGGAAGATGTCCGTGTCATAGTTAGAATGCTTGCCCTGCAGCATGCGGACGAGGCGTTCAAAGCCCATGCCGGTGTCGATGACGTTCATCGACAGTTTCTCCAGTGAGCCGTCAGCCTTACGATTGTACTGCATGAACACGAGGTTCCAGATTTCGATGACCTGCGGATCATCTTGGTTCACCAGCTCACGACCAGGCTTGCCATTCTTCTTTTCAGCCTCAGGGCGTGAGTCGACGTGGATTTCCGAGCAGGGACCACAGGGACCAGTGTCACCCATCTCCCAGAAATTATCGTGCTTGTTGCCGTTGATAATGTGGTCGGCGGGCACATGCTTCAGCCAATAGCCGGCAGCCTCGTCATCGCGCTCCAGTCCCTCCTTCGGGTCTCCCTCGAAGACGGTAACATAGAGATCTTCAGGATTCAACTTCAGCACGTCTACAAGATATTCCCAAGCCATGTCGATGGCACCCTCCTTAAAGTAGTCGCCAAACGACCAATTGCCAAGCATCTCGAACATGGTGTGGTGGTATGTGTCGTGGCCCACTTCCTCCAGGTCGTTGTGCTTACCGCTGACGCGCAGACACTTCTGTGTGTCGGCACGACGGCGCGGCTCCGGGTCACGCGTACCGAGGATAATGTCTTTCCACTGGTTCATACCGGCGTTGGTGAACATCAGCGTGGGGTCGTCCTTGATGACCATCGGTGCAGAGGGCACGATGGCGTGCTGTTTCGACTCGAAGAACTGCTTGAACGAGTCGCGAATCTCTTTTGCTGTCATGGTTTTATATGCTTTATTTCTATTATTCTTCTTATAGCGCGCAAAGGTACACATTTTTTCTCAGATTTCCTGCAGATTCTCAATTATTTTGCATATCTGGGGAGAATTATTTGGTGCTTTGACGAATAATTCGTATCTTTGCCCCAAATTCAATGATGAGGCTATGGCACTGAACGAGTACAAACCAAAGAAGCTGTACTACAGCATCAAAGAGGTGGCCGAGATGTTCGGTCTGAATGAGAGCACGCTGCGCTTTTGGGAAACGGAGTTCCCCTTTCTGAAGCCAAAGACCAGTGGTCCTGCGAAGATACGCCAGTATCAGGAGAAGGACATCGACCAGCTGCGCACCATTCATAACCTGGTGAAAATACGTGGTTTTAAGCTGTCGGCTGCCAAGAAGATGATCAATGCCAATCGCAAGGGTGTTGACATGAAGGCTGACGTGCTGACGCGCCTCATCGCCGTTCGCGACGACTTGCAGGCTCTGAAGAAACAGTTAGACCACATGGAATGAGACAAAACCTCCCCCAACCCCTCCCAAGGAGGGGAGTTTTGTTACTGGTGACAGTTTTGTTGACCTTTAGCTTTTGTGCCGTGGCGCAAAAGCGCAGCAAATATGAGTTCTCGCGTAATCTGCCCGTCTATGCCGACTCTCTCCTGAAAGATCTGACATATCCGTTGGCATGGGGCAATAGTCCTATCACAGACTTTGGCACATGGCGTCAGACTGCCCGTCAAAAGGTTTTTGATTGTATGCTGACGCCTCCCCCGGCTCCACCAACAGAAAGTAGGGCGGCAACAAACTCTACACTCTCCACTCTAAACTATACACTCTTAGGAGAGGAACAGCGTGATGGCTATAAGGCCCGTAAGATTGAGATACAGCTTTCGCGTTATTACACCGTTCCTGCCTACTTGCTTATTCCCGACGGCAAAGGTCCTTTTCCCGCTATCAATGCCTTGCATGACCATGGTGCCCATCTCTTTATTGGTAAAGAAAAGATGATTCGTCCCTTGGCTTGCGAAGATTCCATCGTTATCAAAGATGCAGAGGAATGGGCAGCACAACTCTATGAGGGCCAGTTCGTGGGCGACTATCTGGCTAAGCATGGCTATGTGGTGTTTTCTGCTGATGCTCCGATGTGGGGCGAACGTGGACAGCAGGAAGGACCGAGACGCGACCGTTACGACATGATTGCAGGCAATATGATGATGTACGGCATTGACCTCTCGGCTTATATGACCTATGACGATATCAGTGGTACGGAGTTTCTGGCATCGCTGCCCGAAGTTGATGCTAACCGTATCGGCTGTATGGGGTGTTCGATGGGAGCTTACCGTGCGTGGATGTTGTCGGCACTTTCCGACCGTATCAAGGCAGGCGCCGCCGTCTGTTGGATGACCACCACAGCTGATCAGATGTCGTTCAAATATGAGCGTACGGAGAATGGTGGCTTTGCCAACTGTTTCCCGGGACTGCGTCGGTGGCTTGACTATCCGCACGTCGCTTCAATGGCCTGTCCCAAGGCAATGCTCTTTGTCAATGGTTCACAGGACAAACTATTTCATGAAAAGGGTGTGCGTGATGCTTTTGCCGTCATGCATGATGTGTGGCGTTCGCAGGGTGCAGACGACATGCTGGAGACGGAAATGTGGGACATGACGCATAGCTGTCCGCTGAAAGCACAAGAGCGTGTGCTCCAGTTCTTTCAGAAAAGGCTCTGAAAAAGCATTGCAATCAAGTTCTACGTTATCACGTCATTACGTTATAACGTGATAACGTCATCCCGGAGATTATTCCGGCCTCCATTCACGCTTCTGGCTAAACACGCGCTCCATGGTTATCTGCTGTGCCTCTTTCTTGGTGAGTTGACGGCTCCAGCCGACACGGCCGTCAGTCTTTGCGCCCTCGCCGTGGTTGTTATACTCTAAATAGCGAGCGGTCTGCTCACGCTGTTTCTCCCAATGATGCCAACCCTCAGGACGAATCTGCTTGGGCAGGTCACAGTTCATGAACAGCGTGTAGCCGTAGTCGCGCCAAGGACGTCCCAAGTAAACCTTGTCTGCACCTTCAGCCGTTGTAACGGTACAGTTATTGAAGACATAGCCGAATTCGGCATCCTGTGGGGTTGAGGCAGCAGTGATGTAACTGTTGATCTTGCAGTAGATGGCGCAATGTTCAAACCACGCTGTCGACGCGCCGAAGATAAAGTCTGTGGTCCCCTCGATATAACAGTCGCGGAACAACAGCCGGGTGTAGGGCATACCTGTGTAAACCGTGTCCTGATTGCCTAAGAAACGGCAGTTGAGAAACATGAGACGGTCGCCCTGCGTGTGAAGTGCTACGGCCTGGCCGAGCCGGGCTGCATTGTTCTCGATGGTGATATTCTTGACGGTAATAGAATTGCCATCCACTCTGAGCGTGTAAGTACGGAAAGTCCCCATGCCATTGCCCGTCGATGGATAGATAATGTTGGCGTGGTCATCATAGGTAATGACGGTCTGGTCACGATCCTCACCACAAATCTCGATGTTCTGCAGCCATTGCGGAATAATCAGTTTCTCCTTGTATATACCGCGTTTGACGTAGATGACTTTGTGGTAGTCCATAAAGGCCCGGCACACTTCAATGGCTTCGCCGATGGTGCGAAACTGTCCTGTGCCGTCGCGAGCAACGACAATCGTGTCGGGATTGTCGTAGTTTGCCGCCTTTGCAGGACTAACTGACAAATGACAAATGATAAATGACAGACTTATCACCAGCATCCATCTCTTTCCCCATATTCTACCTGTTCTTTTCATTATCATTTATCATTTAGGGCGAAGCTCGCTACAGAATCTGTGAAATCTCCTTCAAGTCGTTGACTGTCTTCAGGTTGTCCATGATGGCCTTAACATCCTCACGGTCATGAACACGTATCTCTAATGTGCCGTCGAAGATGTCGTCCTCGCAGGTAATGAGCACCTTGTGAATGTTGACGTTCATCTGTGAGGAGATGACCTGCGTCACCTCGTTGAGCAAACCGATACGGTCGATGCCGCTGATGTGGATGGTGGCGTCGAAGAACAGACGCTTGTGCATATCCCATTTTGCATCAAGGATGCGGTTGCCATAGCTGGTCTTCAACTTTGCAGCCACAGGACAGGCACGCTTGTGAATCTCAATCTGATTCTTATTGTCGATATAGCCTAAGATGTCATCGCCCGGGATGGGGTGACAGCATGTCGGGAATTTGTATTGACGGATGTTCTCTTCCGTGATGAAGATGGGCTTCTTACGGTTGAACTTTTCAGGAACGGTGAACAGCTCAGGCTCCTCTTCCTCCTTCTTCTTTGCCTTGACAAAGGGCACGTACTTACGCCAGCCACCATTGTCAGCTTTCTTTTTGTTCTTACCATGAATCTCGTCAAGATCCTTGTCGCCAAGCAGGACGGTCTTCTCGCCCAACGCGAGGAAGAACTCGTCGCGACGCTGGTAGTCATGATAGAATGCCAGTCGGTCGATAATAGCAGCAGTGGGTTCAATTCCTTGTTTCCGCAACCAACTATTGAGAAGTTCCTCGCCTTGCTTCTGTGTTTCGCGATTATCGCGACGCAGAATGGCTTGAATCTTTGACTTGGCCTTGGCTGTGGAGACAAAGCCAATCCACTCGGGCTGGACGTGCTGCGACTTCGAGGTAAGAATCTCCACCTGGTCACCGCTTTGCAGCTTATGACTTAGCGGTACCAGCTTGTGGTTGACCTTGGCGCCAATACAATGGCTACCGAGGAAGGTGTGTATGCTGAAAGCAAAGTCGAGTGCCGTACAGCCAGCAGGCATCGTCTTGATTTCGCCCTTCGGGGTGAAAACAAAAATCTCGCTGGCAAACAGGTTCAGCTTGATAGAGTCGAGGAAGTCCATGGCGTCGGGCTGTGGATCGTCAAGAATCTCCTTGATGGTGCGGAGCCACTCGTTCAGCTCGGCCTCGTCCTCAGTGTATTCTTCCTCTTCCTCACCCTCTTTGTATTTCCAGTGGGCAGCAAGTCCCTGCTCGGCAATCTCGTCCATGCGGTCACTGCGTATCTGCACCTCAATCCATCGGCCTTGTTTCGACATCAGTGTGACGTGCAATGCCTGATAGCCATTGGCTTTCGGATGAATCAGCCAGTCACGCAGACGGTCGGGATGTGCTTTGTAGATTTTCGACAGTTCGACGTAGATGTTGAAACATTCGTTGATCTCCTCCTCGCGACGGCGTGGTGTGAAGATGATGCGGACAGCAAGGATGTCGTATATCTCATCGAAAGACACGTGCTTGTTCTGCATCTTGTTCCAGATGGAATAAGGCGTTTTCACACGCTCTTTTATCTGATAGGTAATGCCCAGTCGTTTCAGGGAATCCTCGATGGGACCTGTGAACTTGTCGAAAAGCTCATGACGTGAGGCTTGCGTCGAGGCCAGTTTCTTCTGAATGGCAGCGTATTCCTCTGGATGCTCAAAACGGAAAGACAGGTTCTCGAGTTCCGACTTGATTTTATTCAGGCCAAGACGGTTGGCCAGCGGCGCATAGATGTAAAGCGTCTCACCGGCAATCTTGTATTGTTTGTTGGCAGGCTGCGACTCCAAGGTGCGCATGTTGTGCAGACGGTCGGCAATCTTGATTAGGATAACGCGGATGTCATCGCTCATCGTCAGCAGCAGCTTCTTGAAATTCTCTGCCTGCGCTGAGGCTTGTTCGCCGAAGATGCCGCCCGAAATCTTTGTCAACCCGTCAACAATCTGTGCAATCTTTGGACCGAAGATGTTCTCAATGTCCTCTACGGTGTAATCGGTGTCCTCGACAACATCATGCAGCAGGGCTGAGCAGATGCTCGTCGATCCAAGGCCTATCTCCGAACAGGCTATCTGGGCGACGGCGATAGGATGCATGATGTAAGGTTCGCCGGAGAGACGGCGTACGCCCTTGTGGGCCTGGCGTGCAAAGTTGAACGCCTTGGTGATGAGGTCTACCTTCTTGCGGTGGCGCGAAGACAGATAGTCACTAAGCAATTTTTGGAACGCATCATTAATCAGCTTATCATCAGCGATTTCCTGTCTGTTTTGCTCTTCGTCCATAGTTAATCCTCCAATTACACCTTATTATATATTATCTTCTGCGTCGTGTGGTCTTGCGCTTGGCTGTCGTCTTACGTTTTGCCGTTGACTTGCGACGGGCTGTAGTGCCACGACGCTTAGCCTTGCTTCGACTGCGACGGACGGTGGTCTTACGGCGCACTGTCGTCTTGCGTTTGCTGGTAAATGTGGGAACGTCGTCGTTTATCGTCACTTCCGAGCGCTTCGTCAGAAGCTCGGTGGCGTTATAGTTATAGATTGAGTCCTGGTTGTCGATGAAGCGGCTGAGGTCAGCCAAAGGCAGTTTCAGTGCCGACGGCTTCGTCAGGCCTGGCACGATGTCACGACGATACTGGGGGTTCAACGAACGCAGCATGTCGATGTCAAGGCCCAGTACGGCTGCCACCTGTGCAAGATGCACGTCGCGGTTGACGACGATGGTGTCGGTCTTCTGCGGCAAACGGGTGCGCAACGGACAGATGTTGTGCAGTGAGTAGTAGGTCATGATGTAGTTGGCAGCAATGAAAGCCGGCACATAGCCGCGAGTCTCCTTCGGCAGATAGGGGTAGATGTGCCAGTAGTCCTTCACATTGACTGTACCTGTAGAGTCGTTCTTTGCAGCAGCCTGAGCGCGATGGATAGCCTTGTCGACATTGCCGGGGCCACAGTTGTAGGCAGCAATGACGAGGTTCCAGTCGCCGAAGACGCGATAGAGGTCGCGCAGATAGCGGGCAGCTGCATAACTGGCTTTTGTCGGGTCACGACGCTCGTCGACCAGCGAGTTGACCTCCAGACCGTACTGACGGCCCGTTGCCAGCATGAATTGCCACAGACCTGTGGCACCGACGCGCGATACTGCTTTGGGGTTCAGTGCCGACTCGATGATGGGCAGGTACTTCAGTTCCAACGGCATGTCGTAGGCTTCCAGTGCCTCCTCAAAAATCGGCATGTAGAAGTTCGAGGCGCCGAGCATCAAGCTGACAGAGCGACGCAGACGGCCACTGTAACGGTCGATGAACTGGCGAACGACATCGTTATATGCCATCTCCATGACGGTCGGCATACGACGCAGTCGCTCAATGTATTCTTCACGACTGAACTCCGGATTAACGTCAGAGGTCTGGCAGTCGCCATCCTGATCCAGATAGGTCTTTGCCATGTAGAGGTTCATCAGCGAGTCCAGATCGTAAGTCATTGCCTCCGGGAAGTCGATGACTTCCTCATTGCCCTCCTGGTCGGTAATAGTGAACTCGTCGCCTTCGTTGATGACGACCTCTTCTTCCTCTTCAATCTCTTCTTCGTCCTCGTCCACGACGTCCTGTGCCAGCATCGTTAGCGGGCAGGTCAGCGCCATGGCGAGTATCAATATGTATTTCTTCATGTTCATTCAAAAGTTTAATTGGCAGTTCAGTCCCACGGACGATGCCTGTAGCGGGTTAGAGCGCGTAGAGCGCGGTGTGCTGATGACTCCCGGCGACACTCTCAGACTGAGGTCTTTGGAAATGTCGAATTCCGACAGCTCAGCATCGACATAGGCGTCGATGACCGAGAAAGCATAGATGCCAACCATGACGAAGAAGCTCATGTCGCGGTAGCGACGGAAGCGGTCTTTACGCTTCTTGAAGATGGTTTTGTAACGATCTTCATTGGCTTTCGTAATCTGGCGGCCCAGATGCAGGAACTTGTTGTAACTGGCCGTTCCCGGGTCGTCATCCATAATATCAAGGTATGCCTGGGCGTAATCCTTGTACATCATGTTGTTCCAAGTCAGGGCGTAGATGCAGCCCATGAATCCGCCATAGACCAGTGGCAATTTCCAATACTTGCGATTGTAAATCTGTCCACCGCCTGGCAGCACCAGTGCTAACCAGAGTGCTCGCTGAGGGTCCGGGCGCCATGTCGACCAGTCCTGACGGGCACGTTGCACCAACGTATCTGCGTTCATGGCAGGCTTCACAAGGCGCATGCTGTCGTTGACGGCTATGGTGTCCAACTGTTGCAGTTGTTGCAGCAGCACGGAATCCGGGGTTACGGCGAATGTCGTGTCAGTTTCCTCTGTCTGAGCTGTAGCACCTAAGAGACAAGTCACGAGCATAACGCTCGCAACAAGCACCGTTCGGATTATATGTCTATCGCCTGTCACCTCTTAACTATTCAGTCTGTCCAGTGTCTGCATGATGCGCTCAAGCTCTTCCTCGTTGGCGAAGGCGATGCTGATCTTGCCTTTGCCTGTAGCCGAACAGCTCATCTGTACCTTGGTCTGGAACAGGGTGGCCAGACGCTGGCGTAGCACGTTGAACTCCTCGGGCAGTGCGGTTCTTGACGCAATCTTCTTGGCGCCCACCTGCACGTCCTCGCCGTTCTTCAACTGCTGAACCATCTCCTCCACCTTGCGCACGGAGTAGCCCTGCTTCTGTACCTCGTTGAACAGCTTTATCTGCTGGCTCGGGCTGTCGAGTGACAGCAGCGCACGCGCATGACCCATGTCTATCTCCTTGTCTTTCAGCGCCATCTGAACCTGAGCGGGCAGCTTCAGCAGACGAAGATAATTGGTGACAGCGGCACGGCTCTTGCCGACGCGTTCAGAGATGCGGGTTTGCGTCATACCTGTGGTCTCTGCCAGATGCTGGTAAGCCAGTGCTATCTCTATAGCGTTCAGGTCCTCACGCTGGATGTTCTCCACCAGTGCCATTTCCATGACATTCTCGTCCTCGACGGTGCGGATATAGGCGGGAATGGTCTGTAGGCCTGCCAGTTGCGAGGCGCGCCAACGGCGCTCACCGGCAATTATCTGATAGCGGTCCTCAGCGACCTGACGCAGCGTGATGGGAGCGATAATGCCCAGAGTCTTGATGCTGCTTGCCAACTCCTGCATGGCCTCAGGGTCGAAGTCGCGACGAGGCTGGTCGGGATTGGGTTCTATCTGACTGATAGGTATTTCGTTGAGGTTTGATGAGCCCTCGGTTTTCACGTCGCTGGTGTCAATGAGCGCGTCGAGTCCGCGCCCACTGCCGATATCGTCCAGGCCACGGCCCAGAACGTGTGAACTTGCATATTTCTTTTTGACTGCCATTGCTATTTTTCACTTTTCATTTTACTGATAATCTCTTTGGCCAGCGCCAGATGGTTCTTCGAACCTGTGGAGTCTGCATCGTAGAGGATGACGGGCAGACCGTGTGACGGACTCTCCGACAGCTTGACGTTGCGCTGGATAACGGTCTTGAACACCAGTTCCTGGAAATGACGCTTCACCTCGTCGTAAATCTGGTTAGCCAGACGCAGGCGAGAGTCGTACATTGTCAGCAGGAAGCCCTCAATCTCGAGTTTCGGGTTCAGCTTCGTCTTGATAATCTTGATGGTGTTCAGCAGTTTAGAGATACCCTCCAAGGCAAAGTACTCGCACTGCACGGGGATGATGACTGAGTCGGCAGCTGTCAGCGCGTTCACAGTGATGAGGCCCAATGAAGGCGAGCAGTCAATCAAGATATAGTCATATTCGTTACGGATGGGCTCCAACAGCTGCTTGATGACCTTCTCACGGTTCTCCAAGTTCAGCATCTCAATCTCAGCACCCACCAGGTCAATGTGGCTGGGTATGATGTCAAGTCCCTCGATGTCAGTGGTATAGATGGCATCGCGCACGTCGGCCTTGTCGATGATGCACTCATAAATGGAGCAGTCCACCTCCTGAATGTTTACGCCCAAACCACTGGATGCGTTAGCCTGCGGGTCTGCATCGATGACCAGGACACTCTTCTCCAGCGTAGCCAGCGAGGCTGCCAGATTAATAGTCGTTGTTGTCTTGCCAACGCCGCCTTTTTGGTTTGCTAATGCGATAATCTTTCCCATATTTCTGTTGTCTAAACTTTCTCAAAAAGCGATATAGGCTGCAAAGTTACGCATTTTCCGTGAAACATCTGCCGTTTCACTGTTTTTTTTGCATTTATTCAATTTTAGAAACGTCATAAGACCTGGCC
>Ga0265301_10006847_pt1 | contig 10791 bp, 7 predicted proteins | sample AusTroGonzalo_MG_2_FD_193488 | JGI IMG/M metagenome (GOLD analysis project Ga0265301, IMG submission 193488) | Bovine rumen microbial communities from tropical cattle in Woodstock, Queensland, Australia - Gonzalo_04 | ecosystem: Host-associated > Mammals > Digestive system > Stomach > Rumen ...
ATCGTTCACCATACGCTCCACCTCACGGATCTGCTCATCGCTGACCTTCTCAAAGTGAGAGAAGTCGAAACGCAGCGTATCAGGCGATACAAACGAGCCCTTCTGCTCTACATGATCACCCAAGACCTGCTTCAAGGCATAGTCGAGCAGGTGGGTTGCAGTATGGTTGGCAGCGGAGGCATCGCGCTTGTCGGTATCCACACAAGCCATAAACTGGGCCGTGGGATCCTTTGGCAACTGCTTCACGATGTGTACCGTCTGGTTGTTCTCACGCTTAGAGTCGATAATTTCGATAGTCTCAGCCTCATTGACGAGTACACCACAATCGCCGACCTGTCCGCCCATCTCACCATAGAACGGCGTATAGTCGAGGACGACCTCATAGAACTCGTTCTTCTTCTGCGTCACCTTGCGGTAGCGGAGAATTCGGCACTCATATTCTGTATAGTCATAGCCCACGAACTGCTGTTCGCCAGCGGCGAGTTCCGTCCAGTCAGAATTCTCGACGGCAGCCGCATTGCGGGCACGTTCTTTCTGCTTCTGCATCTCCACATTGAACTGCTCCTCATTGACTGTAAAGCTGTTCTCGCGGCAAATCAGTTCAGTAAGGTCAAGCGGGAAACCATATGTATCAAAGAGGCGGAAAGCCTGCACACCGTCGAGTTCGGTCTTACCCTCAGCCTTCAATTTGTCCATCGCATCACTGAGCATACCAATACCCTTGTCAAGTGTACGCAGGAACGACTCTTCCTCTTCCTTAATCACCTTGGTGATCAACTGCTGCTGAGCCTTCAGCTCAGGGAAGGCCTCGCCCATCTCAGCCACGAGTGTCGGCACGAGTTTATGCAGAAAACCGTCCTTCTGTCCGAGGAAGGTATAGGCATAACGTACGGCACGACGTAAGATTCGACGGATCACATAGCCTGCCTTTGCATTCGAAGGTAACTGTCCGTCGGCAATCGAAAAACTTACGGCTCTCAGATGGTCGGCGCAGACACGCATGGCCACGTTGATATCATCCTGTTCCTTGCTGATAGGATTAACACTTTCTTCCTCGAAAGTAAAATATTTCAGCCCAGTAATCTGCTGTTCGGCCTTGATGATGGGCTGGAAGATATCAGTATCATAATTGGAATGTTTACCCTGCAGCATACGGACGAGGCGCTCGAAGCCCATACCCGTATCAATCACGTTCATCGAGAGTTTCTCAAGACTACCGTCAGCCTTGCGATTGAACTGCATGAACACGAGGTTCCAAATCTCGATGACCTGCGGATCATCCTGATTCACCAGTTCACGACCGCTCTTTCCGCTGGCTGCACGCTGTTCAGGCGTACGCGAATCCACATGAATCTCAGAGCAAGGGCCACAAGGACCTGTATCGCCCATCTCCCAGAAATTATCGTGCTTATTGCCGTTGATGATATGATCCTCAGGCACGTGCTTGGCCCAGTATTTCGCAGCCTCATCGTCGCGAGGGATGTTTTCTTCAGGCGAACCCTCAAAGACTGTCACATACAGATTCTCCGGATTCAACTTCAGCACATCCACGAGATATTCCCAAGCCATATCGATAGCGCCTTCCTTGAAATAGTCACCGAACGACCAGTTGCCAAGCATCTCGAACATCGTGTGGTGGTAGGTATCGTGACCCACTTCCTCGAGGTCGTTATGCTTACCGCTGACGCGGAGGCACTTCTGCGTATCTGCACGGCGGCGCGGCTCTGGGTCGCGTGTACCTAATATAATATCCTTCCACTGGTTCATACCAGCGTTGGTAAACATCAATGTGGGGTCGTCCTTGATGACCATCGGGGCTGAGGGCACGATAGCGTGCTGTTTCGACTCGAAGAACTTCTTGAATGAGTCGCGAATCTCGTTTGCTGTCATTATCTTATGAATGTTTTTATCTGATAGTTTGAAAATCGTATGCAAAGGTAATCATTTTCCACGATACAGCCAAAAGTTCAACCTCTTTTTTATTATTTTTCATCTTTGCTTCTTGCTAAGGTTTTCTACTTATGAATAGTTTTTCCTCGGTCATTCATTATATTTTATGTTTCAGGCTTTGGAATATATGTTCCAAGCCCTGAAATGCACGTTTCAAACCTTGAAACATGTGTTTCACGTCTGTAAACATAATAATTATCTCATGGCCGAATAAAAAATAAATGCTTATTTTCTCTTTTTTCTCGCTATTTTTGTGTAACTTTGCACCCTAGAAAACTAAAGACCATAGTAAGAATGGACGACGAAATAAAGGACGACGAGATTTTGGAAGTGCAAGAGTCGGAAGAGGGTGTAGAAGGCCATTCCGACTATAAGCCTGTGAACCGCTTCGACGCAGCAGCGGTGCATCACCTTTCCGGGATGTACCAGAATTGGTTTCTGGATTATGCCTCGTACGTGATTCTGGAGCGTGCCGTTCCGAATATCGAGGATGGTTTTAAGCCCGTGCAACGCCGTATCATGCACTCCATGAAACGCATGGACGATGGCAGATACAATAAGGTGGCCAACATCGTGGGCCACACGATGCAGTTCCATCCTCACGGCGATGCCTCCATCGGTGATGCCCTTGTACAACTGGGACAGAAGGACCTGCTTGTAGATACCCAAGGAAACTGGGGAAATATCCTCACTGGTGACAAGGCTGCAGCCCCCCGATATATCGAGGCCAGACTGTCAAAGTTCGCCCTCGATACCGTTTTCAACCCCAAGACCACCGAGTGGCAACTCTCCTACGACGGGCGCAACAAAGAACCCATCACGCTGCCCGTAAAGTATCCCCTGCTGTTGGCACAAGGTGCCGAAGGCATTGCCGTCGGCCTTTCTTCCAAGATTCTGCCCCATAACTTCTGTGAAATCTGCGATGCGGCCATCCAATACCTGCATGGACAGGAGTTCCATCTCTATCCCGATTTCCAAACGGGCGGCAGTATCGATGTCTCGAAATATAACGACGGTCAGCGAGGCGGTATGCTGAAAGTGCGTGCCAAGATTGAGAAACTTGACCAGAAGACCCTCGTCATCCGCGAACTGCCCTACTCCAAGACCGTAGGCACTCTGATTGAAAGCATCACCAAAGCCATCGAGAAAGGTAAGATCAAGGCCAAGCGTGTAGATGACCTCACCTCTGCACAGGTGGAAATCCAGATTCACCTGATGCCGGGCGTGTCGAGCGACAAAACCCTCGATGCTCTCTACGCCTTTACAGACTGCGAGATCAACATCTCGCCCAACTGTTGTGTAATCAGTGAGGACAAACCGCAGTTCCTGACCATCAGCGACGTGCTGATCCATAATGTGGAGCGCACCAAGGACTTGATCCGTCAGGAATTGGAGATTCGCAAGAACGAACTATTAGAACAACTCCATTTCCAGTCGTTGGAAAAGATTTTCATCGAAGAGCGTATCTATAAGGACCGTCAGTTCGAGCAGGCGCCTAACATCGATAAGGTCTGTGAGCATATCGACGACCGTCTGACGCCCTACTATCCCACCCTCATTCGTGAGGTGACGAAGGACGACATCTTGAAACTGCTGGAGATCAAGATGCAGCGCATCCTGAAGTTCAATAAGGAAAAGGCCGACGAACTGATGGCCCGTATCAAGGCCGAGATTGAGGAAATCGACCGAGATTTGGCCAACCTAGTAGAAGTAACCGCCAGTTGGTTCCAGTTCCTCAAGGACAAATACGGCAAGGAACATCCGCGCCTCACAGAGATTCGCAATTTCGACACCATCGAGGCCACGAAGGTGGCTGAGGCCAACCAGAAACTCTACATCAATCGCACCGATGGCTTCATCGGCACAGGGTTGAAGAAGGACGAGTTCGTCTGCAATTGTTCGGACATCGACGATATCATCATCTTCTACAAAGACGGAAAATACAAGGTCATCCGTGTGGCGGACAAGGTGTTTGTGGGCAAGAACGTGCTCCATCTGCAGGTGTTCAAGAAGAACGATTCACGTACAACCTATAATGTGGTCTATCGCGACGGTAAGAAGGGCTATTACTATATGAAGCGCTTCAACGTTACATCGATGACCCGTGACAAGGAGTACGACCTGACCCAGGGCACACCTGGTTCGAAGGTGATGTACTTCACTGCCAATCCGAACGGTGAGGCGGAAGTCATCAAAGTCACCCTCGACCCGAATCCTAAACTGAAGAAAATCTTCATCGATCAGGACTTCTCGGAAGTGATGATCAAAGGGCGTAGTTCGAAAGGTAACCTCCTGACTAAGAACCCCGTACACCGCATTGGGCTGAAGAGTCACGGACATTCGACACTCGGTGGACGAATGGTCTGGTACGACCCCGACGTGAACCGTCTGAACTACGACGAGCACGGACGATTGCTCGGCGAATTCTATGACGATGACCAGATACTCGTCATCCTCGACAATGGTGATTTCTACCTGACCAGTTTCGACTTGAACAATCACTTCGAGTCCAATATCCTTCGTATCGAGAAATACGATGCCAACAAGGTATGGACAGCCGTGCTCTTCGACGCTGACAATCAGGGCTATCCCTACCTGAAACGCTTCCAGATGGATGCCTCCAAGAAAAAACAGAACTGGCTCAGTGAGAATCCTGCCTCCAGACTCGTCCTATTGACAGATGTGGTCTATCCACTCATCAAGGTCACCTATGGCGGAGCCGATGACTTCCGAGGGTCCGAAGAGATTGATGCAGAGCAGTTTATCGCTGTCAAGGGCTTCAAGGCTAAGGGCAAGCGCCTCAGCACCTACCAGATTGAGAGCATCGAAGAACTGGAACCTGTCCGCTTCCCAGAAGAACCGGAAACGCCGGAAAACCCAGAGGATTCCGAGGAACCAGAAGAGGACCTCGATCCCGATGCCGGCAAGAGCGAGGATCAAGTGCGCGACGAACTGACTGGACAACTAAGGCTGTTCGACGACGAATAAAAGCGAAAGGGTGAGAAAGTGAAAAAACACAGTCAGATGCAGCAGGCAATCTCTACGATGCTGAAGGTAACAGTACTTTCACTTTTTCACCTTTTCACCTTTTCACCTTTATATGCCCAACCTACTGACTCCACACAAATCAGGACTTCTGTCAACATGCTGGGTGTTGGCCATACGAATATCCTCGATACCTATCTCTCACAAGAGAAATTCTCCGGTATCGGTTTCTCGTATCTCAACATGTCAGAGCGCGAAAATCCTAATTGTGACTGGACCACAGTTCTGCAACAAGAGGTGAATTTCTCCTCTACCAACGACAGAAGTGATAAAGTCAACGAACTGGAAGGAAGTTATAGTCTATTCTGGGGGAAATACCACGTATGGCGAATGGCCGAAAACAGGCTGAAACTGCAGGCAGGAGGACTCATCGGCGGCCATCTCGGTTTCATCTACAACACATCGAATTCAAATAATCCGGCACAAGCCCGTCTTGCTGCCCAACTCATGCCATCAGGCATTGCCACCTACGACTTCACCCTCTGGAAAAAGCACTTCGCCCTACGATATGAACTGGACCTGCCACTCGTCGGCATCATGTTCAGTCCCAACTACGGACAATCCTACTACGAGATATTCAGTCAAGGCAATTACGACCATAATATCGTGCCGACCACCTTCATTAGTGCCCCCAACCTGCGCCAGCAGTTGTCCATCGACTGGAATGTCGGACGAACCTGGACACTCCGCATTGGCTATCTGGGCCATTACCAACAGGCCCAAGTGAACAACCTCAAATCGCATATATATGCCCATCGAGTGATGATTGGTATTGTCAAGCGATTCCAAATTCTCCGTTACCGCCCATGAACATGAAAGCCATCAAGAGACATATCGTGTGGGTGACACTTTTTATTTTTCACTTTTCACTTATCACTTCGTGCATCGACGAAGACGAACACGATGACACCCCACAAGGAAATTTTGAGGCCCTATGGAAGATCATCGACGAGCACTACTGTTTCTTCGATTATAAGCAACACGAATACGGGCTGGACTGGGACGACATCTATAATAAATATAAGGTACGCGCGAGAGAAGGCATCAATAGGGAACAACTCTTTGAGGTCCTAACCGATATGTTGGCCGAACTGAGAGACGGTCATGTGAATCTGGCGGCAGCCTTCGACTATGGGCGCTACTGGACTTGGCACGAAAACTATCCCACCAATTTCAGCGATAGCCTGCAGCGTATCTATCTCGGAACCGACTACCGTATCGCCTCAGGTCTCCAATATACCATATTCGATGACAATATCGGCTATGTCTATTACGGCAGTTTCCAGAACGGCATCGGAGAAGGCAACCTCGATGAAGTAATCCAACATCTGATGCTGTGCAACGGATTGATCCTGGATATCCGCAACAACGGAGGGGGTACCCTGACCTATGCAGAGAAACTGGCCGCACGGTTCTGTCATGAAAAGACACTGGTAGGCTATCAACAGCACAAAACCGGCAAAGGGCATAACGACTTCTCGGAGATGAAAGAACAATACATCGAGCCCTCCAGTAACATGAGGTGGCAAAAACCGGTCATCGTCCTGACGAACCGCCATGTGTTCAGTGCAGCCAATGAATTCGTGAAATATATGAAATGCATGCCGCAGGTGAAGATCGTCGGTGACAAGACGGGCGGTGGTGCAGGCCTTCCCTTCTCCAGTACACTTCCCAACGGCTGGACGGTCCGTTTCTCTGCCTGTCCGATGTATGACCGTCAGCGCCAGCATACAGAGTTTGGCATAGAACCTGACTATTATGTCAGCCTGAAAGGCGTTGATTTTGCAGACGGAAAAGACACATTGATAGAATTTGCCCGTAAACTTTTGGTAGAATAAATAAAATTTAGTACCTTTGCACCCGCGTTTTCAAAAACCACGGATATGCGCTTGTGGCGGAATTGGTAGACGCGCCAGACTTAGGATCTGGTGGCTCAGGTCGTGTAGGTTCGAGTCCTATCAGGCGCACAAAATATATCCCCGAAATAAGCCAAACGCTAGCATTTCGGGGATATTTTGTACCAAAATGACGCTTTTTTATCATATTTTCCCCGTTTTTTTTAAAAAAATATAAAATTTTCTTGGCAGTTTCAAAATAAATTCATAATTTTGCCTCGATTTATGTAGAATCAACATATATATGTCTAATTATAATTTTAAGTTCAATGAAAAAGAAAATTATTAATGGAATTCTCTTAGTGGCATTGGTTTTTGCTACTTCGAGTGCATTTGTTTCTTGTAAAGACAACGATGCAGATGTAAACACTGAATTGCTGGGTAAGATCGCAAGTCTGAAGGCAGAATTGGAAGATGTAAAGGGACGCATCCCTAGTCCTTACACGTACGATGACACCGCTGTTAAGAACGCAATTGCCGGTCTTCAAGACAAAGTTGCCGAACTTGAGGAAAAGATTAACAACATCGAGCCAGGCACTACTTATGATGACACTGAGATTAAGGCTGCCATCTTGCTTCTTCAGGCAGAGATTGAAACTCTTGCTTCAGAATCCGAAGCACTGGCAAACATTCTTCAGGGATTGGTATTCGGTATTACCGCAGAGGGTACCTATAACCCCGTATTCGGTGCGCTTGGTGCTCCCGTTGGCGTAACCTCTAACATCCTGGCCGCATACTACGGTGATGGTAAGGCTATGTCTTTCCACGGTGAGAAGATCACTAACTTCTTCAACAAGGACGCAGGTACCATCTATTTTACAGTTAATCCCACTGAGGCTAAATTAACGGGAGCATTCTCTCTCGTAAACAGTCAGGACGTGCCTGCTAAGGTTACATTAACGGCTGCTGAGTCTGATAAGGTTCTCACATGGGGCTGGAACCAGACTCGTAACGCTTCTGGTCTCTATGCTGCTAATGTTACAATCGATGACCTCGATGCTGTAAAGTTCGATTATAATGACATTGCAAGCGCTTTGAAGGATGCCATCAGTAAAAGGACAAAGTCTTCTATTATCAACCTCGTTACAGAGTTGTATGCTACCGTTGCCGGTGACAAGTTCCCCCGTCTGGCTCTGAAGTACACCTCTAATGAAGATCTCATTGGTGCAACAACCGTTCGCACTGGCTACGATTTCGGAATCACAGCCATTAAGCCGCTGTCTTACGATTTCGACGTGAACATCAGCAAGACTCCTGGTATTGACAGACTTGAGGCTGAGATCAATAAGATTATCAACAAGATTAACATTGACTTCGGTATCGACTTCAGCAAGTTCAAGAATATCACCATTAATCTTGATCGTAACGGTAAGGACTATATCGTAAATGTTAAAGTAGATGTTCCTGTTAATGAGACTGTAACAGTTAACATTCCTAACGTAGATGTTAATGTAGATGTTCCTGGACAGACTATACCTGTTACTCTTAGTTACGTAGATGATGGCGGTGTTTCTCACCCTGTAACAGGAAATGTGGATGTTCCTGGACAGACTGTACCAGTCACTGTGGAAATTCCTGCAACTGCTGTAGCCCTCAACTTTACTGTTAACACATCTGCAGATGTTAATATCAACGAGGTTGTTGATGATCTCTTCAATGGTCTCAATGGTGACCTCAAGGAAATTAACGCCATGCTCAATGAGGTTAGCAAACTCTCAAATCTTGAGGCTGAGATTGAAAACGCAAAGTCTGACATCAAGGCACAGATTAGTAGTTATCTGAACAAATTTGACCAGAAGTTCGTGCAGTTGGTTAATTCTGCCAACAAGGCTCTCCAGCCCACTCTGCTCGTCAAGAATGGTAACAAGATCACAAGAACTGGTAACGTCAAGGCTGGTAACATCAAGTTGATCCCCACATCTTATACTGCTGAGGTTATTGCACCTGCCTTCAAGAAGTTCATCAAGGTTGAGTGTGACGGTAAGGAAATCAATGGTGAGTGCTTTGGTAAGGTCATCGATGGTAGCATCTGCGAGATCGATCTGCCTATTGAGGCAGGCAAGACCTACAAGGTTACTTACGATGCCGTTGACTTCTTCGGCAAGACTCGTAGCAATACCTACTACATCTACGCGAAGTAATTAACATTTAAGAATTCAAAATAGTAAATAAGAATATGAAAATGAAGAAAACAATATTGTCTTGCCTGCTGGCGCTGGGTTTCCTCACAGCATCCGCACAGGATCAGCAGCCTAAGACTGAATACGTTTTCAATCCTCACTGGTATGTTCAGATTCAGCCCCTGGGCATTCAGCATACCCTTGGTGAGGTTGATTTCGGAGATTTGAATTCATACAACGTACAGGCTGCCATTGGTCGCCAGTTCACTCCTGCCATTGGCGCACGTCTCGCTGTCAATGCTTGGCAGAGCAAGGCTGGTTCAACGATTAATGACAAACAGTATAAGTGGGATTGGAAGTATGTTGCTCCCTCTGTTGATTTAACATTCAACCTGTCGAACCTCTTCTTTGGCTTCAATCCTAACCGTGTGTTCAACCTCGGTATTTTCGGAGGTATTGGTGCCAACATCGGTTTTAGCAATGACAATGTTAAGGATGCTCAGGCTGCTATCAAGGCCAACTATCCTTCACAGCCCAACTACTATTTCTGGGACACTGCTGACAATCTGGCCTACATTTGGGATGGCACGAAGGTTCGTCTGTTTGGTCAGGCTGGTATCACTGGTGACTTCAAGGTTAGCGACGCTGTTAGCATCGGTCTTGAACTCAGTGCCAACACCCTGAGTGACAAGTACAACTCAAAGAAGGCAGGCAACTGGGACTGGTACTTCAACGCCCTCGCTGGTGTGAAGATCAACCTCGGTACGACCTACACCACTCGTGAGATTCCTGTTCCCGAGCCCGAGATTCGTTATGTGGAGAAGATCGTTGAGAAGATCGTTGAGAAGCCCGCTCCCGCTCCTGCTGCAGTTGTTACAGTTGAGCCGCTGCGTCGCGACGTATTCTTCCTGATCAACAAGACCAATATCCGTCCTGAGGAGGCTCAGAAGGTGAAGGATATCGCCGACTACCTGAACGAGCACCCGACAGCAAAGGTGATGGTTACCGGTTATGCTGACGCTGGTACTGGTAACAACAAGATCAACGACCGCCTGGCCGCTGGCCGTGCCGATGCCGTTGTGAAGTCACTGAAGAAGGATTACGGAATTGCTGAGTCTCGTATCTCTTACGACAGCAAGGGTTCACGTGTACAGCCGTTCGCTGAGAACGACATGAACCGTGTCAGCATCTGTATCGCTGAATAATTGATCTTAATAGTAATAGTTTAATTATCCCGGCCTTACGTCTTTACTTAATAAGGTATAGATGGAGGTCGGGATTTTTATATAGGCAAGAAGATGAAGAGATATGTATTGATTCTATTGGCAGCAACTGCTATTCCCTCGTTTGCACAGTTTAATGGAAACGGTTATTACCGCGTCCAGAATGTAAATAGCGGAAACTATGCCACAATTGTTGACAACAAGGCAGACAAAGATAACATCATAAGCACATCAAATATTGATGCGTATGCCATCAATATGATAAATGGTTTCGAGAATGTGGTGTCAGACCCTGGCTCAATTCTCTATATTGAAAAAAGAAGCGAAGGATACGTCCTGAAAGGACAAGGTCAAGACTCCTACCAGCTGACTGGATATTATCTACATTTAAACGCTTCAAGGAGTGCAGATAATGCCTATTGGGCATCAGGCGTCTATAAAGGGGTAACCAAATATCTTTATGAGGCTTATGATGAGAGTTTCGGTTTTTCATACTTGAGTTCAGCCTCCAAAAATCCAAATGGATCCACTAGAAGCAGAGACTTTTATATCCTACCT
>Ga0265301_10006850_pt1 | contig 10788 bp, 12 predicted proteins | sample AusTroGonzalo_MG_2_FD_193488 | JGI IMG/M metagenome (GOLD analysis project Ga0265301, IMG submission 193488) | Bovine rumen microbial communities from tropical cattle in Woodstock, Queensland, Australia - Gonzalo_04 | ecosystem: Host-associated > Mammals > Digestive system > Stomach > Rumen ...
TTGAAGCTCCGCTTGGACAGGTTCTCCTTTGGGTAGATGGTGTATAATCCCATCTCCTGCATGAGTTTCCGGACCAACTTCCTTCCGATCTCATATCCTTCCCGCTGCATCATAATGACCAGTTTACGGGACCCGTAGGTAGGATGTTTGGTGTGGAGGATATCCAGACGACCCATAAGTTCTTCCCGATACAGGCGTTCTTCGCAAATGCAATGTTTTTTATGTTCGATTACCTCCTTCTCGTGTAGTCTCCATAGTTGCTGTGGTTTCCTTTTGTGATTTCCATGATATTTATATCAGATGCAGACCAATCGGTCAACGTCTTTTTGGAATTTGATGTTGATTTAGATTGAATTTTACATTATAATCCTGTTGCAAACGTTGAAACTTTGCATTGAATTCGATGGTCAGAGGGGTGATATTATGTATATGTACCGCAAAATCAGCGAATATCTCGAAAGCTGGAAGTCCGGGAAATACAGAAAACCGTTAATCATTCAGGGAGCTCGTCAGGTTGGGAAAACCTATGCTGTTCTTGAATTTGGACGTACGCACTATGATAACGTTGCTTATTTCAATTTCCAAACCAGTGAATCATTGGCTGATACCTTTATAGAAAGCGTCAGTCCGGCTTATCTGATTCCAATCCTGTCCCATATCAGCGGCCAGACGATTACCAGGGGAAATACGCTCATTGTTTTTGATGAGGTTCAGCTTTGTGAAAGAGCGCTGACCTCTCTGAAGTATTTCCAGGAAGAAGCTCCGGAATATCATATTATTGCGGCCGGAAGCCTCCTTGGTGTAGCGGTGAACAGAAAGAAATATGCGTTCCCGGTCGGAAAAGTGGATCGATACACGATGTACCCGATGGATCTGGAGGAATTCCTGCTTGCAATGGGAGAAAAGGATCTTGTCGACCGGATCAGAAACTGCTATGAGAAAAATACACCTATGCCTGCAGCATTGCATGAAGCCGCGCTGAAGCTTTACCGGCAGTATCTGGCAATCGGAGGAATGCCGGAAGCTGTAGCAAGGTTTGTTGATACGCATGATTACACACAAACAAGGCATATTCTGGAAACAATCCAGATGGATTATCTGGACGATATGAGTAAATACCAGGAAAGCAGCAATGAAATCAAAAAAACACGTTTAACATACGGAACGGCTGCGGTGCAGCTTTCAAAGAAAAATACGCGTTTTCAGTATAAAATGATCAAAACCGGTGCCCGGGCAGCTGAATATGAAAACGCAATCGAATGGCTTGTTTCTGCTAATCTGCTTTCCAGAGTATACCGGGCAGAATCGATCATGAAACCCCTTGAGAATTACAAGGACATTGATGATTTTAAGATTTATCTTTCCGATACAGGCCTGCTGTGTGCACAGAAAGATCTCCGCGCAGAGGACGTGCTGTATATGGAGGATGAACTGGAAGATTTCAAGGGCGGTATGACGGAAAACTACGTGAATACGCAGTTAACGCGTTCAGGCTTCAAGCCGTATTTCTGGCGGAATGATAAAGGAACCAAGGAAATTGATTTCATCATTTCAATCGATGGGAAACTGATCCCGGTCGAAGTCAAAAGCGGTGAGCATGTAACATCGGCCAGTCTGAACGAGTACATGCACCTGTTCAATCCGGCATACGCTATTCGCATTTCTGAAAAGAACTTTGGAATGGAAAACAATATCAAAGCAATTCCTTTGTATGCTGCATTTTGCATCAGTTAATTGAATCGCAGATACAGCGCGGGAAAGATTTTGGTTTAGGGGTTCAGTCTGGGGTTCAGGTTCATGCCGGGGTTCAGATCGGGGTTCAAAACAAGCTTTTCAAAACCTGTTTCCCTTGAAAATACTACGATTGCGGATCTCCAGGGTCAGGATCTACGAATCAAAAGGTCGTGGGTTCGAATCCCGCCGGGCTCACTGCTCCAGAACCTTTAGAAATAAGGCTCTGGAGCTTCTTTTTTTGCCCATGAAGGAACTGCCAATCGCTCCGCACCGAGCAGCCTCACCCAAGCATAACCCGTTACAGGCGCGCCGTCCGCAAGAATGATGAGCAAACGGTCCATCTGATTTAGCATTGACAGAAAGCAACCTCCATCTCATAATAAGCAAGTCTTAACTTTGCCGGTGCAACAAAACGAGGTTTGCGGAGGACAGTTTATGAAGATTTCGAATCTTCAATTGAACAGCAGGAATGCCGTAAAGTACATATCTTCCGAAATCGCACATATCTGCCGGAATATGGGTAAGCGTTCACCCGGCAGCAGCGAAGAGCGTAAGGCAGCGGAATACATGGCGAAGGTTCTTCGCGATCAGGGTGGATGTAAAGAACCGGTTATTGAGACATTTAATGAGCATCCAGGTTCTTTTTACGGATACTGCCGTTTATCGGCTTTTTTGGATTCCTTATCCAGCCTCGGTTTTTTTCTGCATCCGATCGTCAGCCTGATTTCCGGATGTATATCTCTTCTCCTGTTCATCTTCTACTTTGTGATGTACAAGCCAGTCATTGACTGGATGTTTCCGGAACGGAAGAGTGTAAATGTGACGGCAATTCGTCCCTGCGAGGGTGAAATAAAACGTCGTATCTTTTTCAATGGACACATCGACGCAGCGTGGGAGTTTACACTGAACTATCATTTTGGCGGCGTTGTGTTTGAAATACCGAATGTGATGGCGCTGATCGGTGTTACTTTCAATATTGTGATTTCCATCTGTTCCATTTGCGGTGCAGGAGCGTGGACTTTGACTGCTGCCCGCTGGGGCCTTCTCTTTCTTCCGTTTTTCATTGCGATCTGGTTTACGTTTAATCCGAAAATCGTTGTCGACGGCGCGAACGATAACCTTTCCGGCTGTTATATGGGGATTGCCCTGCTGCGAGAGATGGAACAGCATGGAATCAGCCTTGAGAACACTGAAGTAGGTGTGATTCTTACCGGTTCTGAGGAGGCTGGCCTGCGCGGAGCAAAAGCATGGTCTGCCGCACATCAGGACGAGTACCGGGACGTTCCGACTTTTATCATCAGCTTTGATACGATTCATGATCCCCGCTTCTTAGCAGTAAATGAATTTGATCTGAATGGCACTGTAAAAGCAGATGCGGCATTGGCTTCAGCCTTCCTGCAAGCATCCGGGGAAGTGAATGTGCCGTGTCAAAGAGGCCGTGTGCCGCTTTTCGGAGGTTCGACAGACAGCGCTGCGTTTACTCAGAGAGGGTTCCGTTCAGTCAGTATTACAGGGTTGAATCATAAGCTTGAAGACTATTATCATACGCGCAGAGACAGTTATGATAAACTCAATGAAGAGGGGCTTGAAAATTGCTACAAGACAACAGTCAGGCTTATGGAGTTAGTCGATCAGGGAATTCTTGATTAGCCGGCATTTCGATAACTTGAAGTCATCCCGTCCAAGTATCCCCCCACAGCACCTGAAACTCCATCAGATTCCCTTTTGCCGGATCAGCCGTCTTCGGCTGGTCCGTGTTTCGTAAGCAGAAGAGGGAGCCCATGCCTTTCCCGTCCCGCAGATGCCGGAATGGCAGAAGTAGATCGTTCAGATACTTGTAGGAACAGATGAGGGGGATCTGGTTCACCAGCATTTCTCCCACAGCATGATCCCAGATCGAGATATACCATTGATCCGGTGCCGGCAGGTACCGGATCTCAATCTGTGCGTGAAATGATTCGCCGCCGATGGTGAGGTCAAGAGTGAAGACCTGGCACGGATCTTCGGTCAGGGGTAGGATTGCGTAGGTCATATAAAGTCCCTCAACTGTTTTTGATTTCAATTGGCAATAATTGCCAATCATTGCTATGCTATGCTTTCCGGCTGCCACCGTCTTCAGTCAGTGCGTATCCACAGGTGCAAGCACCCAAACGGGTAATGCAGTAAAGAAATAAAACGCCCACAGGGCAGAAAGAGAGGATACGAAAATGAAGAACAATACAAAGGAACTCAACCTTGAAGAAATGGAAAAGGTCAATGGTGGCTTCTGGCCCCTCATCATCATCGCTGCGGCAGGAGCAGGTTACTGCTTCTATGAAGCCTACCAAAAGGGAAAGAAGAGCGGTTGGAAATAATTACGGAAGCAGAGCCGATATCCATTTCCTCCTCAATATCGTTCTGGTATACAATAAGAACAAGGCAAAGAAGCCAAAACCATAAGGAGGATCCCGTCATGAACATCGATGAAAGCATCCTCAGCAAACTGACTGACGAACAGAAGAAAAAAGTCGAAGCCGCACAAACCCCGGAAGAGTTCCATGCTATCATGAGGGAATCCGGTCAGAATCTGTCTCAGGAACAGCTGGAAGCGATTTCCGGAGGCGAATCCGGCTGCTGGGATTGCATGTCTTTACCATGCAATAATTTTTGCCCACATTTAACGAATTGAACAGCAGCAGTTTCCTGTAATCTCACACCATCACATTCACGGTAATGACAATCGGCTCAATACTCCCCGCCAGCACCAGCCCGACCTGGACCGGCACGGCCTTATGCGCCGCCCGGTCCGCGTCGGACTGGTTGTCGTAGGGGGCCACCCAAAGGGCGAAGCCGTTATCGACGGTGTCCCCCGGCGTGCAGCGAACCGGTATCGGCTCCGCGCCAGAGGCCGGAAGCCAGCACACCCCGGTCGATATAACCGGAGAGAATCGAAGTGAATCGGTTAATGAACTGCGCCGTGGAATCGTCCGTCTGCGGCATCCGATCCGGGTATAAGTAAGCCGCTCTACCGTAAAGGCGGAGCAGCCAAGTTCAGGGTCCATAATTGCAGATGTTATGTCCATCGAATCACCTGTATGATATAATGGTTTGTGGGATTAACTTTAAGTTACCTGCCTATCGACAAAGTGGGATTTGTAAAGGTGTTGATATTGATGATACGCAAAGCGACAATTGAAGATACCAAACGGCTTCTCGAAATATATGCCTACTATGTGAAGAATACCGCTATCACCTTTGAGTATGATGTGCCGTCTTTGGAGGAGTTCAGAAACCGCATCAGCAATACGGTGAAAAAGTATCCGTATCTTATCCTTGAAGAGGATGGCATTATACAAGGCTATGCCTATGCAGGAGCATTTGTCGGCAGAGCCGCCTATGATCATTCCTGTGAAATGACCATTTATCTGGATCATAATTCAAAAGGCCATGGCTATGGGCGTGCACTATATGAAGCTCTGGAGCAGGCTCTTAAGGAAATAGGCATTCTAAACCTGTATGCCTGTATTGGTGACCCTGTAACAGAGGATGAATATCTGACCCGAAACAGTGAGCAGTTTCATCAACATCTTGGCTTCACCAAGGTTGGAACTTTCCATAAATGCGGATACAAATTCGGTCGCTGGTACAACATGATTTGGATGGAAAAAATCATCGGAGATCATCATTGATTAATCTCATTTTGCTGGAATCACGCTAATTCACAAAACCGGGAGTTATTTTCCGGTAATTTCCCAGATCGGCAAGGTCTGTCTGGGTTGACATAGAAGAAGAGGAGGCCCCGGACGAATACGTCACGGAGACCTCCCCTACTTTTTTGCTCGCGATGACCTGTACTCGAATGTCTACCGGCTGTTTGTCATCGGATATGAAGCGAAGGAAGTCGATAAAGAACTTGGCCTGGGCGAAGGAATGGCGTACTTCTACAAAAACAAGGCCTATGACGCGGCGAAGGAATACCGGAAGAAGTATTATGACGAAGGACAGTACACTTTCCCGCAGGACAAACCAAGGAAAAAAGCCGGTGTCCGGAAGAACAGCATATCCTATAAACCGGACGGGCAGAACAAAGAGAGCAAAGACTGATACGCTGCAATACGCGGCAGCGCCGGGGAGCCGATCCCCGGCGCTCTCCTGCGGGTGACAGTATGGTTCTCCTTCTCAAACATTACAGAGAAAAGTTGTGAACCCAAGATCATATACCATTATCTTCTGTCCGTAGAAGTCCGCCTCATGCCCATTGACTTTCTTGTCCAGAATGTTTTGCGCCCCGTCATGAAGTTTATGGATACAATCGGGATATATCGGAATGTCTGCATGTGATGCCCAGATCTCATCGAAATCCGCTGTCATCTTCTCTAGTTTTTCAAGGCTTCTGACATAGTCCGGCATATTCCTGTGTTCACCAAACATGAAAATACGTCCATGCTCCTGAAGGGGGTCTCCACTTATCAGCACCCTACGACTAATGTCAAGTACAGCAATGCTACCGGGTGTATGTCCTGGCAGATGAATAATCTTCAGCTTTCTGTTTCCGAGATCAATCTCTTCGCCATCCTGTACAGGGATAATCCGACCACTTTTACCTGATTTACGGTAGTGAGCTTCGTCAGCAGGATGCATATAGAAAGATTCAAACTGCTCATTGCAACCTATATGATCCATATCCGAATGGGTGTTTAATAGCATAACTGGCAATCCGGTAAGCGCTGCAGCAATTTCTTTGGCATGATGGATTGTCATTCCGGTGTCAATCAGGAGTGCCTTTTCTGATCCCTTCAGCAGGAAAAAGCGCACCATACCATCTTCGATTCTCCAAGTATCGTCATTTACCTGGATTACCTGTGCACCATATTGCTTTCCACATTCACTGCAGATCCCGGTATGGACAGAGATAACACCGCCACAATCTTTGCATGCCCATTGCGTACGTTCATTTTCCAGAAACTGGTTTATGCCATTTTTCCGGATGTCTTGCAGGTTCTTCTTCGGAGATTCATACAGCGGGTATTTCGAAGTATAACGGTTTTCCTTCTCCATCACATCTTCACAAGGATAATCCAGGCATTCGTCACAATACTCGTATCCGTTATCCTTCCGTTTTTGACAGAGGATGATCCCACATTGTTTTGAACAGAAATCGGGCTTATTTTCGTCATCTCCAAGGCAGCCATGACATGGATTCGTTTCAGCGAGCGCACGTTTACAAAGACTGCAGTCAAGTCCACAAGGTGCAATCATTTCAGCGGTAATCATGTCCTTTTTCATCAGGTTCTTCTCCTTCTGTGAAATATTACTGTTCAACGGCAACCTCCGGGAGCCATGTAGAGAATCCTTATTTCTTCCAATGATATCAATGGAGAATTTACGTTCTGACTGTCTGATGAACATTTATCCGTCCGGGATCTCAGAGGCTGAAATTCGCATCGATATCATAAGGATATTCTGGGAAAGCGGAGCAATTGCGAAACGTAAAAACGTATAAATCTTATATTCCTGTAGTATCAATAGGTTTTGTAGATTCATAATCAAAATTTGGATCAGTGTACAGTGCAGTTAACGATCTGCGGAAGCAATCACATGATGAAGGACTATTGCATTTCCTTATCATGGATTGTTTTTAACTGTTGATAGGTGTCGTAGTATTCTTTTTCTCTTCCTTCGGTTAGAAGAAACCCGATATCTTCCCGAACTTCGGGCCCCGAAAGCAGATCGGACAACCAGGGTGCATACCGGGTGCCGCTTCCTTCCCGGACTTCCGCGCAAAACTCATCAAAGCCTTTTCCGCGGTTATAGCTCCTTCCGACTGTGTCCGTGGCAGCATCCAGACAATCTGCACATTGCACAAGATCGATCACGGTTTTTACGGGACTTGTTGAAGTATCAAATTCTTCGGGATATCCGCGGGAATTGTCGTACCATTTGTGATGTCCGAGGGCTACGTCGGCATACCTTTCCGTACTCGGGAAGCGTTTCAGGATCGACGCGCCTACTTTGGGATGGGTTTTAATCAGGTCAAATTCCATGTCCAGCAGCTTTCTGCCATACACAAAAATCGTATCCATGATAAAGATCTTTCCGGTATCATGGCACAGCGCCGCGTGCCACACAAACCAGAGGATCGTGTCCCGATTCTGTACGACTTCCTCCGTCGTGGAGCATTCCTCAACACCGATCAGAAGTTCGGGTGACCGTTCAATCAGATGCCCGCACAGGCAGGTGGATATCCGTGCCACCATTCTGGTATGGACGTAGGTCGGCGGATGCGCAGCAGCCATAAACCGCAGCATCATTCTTTCGAACCGGGTTCCGCCGGGAAATTCAATGAAGTGCCGGAAAAAATGCGCACTGTGTTCCAGCATAACAGACAGGGCGCTGCTGTTCGGCATATGAAAGACGTAGGCGAGTACATTGTAATCAAGCGCATAGATGAGCATCTTGTCCGCCTCGGATATACGGATTTTCCCGCACAGCCCAAAAAGTTCGATAGGAACCTGGATGTTCTCAATCACGCCGCATACGTCATAAAGGCTTTTATCACGGCTATGATAGATTTCAAGCAGCTTATCCCTGTAAGCCTCCGGCGTCATTTTCTTCGCATAATACCGGTTTCTCGCCAGCAACTGGGCAACATAGGATTCCTTATCCAGTTTGGAAAAGTATTCTGGTTCCGAATGCCACAAATTCCACATTTCCTCTGAACGTTCACAAATCTCCGGCAACTGTTCCTCCTCTATTCCCCGGAGGTTACAGATATCCGTAAGATGAGCAAAATAATCGAGAATACGATAACGGTAATAGCGCCAGTCAAAATCCGGCATCAGCTCCGTATAGAAGGGATCATCCGCGATCTCCATGGAAGCACGAAGCATTTCCATGCTTTTGGTATTCGCTCCCCTGTCTCCGGACAGGTTTTCATAGAATGCCACCGTAAACCGGGCATTTGTCAGCACCAGTTCTCTTGCTTCCACGGACTCAATTCTCTGAAAGTTTTCTTTTTCCCGCAGGCTAATGAACAGTGCTCCAAGTTCCAGGCCTTTTTTACGGTAATGTCCAGCAATTTCCGGATATTCATCCAGCCGGGACGTCATATTCATTAACGCGTAGCAAACGGATATGTATGCGTCCATCCACCGGAGTCTTGGAAGCATCTGTCCTTTCTTCAGTGAGTCGTGAAGGAGTCGTTCCGACACGATTGCAGCAATGGGAAGATCTAGGTTTTCCGCGTTCTCCGCAGCTACAAGCTTCTCCGCAAAGGAGTCGATCTCCGATGTTTCCTCTTTTGTTAATGCCTCGTCTCTGTTCAGAAGGGGAAACAGAAACTCATCCAGAACCGCGCGGTTTTCCGCCGCAAGCTGGCCGATCCGGACAAAATTTTCCCGCAGTCTTTTATTGTAATCAGACGCCTCTTCGATTCCGCTCAGTGAAGGAGAAGAAAGGCTGCGGATTTGTTTTAACCGTTCTATGTAATGATCATAAAATGAATATGTACTCATGTCGGAGAATTATTTTACCTCCAGTAAAACGAACACGGTTCTGCTTTTTTATCTATGACAAAACATAACATGGAAAAGATGAAAATGCAAGAAAAAACGTTTACAAAGAATTCCCCGGCAAATTGTCCCTGTACAGGGCTTCGTTCACCATCCCTAGGATTTATTACATGCGTTCCCTTATTGCTCATAACTGATCATGCGCACGGCGGCATATTTATTTCCAGTAAACAGCTGACGGAAACATCAAAGTATGTCGAAATATCATCCAAAACTTCCGATTATATATAGTAGAACAAGAATAAAACAGGACAAAAAAGAATCCCACTCATAACCGGAATGCATCTTGGCCGAAGTCTCGCCTGAATCCGGGGACTCGTGTAACGTTATTCTCCGCTCACTGAATCGGCTTTTCCCCCAGAGGCGAGTTTTCCCGGACGATATAACAAAGCGTGCTTTTAACGTAAGGATTCGTCACAATCGTATCCTCCGGCTGATCCCCGGTATCAGCTTTCTCCCAGTCGTTGTAATTCCCGATCTGTGACCAGAAGACAACATCCGCTTTCCCGGAAGCAAGAGCGACAGCACGTGCGCCGCTATCCACGGAAATGAACTCAACATTCATCCCGATCCGCTTTGCCACCTCTGCCACGAGCGCGGTATTGAAACCGATCGCTTCCCCTTCTGCGGAGAAATAATCCATGGGCGGACGGTCGCCTGTCAAAGCCACTTTGATGGTGTCAGCATCCTTGAAATGCTCAGGCTCAACCGTTGCCGGCTCCTTTCCTGCGATTACATCAACGATATACTTATTCCTCAGGTCATCCAAAGTCCCATCTTTTTCCATCTCCTGAATTGCCCCGGAAATAAGGTTGCAAAGTTCTGCCTCGTCTTTCCTGAGCAGCATGCAGTAACCCACCTCATATTGGGGAATGCCATCGGGAATGTACCGGGCAAAACCGTCTGTATGGGACAGCAGATAACCCGATACATATTCATCCGTCTCAATGGCGCCGATTGTTCCTGCCTCCAGGGCAGTGACCAGGTTGCTGAACGAATCAAAAAACCTGAAACCCGAAAACGGTATGGTTTTAAAAAATGATTCTTGTATATTTTCGTTCAGTTCATCCTCACTGACGCTAAACTGCGTCAGGATTCCGATTTCATTCCCGTCAGCAAAACAGTTCATCAGCATAAACAGACAAAGTGCCGCCACCACAATACATACAGCCAGTTTCCTCATAATCAGTTCCTCCTTCAAATCATACTTTTTATGAGCCGGCACAATCTCGTGCTCGATGGAGTTGTGCCGCTACTTCCACGATCTGCAATAAATAAAGAATTTCTTTTATCGCAATATATCATAATTATCCTGGTTTTGCAATGGAAAACCGGCTGTCACCCAAAAGCAGTGTATGGTGGGACGGTCTGTAATCTCTGATTTTGTAACCCAAGATGAACTTGATTCAATTACCAATATAAAAGCAGGTACTCTCATAGCTTCGGCCGAGATATTTGTCTCCGGCCAGGGAAAAGTCCATTGCACTGATCTTTATGTAGTTAT
>Ga0265301_10006852_pt1 | contig 10786 bp, 5 predicted proteins | sample AusTroGonzalo_MG_2_FD_193488 | JGI IMG/M metagenome (GOLD analysis project Ga0265301, IMG submission 193488) | Bovine rumen microbial communities from tropical cattle in Woodstock, Queensland, Australia - Gonzalo_04 | ecosystem: Host-associated > Mammals > Digestive system > Stomach > Rumen ...
CCGTCCGCGCTCAGGCTGGTATCGGAACCTCCGAGGAGCCCGAGGATGGAGGAGAGCGAAGAGAGGTCGAGTCCGTCCGCGCTCAGGCTGGAATCGGAGCCGCCGAGGAGCCCGAGGATGGAGGAGAGCGAGGAAAGGTCGAGTCCGGCCAGGGCGCCGGAGGCATCGGCGGAAAGGTTCTCATCGCCGGTTTCGTCGCTGTCGGAACTGGAATCGTAGGAATCGCCGCCGAGCAGACCGCTCAGATCGCCGCCGAGCAGACCTCCAAGCAGATCGAGCAGGCCGGATGTGCCATCCACGCTCAGGGAATCCAGACCGCCGTCGAGCAGGCCGGAGATGTCCAGGCCGGTCCCGTCGAGCAGGCCGCTCAGGGAATCCAGGCCGTCCACGGAAAGGACGTCGTCGTAGTTGGAATCGTCGTAGCTGTAGTCGTAATCGTCGTATCCGTAGCCGTAATAGTCATAGCCGTAGTAATCGTCATAGAGAAGTCCGCTGAGGCCGCCGAGCAATCCGCCGAGCAGGCCGTCCACGCTCAAGTCCAGACCGCCGCCGAGCAGACCGTCCACGGAAAGGACATCGTCGTAACCGTAGTCGTCATACCCGTAGCCGTAATCGTAGTCATCGTAGCCGTACCCGTAGTCGTAGTAGTAATCGTCGTAAAACAGGCCGTCGAACAGCGAACCGAACCCGCCGAGCAGGCTGTCGAACAGTCCGCCCACGCTCATATCCGAGTAGTACCCGTACCCGTCGTCGTACCAGTAATCCAAACTCATGATGGCCTCGCTTTCCTCCGTCGTCAGGACAGAAAAAAATTTTGAAGCAGATTTTCTATAATTTATAATAATACCCGTACTATAGCACGCTTTTTCGCGTTGTCAAGACCATATTTTAGAAAAATAAACGAATTTGACAGGTTTTGACAGGAGGCAGAGCCTCCACAACGCAATGCTCTCAGCTTCGCTTGAGCGCACGGGAGATCAGTCTCCGGACGGAAGGACCGGCGATTCCACGCCGAACGGCGAGCCGGAAATGGTCGAGCCCGAACGGGACCGGTCGTTCTTCGACGCGCCCTTTTTCGAGCCGGAACGAAGCCGGAGGAAAAGATGTTCAAGGTCTGGGGGCAGGATGGTTTCACCGGAGAGCGCGGATTCCCAGTCGTGCAGCCGCGGCCCGTAGAGTTTCATGAGCCAGGAGTTTTCCGGGAGCGTCCGGAAGGCGTTGCGGACCTCGCCGAAGCGCACCAGAACGCGGTCGGGAATCCGTCCGTTCACGATCGCATCGGGGTCGAGGTCGTAAAGCGAACGGACGAGGCGTCCCAGAAGCACGCGGACATGCTGTTCGGGCGAGAAATACACGTCCGGCGATTCCAGATCCGGGCGGGAGAGCACGGCGAGGCAGTAGGCGTCCGCCGACGGGACTTGTGTTCCGGCGAGGGATGCGGCCGAACGGAGCTGCGCGCCCATGTCGGCGACGGAATCGGCCGCGGACGTCATGTCGTCCAGCAGACGGCACATTCCGGCGACCCAGGCGGCGGTACAGCGTGTTTCGAGGGGCTGATCGGAGTCGGAGAAAGCCTGTTCGGCGTCGATCAGGGGCGAATCGTAGAAGTCTTCCGTCAGGAACGGGAACTGTTCCGGCGGCAGGTCGCCGTAGACAGCCTTCAGCGAGGGCGCGGCGTCCAGCAGGGCGCGCTTGTTGACGAATTGCGGCAGGAACACGAGGAAACACAGTCCGCACATCAGGAAAAACAGGATCAGCAGCAGCGAGAGGTGCGAGGACCGGAAGGAATGGCGCGGCTTCCCCGCGCGGTCCGCCGGAACGCTGAGGACCTTGCGGGCGGTCTTCGGCTTTGCGGAGGGTTCCGGTGAAGGCGGCGCATTGGGCGTGCTGTTCGCGGCTGGTGTGTTTGCGGCGTTCGAGGTTGTGGCGGGCGCAATCGGTGTGGCGGGGCGCATGATGGCGCGGACCGCGTCGTTGATGCGGGCGGCGACCTGGGTGTAGGCCGGACGGGCCGCCGGATCACGTTTCATCATGTCGAGGACGACGGATGCGAGCGCGTGTGTGATGTCCGGTTGGATCAGGTCGGGCGAAACGGGATCGCGCGCGGTCCGCATGCTGACGAGCTCCTGCACGTTGTCCGACTGGAACGGCGGCTGACCGGTGAGCAGGTGGTAGAACGAAGCGCCGAGGCTGTAGACGTCGCCTTCTGGGCCTTCCTCGCCGGTCAGGACCTTTTCCGGGCTGACGTAGTGCGGACTGAGCCACATTCTGGAGGAGTCGAGAAACGCGGAGGCGGCGGTTTTGGAGGAAACGGCCTGAGCTAGGCCGAAATCGGAAATCTTGGCGTTGGAATCGATGTCGAGCAGGATGTTCGCGGGCTTCACGTCGTGGTGGACGACCCCGTGCTTGCGCGCGGCGTCGAGCCCTTCGCAAACGTCGCGGATCCAGCGGCACGTTTCCATCACGGGGAGGCGTCCGTTTGCCTTGCGGAGCCGATTTTCCAGCGTGCCGCCGGCCATGTACTGCATCACGATATAGGCGGAGCCGTCCAGTTCGCCGCAGGAGTAGATCGGGACCACGGCGGGGTGGTTCACGGTGGCGGCGATGCGGGCCTCGTGGAGGAAGAGGTCGGGCGAGATGCCCTTTCCGGCGAGGCGCGGATCGAAGACCTTGATGGCGACGTCGCGGTCGAGCGCGATATCCAGCGAGCGGTAAACGTTCGCCATGCCGCCGGTCCCCTCCAGCGATTCCAGAAGATAGCTGCCGAACCACTTCGGGACAGTGAGCGAAGAATTGCAGGCGGGGCAGCTGATATGGGAAAACGGGGGCAGACCGGTCATATCGAGCTTCTGTCCGCAGCCGGGACACGCGATCTTGATCCTGCGTTGCGCCTGGTTCGACATGGTTCACTCCAGCCAGAAGGTTTCGAGGGGATCGGATTGCGAAGCGATGCGGAACGACACGTCCGTCCGGTTCAGCTCGGCGAGACGGGATTCGGCCAGTGAGGCGACCAGCGACGGGTCGTTGCATTCCTGGCTGAGATGGGCGAAGACCAGGCGGCGCGTATTCGGGGCCAGCAGCTCCGCGAGCGCCTCCATGGCGTCGGGATTGCCGAGGTGGCCCTGGCGTCCCGCGATGCGGCGTTTGAGCGTGATCGGACGGGCCGAGGCGCGCAGCAGGGCCGGATCGTAGTTGGATTCCAGCACGAGCAACTCGCAGCCGCCGAGCTTCGTTTTTACGAGGTTCGAGACGAATCCGAGGTCGGTCGCAAACCCGATCTTGTGCGAATGGACGGAGAACGTGAACGCGATCGCCGGGGTGTCGTGCGAAACGGAAAACGGCTCGACGTGAATGCCGCAGAGTTCGAGCGGCGAACCCGGCGTGATGAGGTATTGTTCGTCGGGGCATCTGTTGGAACATTTCGCGAGTCCCTGCGCCGTTTCCGGGGTGAAATACGCCGGGATGCCGAGGCGTTTGGAGACCACGCGGCACGCGCTGGTGTGGTCGCAGTGGTCGTGCGTGATGAGGATGGCGCGCAGAGAGCACGGGTCGACGTGAACGCGTTCGAGGCGGCACAGAAGCTCTTTCGCGGAAAACCCGGCGTCCAGCAGCAGATTGCCGCGCGGGCCGTGAATGACCGTGGCGTTGCCCTTGCTGCCGCTGCCGAGGATGGTGCAGCCGAATGCACGGGTGTGAGCGGAATTCTGCTGGTTCATGGGGGGTGCTTCTGTTGCCGTGGTTATGGTCGCCTGGGGGGGTGTAACAGGTAATCTCTATGATACTATAGCAGGATTCGTGAGAAATGCAAACAGGACGTGGAAGATTAATGATCGGAAAAATCGTCAGAATCTCCGGCCGATTCCGGTTCATTGAGGCTTTCAGGGGCGTCTTCGATCATTTCGTCCATGAGCTCCATCTCCTGCGCCTTGGTGGTCTTCAATTCTTCCGCTTTCTTTTTGTAATAACGGTAAATCGGCCAGAAGACGAACGCAAGAGTTATGGCCAGGAACAGGATCGTGATCGGCAGTTCCCTCACGAATCCGGGGATTTCACGTTTCACAGCTGGGGTCCTTTCAGAGAAGATTGTTCAACAGTGGTTTCAGGTAGCGGCCCGTGCAGGATTTCTTGCACGCGGCGACCTCCTCCGGTGTGCCGCAGGCGATCAGGCGTCCGCCCTCGTCGCCGCCCTCGGGACCGAGGTCGATGATGTAGTCGGCGGTCTTGATGACGTCGAGGTTGTGCTCGATGACGAGGATGGTGTTGCCCTTATCGCGGAGCATGGTGAGGACCTGCAGGAGCTGGCGGACGTCGGCGAGGTGGAGTCCGGTGGTGGGTTCGTCGAGGATGTAGAGCGTGTTGCCGCGCGGAATCTTCGCGAGCTCGGTGGCGAGCTTGACGCGCTGTGCTTCGCCGCCGGACAGCGTGGTGGCGCTCTGGCCGATGGAAATGTAGCCGAGGCCGACGCTTTCGAGCGTCTTGAGCTTGCGCGCGATGGGCGTGACGGCGGAGAAGAACTCGACGCCCTCGGACACGGTCATATCGAGGATTTCGGAGATGTTTTTCTTCTTGTACGTGACGGACAGTGTTTCCTCGTTGAAGCGGCGGCCGTGACACACGGGGCACTCCACGTACACGTCCGGCAGGAACTGCATTTCGATGCGGCGGATGCCGTCGCCCTGGCAGTCCTCGCAGCGTCCGCCCTTCACGTTGAAGCTGAAACGGCCGGGCCCGTAGCCACGGACCTTGGATTCGGGAAGTGAGGCGAAAAGGTTGCGGATGGCGGCGAAGAAGCCGGTATAGGTGGCGGGGTTGGAACGCGGGGTGCGGCCGATCGGGGTCTGGTCGATCATGATGGCCTTGTCGATGAACTCAAGGCCGCGGATTTCCTTATGCGCGCCGATTTCGCCCGCGTCGGCGAGCTCGAACCGGTGTTCCAGCGCGTGCCGCAGGATGCCGTTCACGAGCGAGGACTTGCCGGAGCCGGACACGCCGGTCACGCAGGTGAAGACGCCGAGCGGGATCTTCACATTGATGTTTTTGAGGTTGTTGTGGGTGGCGCCGAGGATTTCGAGGAACTTGCCGGAACCGGCGAGACGTTTTTCCGGGACGGGGATGGATTCCTCGCCGGAGAGGAACTTGCCGGTGAGGGATTTCGGGCAGTTCACGAGCTCGTCCGGGGGGCATGCCGCGACGACTTCGCCGCCGTGGACGCCCGCGGCGGGTCCGAGGTCGATCACGTAGTCCGCGCTCTGGATGGTCTCCAGGTCGTGCTCCACCACGACCACGGTGTTGCCGATATCGCGCAGGTTTTTGAGCGTGGCGAGCAGCTTGGCGTTGTCGCGCTGGTGCAGGCCGATACTGGGTTCGTCGAGGATGTAGATCACGCCGACTAGGCCGCAGCCGAGCTGGGTGGCCAGGCGGATGCGCTGGGCTTCGCCGCCGGAAAGCGTGCCGGATTCGCGCGTGAGGGAAAGGTAGCCGAGGCCGACGTTCTTCAGGAACATGAGGCGGCTGCGGATTTCCTTCAGAAGCTCGGCGGCGATCTTGTCCTGTACGTCGGTGAGCTTGAGGTTCGCGAGGAAATCCAGCGCGGCGGTTACGCTCTTGCAGTTGAAGTCGTGGATGCTGGCGCCGCCGATCTCGACGGCGAGGCTTTCCGGGCGGAGGCGCGCGCCGTTGCAGGCGGGACAGGTCTTCCGCATGGTGAGCTCCATCAGGCGCGACCGGACGCTCTCGAACTCGGAATCCTGACTGCGCCGTTGGAGGTTGGCGAGGATGCCCTCGAACGGCTTCTTCATCTCGTGGCGTTTGCCGCGCATGTAGAAACTGAAGTCGATGATCTCGTCACCGCTGCCGTACAGCAGCACGTGACGGACGTGCTCCGGCAGGTCGCGCCACTTGGTGTCCATCAGCTTCGGCACGCCGTAGTGCGCGGCGATGCATTTGAGCATGTGGTTGTAGTAGATGATGAGGCGGTGTGCGCCGCGCCGCCAGGCCGGGACGGCCCCGTGCCGGAGCGTGGCGTCCGGATCCTCCACGACTTTATCCGGGTCCATGACCTGAAGCGAGCCGATGCCGCTGCACACGGGACACGCGCCGTAGGGGCTGTTGAACGAGAAATTGCGCGGTTCGGGCTGCGTGATGCTGATGCCGCAGTCCTCGCAGGAGAGATGCTCGCTGATGAGTTCTTCCGTCCAGACTTTCTCGCCGGAGCCGGAAACGAACGTGGCGTCGCGGTCCTCCAGCAGGAGCAGCAGGACGCCGTCGCCAAGCTTGAGCGCGGATTCGATGGAGTCGTTCAGGCGCGACGGGTCGAGCTTGCCGCAGACGAGACGGTCCACAACGGCTTCGATATTGTGCTTCACCTTCTTGTCGAGCGGGGCGATCTGCTCGTCCAGCAAGACGATCTTCCGGTCGATGCGGGCGCGCACATAGCCGTCCTTGCGGAGCTTGTCCAGCACGTCGCGGTGTTCGCCCTTGCGGCCGCGGACGATCGGCGCGAGGATCATCATGGCGGGTCCGGCGGGCAGCGCGAGCAGGCGGTCGCGGATGCGCTGCGCGGACTGCGCGGCGAGGACCTTGCCGCACTTCGGGCAGTGCGGGGTGCCGACGTGGGCGTACAGCAGGCGCAGATAGTCGTAGATTTCGGTCACGGTCGCGACCGTGGAACGCGGATTCGAGCCCGCGGAACGCTGTTCGATGGCGATGGAAGGGGACAGCCCCTCGATGTGGCGGACCTTCGGCTTGCCCATGCGGTCGAGGAACTGTCGCGCGTAGGCGGAGAGGCTTTCCACGTAGCGGCGCTGGCCCTCGGCGTAGAGCGTGTCGAACGCGAGGGAGGACTTGCCGGAGCCGGAAAGCCCGGTCACGACGGTGAGGCGGTCGCGCGGGATTGTGACGTCGATATTTTTCAGATTGTGTTCGGCTGCGCCGCGAATGATGATGTCCTGCATGGTGGCCGCGTCCGTTTCGTATGATGCGTCCGGCTGCCGCGGTGGCGGCCGACGGTGTGTTGGTCTTGTTCAAGTTCGATTCGGCTGGCTGCCGGGGAGATGGTTTCCCGCAGACGGATTCAGCCGTAAATATCAAATATAGCACGGGTTCCGTCAAAGGTCAAGGGTATCTCAAAAAATAGATCGGATGGATTTTCAGCCTATGGGCCAAAAGGCCAATGCAGAAAGATTCGAGCGTGGCTGCCTGAAGGAGACCAGACTTGATCGCCGTTCTCCATCATTGTTGTCAGGTTCCTTCCTGCGCGGATACTTGGGCTTCCAGAAATGTCCGGATTGCTTCCGCGTCTTCATGCCGTCCAGCCGATTCGTAGGCGTCCCCGGCTGCGGCCAGCGAACCGAGGGAAATATCCGCTTTTTGTAAGTCCGGCATGGAAAAAGGCTTCAGGATGGATCCGAGCACCGCCAGGGTATCCCGGGAGACGCTGTTGTTTCCTCGAAGCAGGAAGGTCAGGGTGAGAAGCTGGTCTTCCGCAGTTTTTTCCGCAAAATCCGCGAAAAGGCCCTGTGCCAGCGCTGCTCGGAAGACAGGGGCGTCCTTCCGTTTCGGCAGCAGGCGGAGTTCCTGGGGGCCGACGGGGCAGAACGAGAGACGCGGCCCCCGGCAGCGCCATTCGATGCAGTCCTGCCGGGAAAAGACATGGAAAAAGGCAGGAGAAAGGTCGGTATCCGCGTACATGAGAATGATTTTTGCATCCAGCCAGAAGCAGGAGAAAAGATCGTTTTCGGCCTCGATGAGCTGATCCTGGGGAAGAAGTCCGTAATTCGGGCGGACCCAGCTGCGGACACTGGCGATCCGGTAGTATTCACCTCCGGGTGACACGCAGTAAAAGTTGCCGCGGGCGGCGGAAAGACAGCAGATTTTCAGCTCGGGACATTCTTTCATTTCGGCCGCCAGCCGGGTCATCGGACTCGTTTTCAGATTGAACAGGAACTGGAAAGCCGTTGCGCCTTGCAGTAGGAAGGCAAGAATAAGGATCCCCTTCACCAGTCCCGGCCTCCGCCTGAAAGCGGGGCGAATCCCGGAGAAGATCACAAGAAGGACCAGCGCCGCCAGCGGCAGATTATACCGGAATTCACAGCGCCGGACCACCAGATAAAACAGAAAATGCTGGGAGAGAATGGCCGAGAGGGTGTAGAGCCAGAGTGCGCCGTCGCGCCGGACAAGATCTTTTCCGTCGCCGGAAGAAATCGTCAGGCCCCAGCCCAGGGCCGCCGCGGCGAGCAGGATCAGCCCCGCGGGGTCCAGAAAAGCGCCGATCCCTGGCAGAGAATCGAAAAACAGCTTGATCCGTGGCCAATTCGTGGTTTCCGCGGGTAAAAAATCATCTACTCCATCGCCGGAAATCAATTGCCAATGAACCCGCGCACCGTCAAGTCCCACGGTGACTCCATAGATCATGACCGTGCATGCGGCGAACGCAATCCCCCAGAGAAGATGAGGCGCCAGCGCGTAAAGCAGACGGCGGAATCCGGTGCGTTCGCCGGCGAAACGGAAACGGAGGACGGCATAAACCAGAGCGGGGAGCACGCAAACCGCGTAGACCTGATCTTTCGTGCAGAAGGAGCAGGCCAGCAGTGCCCCCGCCGCCAGGTTCCATCCGAAAAAAACGACCCGTTTCGATGCTTTTTCCGCCCGGACGGCGAGTCCGGCGGCCAGCACGACCCATGCCAGCCAGAAACAGTACGGCATATCCATGTTGGAGGTTTGCGAATAGTACAGAGTGCCGGGCAGCAGCTGAAAAGCCGAAGCGGCAGCGAAACTCCAGATTTCCGGAAGACCGACGCAGAAACGGGCGATGAGATAAAGAGCCAGCGCGAGCAGGGTGCTCATGACGGCTGCAACGGACCGGAATGCGATGATCCGCTTTCCGGAAAGAGCGGTGTACGCCGGATCCGTTTCCGTCAGGTCGCGTCCGCCGCCGGGTACGACCTGAGCCAGGATGGCATAGTGGAGCGGACCGTAGACCATGGCGCTGGCATAAAACATTTCCTGTGCCGTCAGACCGGGCTTTGGGACAACGCAATCGGACAGATGCTCGTACGGAGAGGGCTGTTCCCAGTTCAGGGTGAAGACATGGGTCAGCACCCCGATCATGACCAGCAGGAGGGGATAAAGCAGGATTCGAAACGATACAACTGTTTTCATGGGATTATCTTTTTTCACAAACGATCATAGGAAACATCCGTTTTGTTGGTCCTTCAGGGGGGGGTGCGGGTAAAACACCCCGCACATCAATCTGTTCCGGACTATCCCTTTTAATATAATTTTTCTTTGTTCATTTGTCAAGCGGCGAAATGCCTGACACTATCACAGCCCTCCATGCCGTTCCGACCTTCGCGAAGGGGGGCCGCTTTCGCAGTAATGGTGAATGCACAGGAATCCCCCGGCGCAAGAAGGGACACAATCAGCAGAAAGGACGGGAGAAACGGAAAAAACAAAAAAAGCTCGATCCGAGCTGAAAAAGTGGTGCCGACGAGAGGACTTGAACCTCCACCCTCGTGAAAGGACTGCGACCTGAACGCAGCGCGTCTGCCATTCCGCCACGTCGGCAACCGAAATCCCGGTAAAAGACTGGTGTAAATACTATAGCCCGTCTTTTCGGGAATTTCAAGCTCGAAATCCAAAAAAGATTCTTCGACGGTTTCTGATTCTCCTACGGGTTCCATCCCCCGCTGCTTGCGGCGAGTCCGCATAGAGAACGTTTTTGCGTCCGGCTCGATCTCGAGCCGAGTACGGTCGGGCGTAATACCGTGAGGTTGTCCTCGCGGATAGCCTGACCGGAAGCAAAAACTTTATGTGAATGATTGTAAAAAGAGACTGCTCACTTCCTTTTTCCTTCTCGTGCAGTTTCATTTTCAATCGCTCGTTACTCTTGATTTCAGTTCCAAAAACGCGGACGCGATCTCGCGAAACGGAGAGTTGTGGCGATCCTGGTCGCCGGAAGTGCCGCGGGCGATGCGAAAATGGTTTCTCCCCGGAGCATTTCGGTGGCCATTTTGCGTAACGCTCTTTTTAATTTTGGAACTAGAAAGAAAACAGCATCATCGTGAGGACGATGATGCCGCGAAGACAAAATAATGGTGGTCGCTGGGAGACTCGAACTCTCGACCTCATCCGTGTGAAGGATGCGTTCTAACCAACTGAACTAAGCGACCGGAAAACTGTAACTAATACTATACTTCCTTTTCAGAAAAAATCAAGCCGTTTTATTCTTTTTTCGACGAAAAAAAACGCATCTGACGATTGTAAAAGTAAATGCAACAGTCAAAAAGGGGGCGTTTAGTCTTACAAAGAGAAGTGTTGCGTTCAGTCTTACAAACGGGAAGCATGGTTTTTTCGGGTGGGCGGGTTGTTTGGTCTTGATGAGCAACACCATACTGGCTGAGGAAAGGGGATTGGGGACTTGCACTTTTTTTCGCAGGATTACCCGGCATGTGCAGCGAGTATCCGGACATTGATAATCTGATTGACGTGACAGGGGGCACGCGTAAAAACAAAGAACCCCGCCCCTCGGGATGAGGGACGGGGAATTGGATCAGATTAGATCGCTTCAGCTCGGATTACTTTTCTTCTTTGCTGTCGCTGAGCTTCTTCTGGAGGTCGCGCATTTTCTCGCGATACGCGGCCGGATCCTTCTGACGGAGTTCCTGAGCAGCCTTGTACTCCTCCGGGAACTTTTCCTGGATATCGGCTACGGTGTTGACAGAAGCGCCGCCACCCTGCGGTCCGGCACCCATGCCGCCGCCGAAGCCGCCCATGCCGCCGCCGAAGC
>Ga0265301_10006856_pt1 | contig 10780 bp, 8 predicted proteins | sample AusTroGonzalo_MG_2_FD_193488 | JGI IMG/M metagenome (GOLD analysis project Ga0265301, IMG submission 193488) | Bovine rumen microbial communities from tropical cattle in Woodstock, Queensland, Australia - Gonzalo_04 | ecosystem: Host-associated > Mammals > Digestive system > Stomach > Rumen ...
ATATAGTGGACAAGTAAGTTATATGGCACAAAACACTGATGTTGGTTCATTAGAACAAGGTCAAATAACTATTACACCAACAACAAGTGATGAATATGTTGAAAATTGTTATGATTTAGTAGAAGATACAGTTGTATTTACTTCTTCAATAGATGAAGTTATTACATTAGCTTCTACTGGAGATGGTTCAACTAGAACTATATCATTATCAACAAATCCAAGTGGTGCTACAATATCTGCAAATAGTGATACACAAGGTGTTGCAACAGCTACTTATACTGCTTCAACTAATTCAGTTACAATTAGTGCAGTTGCTGTTGGTAGTGCAATAATTACATTAAAAGCAACAGCTAGTAATTACGCTTCATTCGAAAGAAGTATATTAGTTGTAGTAAAATAATTAAATAAATAAGCTATTAAGGACATTTTTAGAGTTTGTGATATATTTATCTAAATAATTCTAAAAGTGTCTTAAATGGCATTAAAAATGGAAAATAGGAGATAGATATTTATGAAAAAAAATGAAATAATAGAATTAAATGGACAAGAATATACTTTAGAGTTAAATAGAGATAGTTTTATTCAAATAGATAAAATATGTAATGTTAAAAAATCTATGGAGATTATACAACAAGATTTGTATGATTATATCGATGAAATTGATGATAACTTCAATCCTGAAATGTTATTAATTGATGAAAACGATATGGAAAAAAGAGTACAAGAAAAAGAAAATACATTAAGAAAAATTGTAGAGAGGGCTTTCTTTATTTGGTTATATCCAAATCATAAATTAAATATTAGCCAAGTAAGAGAAATAATAACTCCTTATTTAGAAGACGAAGAAAAAGCAAGATTTATTGCCGAAAAATTAGGGCAATATTTACAAGAATGTATAAACATTAGAGATGAATATAATCAAGAAAGAAAAAACTTGAAAGCCCAAGCCAACAAGAAATAATTAACACAGAAGAAGATATATTTGCTAAATATAATAATTCTTATTACGAATATTTTTGTAATTATCTTTTTCCACAAGCAATAGAGTACGGAATGACAAGCGAAGAGTTTTGGAAAGATGACCCACAATTATTCGTTGCATACCGTACTTCTTTTGTTAATAAGAAAAAAAAGGAAATGGAAGAATTTGATTACAAATGTTGGTTGCAAGGGCTATATATACACGATGGTAATGGAAAACTATTTATGTCTTTAAAACAATATATAGGCAATTTATTTGCAAGTATGTTTAAAGGTTCAAAAGATAGTACAAAAATTGATACATACCCATCAAAACCATACATTGAAATTCAAAAAGAAAAAGAAAAATCACAACAAGAAAAGTTAAAAGAACAAAACTATGAAAATTATCAAAAATCTCTCATATATTTTGGAACATTAAAACAACAATATTTAGAAAAACTTGAAAAGAAGGGAGAGTGAAACTATGGATAACGAAAAAGAAGTCAGTATTAAGTTTAGTAATGAGATTTCTAATGAGAAAGCTCTTAAAGAATATGAGCAAAGACTTCAAAACATTTATGGTATGTTAGGTGCTATGAAAGATGGTAGAAAAAATGCCATTCAACCAATGACTAAAGAAACAAAAAATCTTAAAAAAGAAACTGATAACACAACAAAAGCAATAAACAAAATGGGTAAACAATTTAGTCTTGCATTTAACACATCTGCATTAATGAATTTTACAAAAGCAACTTATTCATTATTTAAAACAATGTTAAAAATGGGTAGTGCAAGTTCAGCATATATAGAAAATATAAACTTATTAGAAGTTGCTTATGCTAAAATTACTGACCAAACAGAAGACTATAATAAAGCTGTTAAAGAAAGTTCAAAAGCAGTTAAAGAATATATTGATAAAATGTCTAAAGTTTATGGATTTGATGAAAGTCGTTTAACTAGAAGTTTTGGTATATTTAAGCAAATGGCAAATGCTATGAAATTGCCAAGTGAAACTGCTGAAGAATTAAGTGAACATTTAGTTAAAATGTCCAATGATATTGCATCATTATACAATATAGATTTAAGTAGAGCAGAAAATGCCTTACAATCAGCCTTATCTGGTCAAGTACGTCCAATACGTTCTGCAACTGGAGCTGATATTACTGAAAAAACATTACAAGGAACAGTTGATAGTTTAGGTCTTGATAGAAGTATTAGTGATTTATCTTATGTTGAGAAAAGATTAGTAATGATAATTTCATTAACTGAACAATTAAAAAAATCACAAGGTGACTATGGTAGAACTGTAAACTCTGTATCAAACCAAATTCGTATAATGCACGAACAATGGAATAGAGTAACAAGAGCAGTTGGTGATATATTTTATCCAATACTTAAAAAAATATTACCTGTACTAAATGCTATATTAATGGTTACAGTAGAAATTGCCGAAGCAATTGCAAAATTTGTAGCTAGTTTATTACACGTTAATTTAGATGAACAATTTGATTATAGTAATTTAAGTGGTATGACAGATGCTACTCAAGACTTAATTGATGGTATGGACGATGCAAGTGATAGTGCTGATAATTTAAAACAAAAGCTTTCAGGATTAAGAGGATTTGATAAATTAAATGTAATATCAACACCAAAAGATAGTAGTGCAAGTTCTGGTTCAGGTTCTGGTGGTATAGACCCTTCAATATTAGATGCGTTCAATGAAGCTTTTAAATCCTATGATGATATGCTTGATAGTGTTAAAAATAAAGCAGTTGAAATAAAAGAACAAATGATGGAGTGGTTAGCATTACCATTAGATAAAAAATTAAAAAGCATATATGATTGGTTTATGAAATTAAGTACACCTATGAAAATTATTGTAGGATTAGGACTAGCAACAGTATTATTAGATATTTTCAAAGTTTTATCAAAAATAGCAAAATTAACAGGCGTTAGTGATGTCTTTATGGGAATAGCCAAAGGTGGAGAACTACTTGCGGGTTCACAAACACTTGTTACAATAGGACTTATTGCTGGAGCAATTGCTTTAATAAGCTATTCTTTATGGGATTTATATAATACTGACGAAGAATTTAGAGCAGAATGGGATGAAATGTGGTTAGGTGTTCAAGAAGCTTTAGTACCTGTTTTTGAACATTTACAAGAATTAGGCGATAATTTAATGAAATTATTTAATGAAACATTAAAGCCTATGTTTAAAGAATTTTATGACATAATACAAACAACAGCAAAAGTGTTATTAGAAATATTATATCCAGTGTTTAAAGATTTTATAATTCCAGTAATAGGCGAAGTTATTCAAATTGTTAATGACGTAATAGAAATTATAAATAAATTATGGAAAGAATATGGAGAACCAATATCTAAATTAATACAAGAAACAATAGAAACAATTGGAGATATATTTAATAACTTATGGAATACAATATTAAAACCTATAATAGATAATTTAATGAAAAGAATAGATGATTTATGGAAAACTACATTAAAGCCTATGTTTGAAAAAGTAGGAAATGCTATTGGTAAAATTATAGAATTAGTTTTATTAATATGGAATAAAGTATTAGCACCTTTAATTAATTGGTTTATAAATACATTTGGACCTGCAATAGCAAGTGGAATTAATCTTGTTGTTGATATATTCCATACAGCATTTAAAATTATTGGTGGAATTATTAATGGAATATTGGACGTTTTCAATGGAATATTAGATTTTATAATAGGTATATTCACTGGTGATTTAGATAAAGCTTTAAGTGGTATTACAGGAGTATTTAGAGGAGTTATAAATGTAATAATAACATTATTTGAAGGACTTGCTAATGTTGTTATAGATGTTATCAATTTTATTATAAGAACAGTATGGAATGGTATTAAAAAATTATGGAATAAGTTAGCTGGATTTGTTGAAGGTGTTGCTGATGTATTAGGACTAGATATAAATGTTAGCCTTAAAGGTGATGCTTTTCAATTAACTAAAATGACTTTCCCAAGATTAGAAGCTGGTATAGATTTTGTACCAAAAGATTATTATGGACCAGTATATCTTGATTATGGTGAAAGAGTATTAACAAGACAAGAAAATAAAGATTATTCTATGAATAATAGAGATAATGGATTTAATTATAATAATTCAAGTTCACAATCACAACCAATGAATGCAACATTTATAGTTCAAGTTGGAAATAGAGAAATAGCAAGACAAGTTATTACAGATTTACAAGATATGGCAAAATCTAATGGAAGACCAATAACAATAGGTGGATAAGGAGATGATTGATAATGTACGAATATGATAGAATGTATATAAGAAACTGGGGAAGTGCTGGTTCATATCAAGAATTTCCTTATGCTATTGATGGTGTAAATACATTACCTGAACACGATGTTAGTGGAAATGATGTTGATTTAGATGCTTATACAAACACAGCAGGATATACAATAAGAAATCGTGTAAGACAAAATGTAGCAAGTGTAAGTTTTAGTGTACCATCAATGACAGGTACAGAATTACATAATTTAATAGAAATGACAAAAAATGTTTGGTTAGATTGTTACTTCTTTTATGAACCTGATTGGGCATTTGTAAGTAAAAAAATGTATAGAAGTGGAACAATTAAATATCATAAATATTATGTTGACCCAACAAACCCAGAAAAAAATTTATATACTGATATAACATTTGATTTTGTAGAGGAGTAGTGATTTTATATGGCATATAATACTACGCAAGAATATAAACAAGTAATATATAGTGGTGGTGCAAAACATAGACTAAATATTGCTTTTAATGGTGTATCTTTAGAAGATGCCGATAGATATTGTGAAAAAATAATAAGAAAACCAAGAATATTACCAGATGATGGGAATAAAAGATTTTCTTTAGATAATTTTGTATCACAAGAAATTGAGATAATATTTCACAATATAGACACATCAATATTACAAAGTCCAATAAGTATTTCAATAGGAACATTAATAGATAGTGAAAATAACACTTATGAAGATGTTCCTCTTGGAATATTCAATATAAAAGATGAACCAAAAACTGATAAAAACAAAATAACATTAAAATTAAGTGATAATGCAATATTATTTGATTTTGGTTATAATGCTAAACCATTAATGGATGAAAATGATGGTGTAGCAACAAAAATGCAAATATTACAAGATATATGTAATCAAGCTGGAGTTCCAAATAAAGTTGAAACATTTTTAGGTGAAGATGATGAAGTAGGTTCTTATGATAACACAATAACAGCAAGAATATATATAGCATATTTAGCAGAACAAGCTGGTAAAATAGCAACAATAAATCGTGATGGTGAATTAATATTTATAGATATAAATAATTTAGAAACTGTAAAAATACCATTAAATGTTGTTGAAAAATATGAAATTGGTGATAAGTTTAAAATATCAAGAGTAATGTATGAAGATGCTATAAGAAAGTTTGAAAATCCTACTGAAGAAGAAAGTAGTTATGATACATTATATTTAAATGGAGCAAATCCATATATATCAAATCAAGAACAAATAGATAGTATTTATAATATAGTTAATGATTTTGAAATAGATAGTCTTTTAACAGGCAAAATAATGGGTGACCCAGCAATAGACCCATATGATATAATAGAGATATATGGATATTATGATGAAAACAAAATATTTGTTGATGATGACAACGTAATAGTTGCAAAAACATTAGCAACTTATGATGAAACATATAATGGTGTTATAACACATAAATACGATACACAAATAGGAAAAGAAGCAAAAACTGAAAATGTTTCTTTAAAAGGTGAAGCAACATTTCAAAAATATGCAAAAACAAACATAGATAATATTAATAATAATATTACAATGATAGTTGCTGAACAAGATGCAACAAATCAAAGGGTTTCACAAGTTATACAAGACGTAAACAGTATTCAAAATATGTTTCAAATAACTGGTGGAAATAATATGATTAAAGATAGCCAATTGCTATTAGAAGATGAAGGAAGATGGGTATATGCAGATGCAACAGTTGACAGCAATTTTCCAAATTCAAATAATTATCCATCATTAAGTAAATATCCAATAGAACACTTTTACGGAGAACCAAGTTATATTGGTGGTTATGATGCAACTTTAATAGGTAAGACAGTAGCTATTGCTAAAATAGGAATTAGTAATGGTAAAATGACAACATCAAATACAAATATAACAGGTTTGATAATAGATAATATGTACACATTGTCTTATAAAATAACAAATGAACCAAATACAACAACAACAATTAAATTAACAGGAAATAATAATGTAGTTTATAAGAAAGTGTATGACAATGAAACTAATATGCAAGAAGAAGTATTTAGCTTTATAGCACAAACTTCAAGTTATGTATTAGAAATACAATCAACAAGTAATGAAAATAATTACTGTTATATATATGACTTAATGCTTAATAAAGGTGATGTACAAACTTGGGAACCTGCAAGTGGTGAAATAGTAAGTACAGTATTAAAATTAAGCCAATTAGGTTTGCAAATATATTCAACTGGTAGTGATATAGCAACATTAATGACATCACAAGGATTTCAAATTAGAAGATTTCAAAATGGTCAACTATATGAAATTATTACACAATTTACAAGTGATGGTTTAGAAACAAAAAGAGCTAAAATGGTTGAATTATTAATAAGCAACTTTGAATTTAAACAAATAAATTATCAAGGATATGAAACATTAGTCCTTTATAAAAAGGAGAGTGATGAATAATGGCACAATTAACAACAACATATCAACAAATAGCACAAACATATCTTGGTAATACAGGCTACGGAGATGTATATGTAAGATTATATATGAAATATAATTCACAAAGTATTCCAAACAATACATCTTCCGTTTCATATAAATCAACACTTTATATCACTAATGGTTCATTTACAACAGGTACTACAACAACTAAAACATTAAGTGGTACAGGTGCAACAACAGCTAGTGGTAATGGTGCAGGTACTTATTCAGCAGGTGAAACAACATTATATGAAATAACAGGTACTGTTACACATTCAGCTGATGGAACAGGTAGTGCAAGTGGTAGTGCTACATTCTATTCATCACCTTGGGGATGGAATGGAACAGCTAGTGGAACTGCTACATTACCAACAATACCAAGATATACAAGTATAACAAGTTTTACTGTTGCAAAAAGAAATGAAACAAGTTTTACATTTAGTTGGGCTACTGCTAATACAGTTGACTATGTTTGGTATTCTACAAACAATGGTTCAAGTTGGACAGGCTATGATGTTACTGATGGAACAAGTGGTAGTTTTGTAGTTAGTAGTTTAAGTCCAAATACAACATATAATTGTAAAATAAGAGTAAGAAGAAAAGATAGTCAATTAACTACTGATAGTGGAACAGTTAGTCAATCAACATATAAAGTACCAACACAAAGTTTAAGTAGCAAAACTGAAACAAGTGTAACAATGAACTGGTCAATTGATAGCACAGCCGATTATATATGGTATTCTACTAATAATGGTGGTAATTGGACAGCAGTAGGCAGTGTAAATGCTACAAGTGGAAGTTATACAATAAGTGGTTTGAGTGCTAACACAAGTTATAACATTAAAACTAGAGTTAGAAGAAAAGCAAGTCAAACAACTTATGATACATCAACATTAGCACAAACAACTTATAATTATCCATATATAACAAAAGTTACAACACAAAATTTAGTAATTGGTCAAAGCCAAATTATAAATTTATATAATCCATTAAAAAGAAATGTTACAATAAAAATGTATAAAAATAGTTATGGTAGTACAGAACTATATAGTGGAACAACAACAGGAACAACATTTTCATTCACACCAACAGCTAGTACACTTTATGCAAGTATTCCAAATAATACAACTGCTAAATGTGTTTATTCAGCAATTTATGGTAGTGTAGTTAGAACAACAAGTCAATATGACTATTCAATAAATGTAAATCAATGTAAACCAACATTTAGTAATTTTGCTTATTCAACTAATTTAAGCAATTTAACAGGTAATAATGACACAATAATAAATGGTGTTACAACAACAACAATTACAATAAGTAGTGCAAATAAAGCTGTTGCTAAAAATAGTGCAACAATAAGTAAATACGTAGTTCAAATTGGTAGTATGCCAACAGTTAATGTTGCTTATTCATCAAGTAGTAGTGTATCTGCAAATATTACAAATTGTAATTCAGTAATAGTAAGAGTTACGGCAGTAGATAGTAGAAACCTAGAAACAACTGTTACAAAACAAATAACAACTTATAAAGACTATTTTGCACCATCATTTTCTTTAACAAATGCTGAAAGACAAGATGGTATTGAAGCTGATAGTTTTATGGATTTGGGAATAAATTTTTGGAATAAAAGCTTTGGTAGTAAACAAAACACTATTAGAGAAATAAGATATAGAGTTAAAACAAGTAATTCATCAACTTGGAGTGATTGGACATTAGATGCGTTTAAAATAGATTTATCACAATTAGTAATAAATAACAATGAAGCTAAATTAGAAAATTATCCAATATATGTAGATGGTGTTAGTACAGACTTCACAGTAGGAACTTCTTATGATGTTCAAGTTAAATTAATAGATGGTTCAAGTGATTATGCTTTAAACGAAGTTATTAGTAGTATATTTACTTTAGCAGATGGTAAAGTTGCATTTAGTATATTTAAAGATAACAATGGTGAATATCATATAGGAATTAATGGTATGCCAAGTGCAAGTTATACATTAAAAGTTCACGGAACTATAAACAATAGTTAGGAGGAATGATATATGGCAAAAGCATATAACCCAATAGGATGGGAAAATGGAACAAAAGAAGCTGATGCTTATGTAACAATTGGTGGTGTTGACTATGATGTTACACCTGAACAATGGGATGGAAATACACCTGTTGATGCAACAAATTTAGACCATATGGAAAAAGGTATTGAAAATAGTTTTGATGTTAAAATAATAGCTTATACTGACACAGAACCAAGTGAATGTGCTACTGGTGATGTCTATTATAATACAACTAATAAGTTGTTATATACTGCAACAGGAACAGATACTTGGAGTTCAAATGGTAGTGAACCATTAGAAGGAATATTATATATTCTATTTGATAGTGAAACTGAAACAGGAACATCTTATTCTTGGGATGGTAGTGATTTAATTAGTGTTGGTGGTGGAGGTGGAGCTGATGAAGTAGTTATCAGTGACGAAGAACCAACAACAGATGATTGGAAGATATGGATAGATAGTGGTCAAGTTAATAATTTAGGTAGTGAAGTAGTAGATACATTAACAGGTAATGAAACTAATTTAGCACCTAGTGTTAGAGCTGTAAAAGAAGATTTAAACACATATTCTACTACTGAACAAAGAATAGGAACATATTTAGGTAAACCACTTTATAGGAAAATAGTAACAGGAGTAATAAATGCTTCCTCTACTTCAGGAACATTTCAAGATACTTATATTACAATTGATAATAGTATAGAAGATTTTGTTGATATAACAACAAAAGGTGTAATTAATACATTAAGTAGACCTGTTTTTATACCATATACTTTTCAAGATGTGAGTTTAAGAATATATATTAATACTTTTACTCACGGTGCTGTTATGTATTCTAATAGTTCTACATATAGTGTTAATGTAACTATAACTGCATTATATACTAAAACAACTGATTAAGGAGGTAATATATGAATTATAATGATGATGGAACAATAAAACAAATAACAGTTAAAGCTGGAGATACATTACCTGTTGGTGCTGAATTTGACATACCAGATAATACACCTATTCCAGCTGGATATGTTGAAGTGGATGAAGCTGAATTTGACAAAATTGTAGTAAATAATATTAGAAGTAAAAATCTTTTACCTATTTTATTAAAAAATTATTGGCATTGTTCATATACAGTTAATAATAACACAATAACATTAAAACCAACTGAAGTTGGTGGGGTATCATTTGTAAGATTGATGCCTATAACATTACCAGTTGGAAAATATACATTTTCATTTACAGCAACTGGAAACTTTTATGATGCAAAATTTTTAGATATAACTGGTGGTTCAATAGATGTGACAAGTGGTAGTGATGATTTTACATTTGAAATAACTGGTGGAACAACAACTTTTGCTTGTGGATTTTATGTATCAACATCAAGTACATCAAATACTGCAACAGTAACAAATATTCAAATTGAAAAAGGTGAAACTGCTACCGATTATGAAGTATATAAATCTTTTGATAATACTGCTTATGTATTATGGCAAAATCCAAATCCATCAAACAGTTTTGAAGGGCAATCAATAACTTTAAATGATGCTATTGAAAATTATAAATATTATGAAGTTATTTTTAAACAAGCAACATCAGTAGAAAGATATAGGTCAAATGGAAAAATACCTGTTCCTTTACAAACAGAATTACAAGATGGAGGCCCAAGCTTTAAAAGAAGACTTATTACAGCAATGAGTACTACTTCAATGACAATAGGTGGTGGTATGTATTATGCAACTTATGGTAGTGGTACTGATACTGCAAATAATACAATAATAATTCCTTATCGAGTTTTAGGTTATAAATAGGAGGTAAACTATGAAAAGAATAAGAAAAACATATAATGGTGTAGTACCAAATGGAAAAATACTAAATTCATATAGTACAAGTCAAAACGATGGATATAGTTGTAATTATATAAATGGTTTAGAACCTACTGTACTTTGGACTAATCCTAATCCAAC
>Ga0265301_10006862_pt1 | contig 10772 bp, 7 predicted proteins | sample AusTroGonzalo_MG_2_FD_193488 | JGI IMG/M metagenome (GOLD analysis project Ga0265301, IMG submission 193488) | Bovine rumen microbial communities from tropical cattle in Woodstock, Queensland, Australia - Gonzalo_04 | ecosystem: Host-associated > Mammals > Digestive system > Stomach > Rumen ...
CGATCACGAATCCGTGCTTATCCTTAAACAGTTCAAAGTCGCCCGCAGCTCGTTTCAGCACCGGGAATTCATGCCCTGCGTTTGCTGCGGTCAGTCTCCCGGTGGAGATCTCCAGGATACCCACCCACACGGTCACAAACATCCCCGCCTGGTTATTGGAGCAGATCGCATCGTTCGCACTGGTCAGGATTTCCGCGGGACTTTGCCCCAGCAGCGCATAGCTTTGCAGGATCAGCTTGGAAACCATCATGAACAGCGCCGCGGGAATTCCCTTTCCGCTCACGTCCGCAATCACCATGCACAGGTGGTCCTCGTCCACCAGGAAAAAGTCATAGAAATCTCCGCCGACCTCCCTGGCCGGGTCCATCGAAGCATACAGCTCAAGTTCGTCCCGCTCCGGGAACGGCGGGAAAATGTGCGGCAGCATGGAATTCTGGATCGTCGCAGCCGTCTGCAATTCCGCGCCGATCCGCTCCTTTTCCGCCGTCACTTTCCTGACCTGGTCCACGTACTCAATCGTCTTCTGGGACATCTCCGCAAAGGAGTTTGCCAGGATCTCGATCTCGTCCCCCGTGCGATAGGTGTCTTCTATTTTGAATTCGAGGTTATCCCCCTTGATTTTGGAGATACTTTCCGTCATCGTGTTGAGCGGTCGGACGATCCTTTTCCCCTGCCACAGCGCGATCACGCTCAGCAGCGCCAGCAATGCCGCCAGCGAGAGGATCATGATCTTTGTGGACTGGGTGCTCTTTTCCTTGTAGCCCGCGGTTGCCCTGTCCTGGGTTGCCGCGTATTGGGCCTGCAATGCCCTGCCCGGTGCGGTCACATCATCCTCATCGAACACACAGATCAGCGCCCAGCCGACCGTTTCTACCGGCGATCCTGCCATGTAGTAATTACCGTCTTTCAGGTGAACCAGCTTCACATTCTTTTTCCCGGCCAGGGCGTTGTTGACGAACACCGCGAGATCGGTGTTTGACGACCGGCGGAGGTCTTCCGCCTCCTCGCTGGTCTGTGTCTGAAATTCACTGTCCTTCAGCGAGGAAACGATGACGTGCCCTTTCTGATTGACGATCAGGTGATAGCCACCGCTTTTCTCCGATGCGTTGATGGTTTTCTGCATCGAGCTGAGGAAGAGATCCGTGCCGATTACCGCCCGGAGTTCGCCGTCCGGGCCGTACACCGGCAGCGCGCATACCAGGCTCAGTTCCCCGGTGTTCGCGTCCGTTTCCACGTCCGTGAAAACCAGTCTCCCTGCTTCAGCGGCCTGCTTGTACCAGAATCGACTACGTGCGTCATAGCTCAGCGGAGATCCGTCTTCGTTGAACCAGCTGGCAGCGCTGCGGCTGACCGACAGAAACGCCCCTTCCGGCAGTGCCACATATGCATTGTCCGTGTTGAAGGTATCGCACACGGAGATCATCAGGTCCGACATGTTGGCGATCAGGCCGACTGCGTCCTGCAGTTTCGGATCGTCCGGGTTCACGTCGTCGGCCAGGATCACCTGGGCCACCAGCCGCCCGTCGTTGGCAGGATCAGGACCGGACCACGCTTCCGGGCTATATTCTTCCGGTGCTGCGAAAAGGCCGGCGGCGTAGTCGCCCAGCAGCATCACGCGCGCCTTGGCATCCTTGAATATCTCGTCCGTGATCATGGATTCCTGGTCCGTCCGCCGCAGCAGGTCGTCCCGGATCACCCGCGTCATTTCCTGTTCCGTGGTTTTCGCGATGTTGGTCCGCTGCTCCAGGGAAATCTCGGCATTCAGCTGCGCCAGCTGCGCGTTCTGGTGTCCCGTTGCCAGGAAAAAGGCTGCGGCAAGCAACGCCACGGTGATCAGGATCAGAAGAAAAATCTTATTCCTGATACTCCCGAAAACCACCCGTCTGATTCTACTCACTATCAGCTCTCCTTACTATGCATCAGCTTCATAGATCCGAAATTAAACTGCCCGCCAGGCACTCTTCACCCTGAAAAGCGTTCTGAATCCCAGATTATGAATTCTGAATTACTCTCCCTTCCTGCCATTGATCAGTTCCTCAAACTCACCCGCCGGCAGAGGCCGCGAGAAATAATACCCCTGCACCAGATCGCACCCGGCTTCCTTCAGCAGTTTCAGCTGCTTCTCGGTCTCCACGCCCTCTGCCACAACCGGCACCTTCAGGTACCGGGCAATATCAAGAATCAGCTCCACCAGATGGAAATCCCGCTCGTTCCGCTCGATGTTCCGGATAAAGGCAATGTCCATCTTCAGCACGTCCACCGGCAGTGAGGACAGCATATTCAGCGAAGAGTATCCGGATCCGAAGTCGTCCATTTCGATCACATAGCCTTTTTCGCGCAGCTCCCCGATTACTCGGATCAGATGATCTGCGTTTTCAGTATACGCTGATTCCGTGATTTCCAGCGTCAGATCGCTGCGGTTCAGCCTGTTTTCCGCTACAATCCTTTCCAGTATTGTCATCAGGTTCGGATCGAACACATCCACCCGGGAAAGGTTCACGGAAACCGGCAGCACCCTCCCGTATTTTTCCCGCCAGGTCGCAATCTGCCGGCCCGCTTCCGCCCACACATAGCTGTCCAGGGCGGTGATCTGCCCGCTGCGCTCGAACAGCGGGATGAACACGTCCGGCGTAATCAGTCCCAGCCGCGGATGATGCCAGCGGACCAATGCCTCGGCGCTGCGCATCACCGGTGGGTCAACCCGGATATCAAACTTGGGCTGATACCAGACTTCCATCTCGCCCTCTTCCAGTGCCCGGGTCAGGTCGTTCCGGAGGCGCTGGTTCATCTCCTCCTGGTGCCGCAGCTCCTCGTCGTAAACCATCAGGTGTGTCTTGTAGTCGCCCCGGATGCTGCGGGCCGCGGACCAGGCCCGGTCGAGCATCTGCTCAGGTTCAAGGTCCTTCTGCCAGGGCATGACGCCGATCCGTAGCTGGATATCCGCGTTGCGGCTCAGTTCGTTCAGCCGGTTCGTGAATCGCTCCAGCAGGTCCTGATAATCCTCCCGATGCGTGCAGTAGAGATCGAACCGGTCGCCTTCCGACCGGCTGCCGATCCCGCCGTTCTCCTTCAGGAAGGCCGTAATCTCGCTGCCCAGCGTCTTCAGCACCTCGTTTCCGAAGGCGCGCCCGTTCAGCGAATTCAGGGCGTGAAACCGTTCAATGTCGATCGCCACGGCGTCCATGGGCTTCTCCGGATGTTCCTGGTGCAGCCGGTTGGCGTAGACCAGGAAGAAGTTCCGGTTGTACAGACCGGTCAGCCGGTCCAGTTCCGCCTCGGAAATGATCCGGCTGCCAGCCTTGGCCTTGGATTCCGCCCGTGCGCTCCGCAGCACCAGCAGCAGGATAATCGCGATGATTGTTACGATCCCGGCGATTACATAACCCAGGTTGTCCTGCAGGAAGTCTATGAAGGTCACTTTCTCGTCCATGAACGCATATTTGTTCAGGGACGTGTTCATTGTGGCCTCCGGCATCAGATGCGTCACCTTGTTCAGGATGGAGAACAGGCTGCTGTCCCCCTTCCGCACGGCAAAACTCATCTCCATCGACTCGTCCGTGGCCAGGGGTGCCAGGTTGTATTTCTTGCTCAGGTCGCCCACCCGGCCGATCCGGTAATTGCTCACCAGACCGCAGTCCGCCTCCCCGGAGGCGACCGCCCTGCACGCCGCTTCCCCGTCCGCGTAGTATACGATCTGCCACTTGGGGAAGAAGTTGTTCAGGAAGGTCTCGTAGCTGGGGTTCCCCGCCGGCACAGCCACCTTCATCTCCTGCTCTTTGGAGATGCCCTGCCGGTCAGCGGTCCGCACCATGGCGAACATTTCGGTGATCACCAACGGGTCGGTAATAATCACGCCCCGCTGCTCCCCGTCGAAGGAGCTGAAGTAGACGGGAAACGCGCAGTCGATCTCCCCGTCGGTCAGAGCTTTCAGCATCTCTTCCGCGGTCTTGTATGCATGGGTTTCGAAGCTGAGCCTCGCGTTCTTCTCGCAGGTTTCGGCAAATGCTAGATAGTCCCGTAGCATGCCGGTGAGCCTGCTGCCGTCCTCGCTCAGGGCGCAGAAGGGCAGGTCGTTATTCCGATATCCGACGCGGATCTTTCCGTGCTCCGTCAGCCAGTTTTGCTCGCTCTCGGTCAGAAAGCTGTTGACGGAACCTGCCTGATGGTATTTTTCCGTCATCTGCTGGTTGAAATTCCGGTTGTCCTCGAAGATCCGGTTCATCGCCATGTCCAGGTCCTGCTTCAGGTCCGGGCGGTTTTTGTTGATGCCGAAGAGAACATCTGAAGAACCGATCTTGCATACGGAGATGATGTCGGCAGTGGTCGCATAAGTGTCCAACGTTACCAGCGCGTCGATCTCCCCGCGGGTCAGCATCTCCAGCAGTTCCGGCGTCTTGCCCGTCAGCTCCGTAACCTCCGGGGTCACGTTATGGTTCTTCGCCCAGTCGATGAAGAGTTTTTCCTGGATGCTGTTCTTGTTGACGCCGACAATCTTGCCGTTCAGCGTCGAAAAATCATCCGGCCGGATCTCGGTATTGGTCGGCGTGATAAAGAGGTGGTAGTCTTCCGTTCCCATCGCCTCGGCGGAGTACAGGATCTTCTCCGCCCGCTCCGGGGTATAGGATACGTCGCTGAGCAGGTCGATCTCGCCCGCCACCAGCTTCTCGAACAGCTCGCTCCAGCTTCCCTCGACGTATTCGTACCCCCATCCGCTGTAGATCGCGATCCGCTGCTGATATTCGTATCCGTAGCCGGATTTCCGGCCGAATTCGTCCGTCCGGTGGAAGGCTGATTCGTACCAGCCGACTTTGACGGTCTTGGGCGCGGCCTCCTGCGCAGCGGCAGGCAGCAGGATCTGTGCGTGAAGTGCGATCATCACACAAAGGATCAATAACAGACTCCGTTTCAGGCGCATAGCTTTTCCCCTTTTCTTTGCTTTATCCGGGGGTAGATCCGTATCAGACTTGTTTCCTCCTCCGGACAACAAAACGTCCGGCCATATTCAAATAATTATATCACGAAAAGCTCGTCCTGAAAACCATATGAAATTTAAAAAGCCTTCCCCTCGAGGGGAAGGTGCCCGCTTGCGGGCGGATGAGGTGTATCTCGTCACCGCAGCCTGATCATTTTGCAGTTTTCGATCCCCGTGCTCCAGAAGTCCTTCCGCGGAAGATTCCTGATCTGGCTGATAATGCTCAGGTTCATCGCGCCGTGGCCGACGATGAGTACGTCCTTCCCCTGCTCCATCAAAGGATCAATCACTTCCCGGAGGAAGGATCCGGTTCGGGCAAACAGTTCGTCAAAGGTCTCTGCCCCGCCGACCGAAGCGGTATACTTTTCCGGATCCTGAAAAATCACGTTCACCGGACAGTCCGGGATGCTGAAGCTGTTCTCCAGCCCCTCATAATCTCCGAAGCTCATCTCCCGCAGCCGGTCATCCGTAAAAATCGGCACATTCCGTCCCCGAAGCACGATCTCCGCTGTCTCCCGAGCCCGGATCAGCGGGGAGCACCAGCATACGTCCAACGGGACATTGCGGTATTCCTCCGCCGCCTTCTCGGCCATGCGCCGGCCGTCCGCGTTCAGCGGGATATCCGTCCTGCCCTGAAGTTTGTGCCGATCGTTCCAGTCCGTCCGACCGTGTCGCATGATATACAGCAAAACCTTCTCCTCCTTTTACTTTCCTCCTGGAAACATATGCCGGCCGAGGGGGGTAGGGGGGCGATCGGAAAGCCCTCCTTACTCTTACCCTTCTCCTGACACTTGCGCCCCGAAGGGGTTTAAGGGGGCGACCGGAAAGCCCCCTTAACTCTTACCCTTCTCCTCCCAGCGCCGAATTATACTCATACTCCTCAATGGCGCCGTTTTCCACGTTCACATAGACTTTGTAATAACCGTCCTTCTCCGAGCGTCCCCTGGATTCGCCGTTCTGTTGCTGCTCCGCGGTATATTCCTCGTACAGCAGGTACTCCACCAGAAAGCAGGGCTTTTCGTTCACTGTTTCATACCATTCGTTCTCTTCGTTTCGGAAGGAATTGGTATAGAGTTCCAGCCGGGAAATCTGCTCTTCGTTCAGTTCATAGTTGCTGACAATGAACTCCCTGCCGATGCCGATCATCTCTTCCTCAGACAGTTTGCGGGCTTTGAGGGCCGCCGTTTTCCCTGCTTCCCGTCGGGTTCCGTAATCCTCGTCTGCCTCGGAGGATTCATTGCCCTCCGCAGCGCCGTTTTCTTTGGCGATTTCCTCGGCGCGGTTCAGAAATGCCCGCTTTTTTATTTCGTCCGTGCTTTCCGCAAACATCTGCTTCAGCTGCTCCGTGCCCCATACCGCCGAGTCATAGCCGCCTGATGTATTCTTTCCCTCGTGGCTCCAGCTCACGTCCGTCTTTCCGTCCCGGACGGTCACAGTATAGGTGCCCAACGGGTATGCCAGGTTGCCGGCCCCGGTATAGGTTACCCGAATGCCGCCCTCCGGCAGTTCTTCCTCTTCACGTCCGAAAAATGTCTGCATCTCTCTTGTAATTCCGTATTCTTTTTCCAGTGCCTGATCCGCGCTTCTGGCAGCGCTGACCCTGGGGGAAAACAGCAGTCCGGCAGCCAGCGCCGCTACGGAAAGCAATACCAGCACAATCGCAAACACAAAACCTACAGATACTTTCTTCTTCATGACGGGTTCCTCCTCCCGGGCGATCTGCTCCAGCACGCCTGCGCGGCAGGACGGAAGATCGTCCAGAAAGGAGAGCCGTCGGTCCATGGCGGACCGCAGCGTATCCTTATTCGTCTTCATCATACCATTCCTCCAGGCTGCCCTGCAGCATCGTCTTCGCTTTCTTTAACCGAAAATTGATGGTCGAGCGGGGAACGCGCATCACCTGCACCATCTCCTCCAGGCTCAGTCCCTGGTACCAGCGCAGCAGCGTCACTTCCCGCTCCTTGGGCGGCAGGGACATCACCGCACGCGTAACAGTGTCGTCCCGCTCCTCGAAAGGTGCGGAGCCTTCCGGTAGAAGATCCGGGGTCACGGACCGATCCGTATTCCGGAACCAGGCGCTCTTCAGCTGATCCTTGCAGGTATTCATGGCAATGCGCATCAGCCATGTCTTTTCCTCTGCCTCTCCGCGGAATTGGTCATAGTGTTTCCAGGCCTTGATAAATGTTTCCTGCACTGCGTCTTCCGCCAGGGCGGTATCGCCCAGATAGGCAAAGCAAAGATGAAGGATCGGTTTTTCCCACCGGGCAATCGCCTGTTCCAGCCATTCCCGGCGCTGATCCCTTTCCATCGCGCTCCCTCCTTTCTGTAAATTAGACGAGGTACCCTGACAAAACGGCCAACTGATTATAACATTTTTTCTGATATTTTTTCATGACCTGTATCCGCCACGACGGAAAACAACATAGACAGTTGAAAAAAGAACCCCGGCAACGCCGGAGCTCTCGATGTTCACTTATTCTTCAGTCGCTTGTCCAGCTTCGCTGCCAGCCAGGTGCCGAAGGACTGGATAATCTGGGTAATCAGCACCAGTACAATCACCGCCAGGTACAGCACCGCATACCGATACCGCTGATAGCCGTAAGCCAGCGCCAGCTTACCCAGACCGCCGCCGCCCACCGCACCGGACATGGCCGTATAGCCCATGATCGTGGTGATTGCCAGCGTGATGTTGGTTACCAGGCTCGGAACGCTCTCCGGCAGCATCACGTGGATTACAATCTGCATCGGCGAAGCGCCCATGGATTGAGCGGTCTCGATAATGTTGGGATTCACTTCCCGCAGGCTGCTTTCCACCAGGCGGGCGATGAACGGGAAAGCCGCGATCGTCAGGGGAACAATGGACGCCACCGTACCCAAAGAAGTACCGACGATGGCGCGGGTCAGCGGAATGATCATGACCATCAGGATGATGAACGGAATCGAACGAAGCAGATTGATCAGCACGTTCAGGAAACCCATCAGCCAGGCTGGGAGCGGACGAATCCCCTTCTTTTCTCCCGTAACCAGCAGCACACCCAAAGGCAGCCCGATGATGACCGCGAAGAGCGTTGCAAGCAGCGTGGAATACAAGGTTTCCCAGATCGCAAACGGAAATTCGTTCAGCAGGCAGTCCCAGGCTTCCTGCAGTCTTTCCGGCGTGAAAGCAGTGGCAAAGTTCATTCGCTCACCTCCTTCGCGGCGTATTCCGCTTCAACCTGTACGGTAATGTCCGGCGTCTGGCTCAGATAGGAGATCGCCCTTGCCAGATTCTCCGGGGAACCGGGAATATCCAGTAGCATATAGCCATACGCCTTATCCCCGACCGAACGGGTTGAAGCGCCGAGAATGCTCGCCATGATCCCGCAGTCTACCGCCATCTTAGCGATCAGCGGTTCTCTGGAAGCCACGGCGCCGTTGAAAATCACGCGTACCCGCTGGCCGCCCTCCGGGAAGACAGATCCACCGTCTGCGCTTTCCGGATAAATCAAGTTCCGGGTCGCGTTGGCCCGCGGATTGGAGAATACCTCCGCAACGCCGCCTTCCTCCACGACTTCGCCGTTTTCCAGGATCGCCACCCTGTTGCAGACCTCCTGTACAACGCTCATCTGGTGGGTAATAACGATCACGGTAATTCCCAGTTTTTTGTTGATATCCCGAATCAGCTCCAGGATCGCGTGAGTCGTCTTCGGATCCAGGGCGGAGGTCGCCTCGTCGCACAGAAGCACATCCGGTTCTGTAACCAGTGCCCGGGCGATGGCAACACGCTGCTGCTGTCCGCCGGAGAGTTGCGCCGGGTAGCTATTGGCCTTGTCCGGCAAGCCCACCAGTTCCAGCAGTTCTCTGGCTTTCTCCTCCGCTTGTTTTTTATCGGCACCGCCAAGCTTGAGGGGCAGCATGACATTGTTCAGGCAGGTCCGCTGCATCAGCAGGTTAAAACCCTGGAAGATCATCGTAATCTTCCGGCGCATAGCCCGCAGCTCTTTCTCGCTCATGGAGCCCATGTCCCGCCCGTTCACCAGCACGGAACCCTCCGTCGGCCGCTCCAGCATATTAATACAGCGTACCAGCGTGCTCTTTCCCGCACCGCTCATGCCGATGATTCCGTAGACGTCTCCGTCCTGAATCGTAAGATTGATGTGGCGCAGCGCCTCCACCGACCCGTCCGAAGTTTCAAACTGCTTGGACAGGTTTTTCAGTTCGATCATGTCGTTCCTCCGTCATTCCCTCGCACTAGCCTTCTCATGAGTCTGAAGCCTTCCTCTTTAAGGGGGTCGGCTTGCACGGTAAATAGCCTTCCCTTTGATGAGGGGGTTGGCCTGCCCGGCAAATAACCTTTCCCTTGAGGGGAAGGTGGCGCAACGCGCCGGATGAGGTGTCATCCCCAATTTCATCGCTGGTCTATTATAGTTTCACTTTGCCCGCAAACGCAATAGCCTGCGCTGAAAAGGGCATCCGGGATGTTCCCCGGATGCCCTCCGTCTTCTCATCGGGAAGGAATTACTTGCTGATTCCGAGCGCAGCCAGATCCTGCTGCTGTCCGGCATAGAGACCCATGGGCTCCACATGTACGCCGGCGATCGTCACCAGCTTCGTGCCGTTCTGGGCGTTGAAGTCATCCTGATAGGGCTGATGCGCGAAGAAGTTCGCGAAAGCGTCTCCGTCGTTCACAGCCGTGTTGGGGGTCACATAGTCATCCACCACGGTGATATCCAGCGTGATCTCCTTCTCCGCCAGAATCTCCTTGGCCTTTTCCAGCACAAAGGAGTGAGGATCCAGCGTGCAGACAACCTTGATCGTTTCACCCTTCAGCGCGTCGTAATCCACGGTGGCATCGAAGCCGTCGGTCGGATTCTCCACCACGGAAATCGCCTGGCCTTCATAGTTCTTGAAGTAGTCAACAACCTTCTGGCTCAGCACGGCGGCTGCCAGGGCCTTCGCCTTGTCGCTGTCCTTGTCAGCCTCGTTCACGCTTACCACGTTCACATAAGGGGATTCGGCATTCTCATACAGCAGCGCGGCCGGCAGTTCGGCAGCCAGGGCATAGTTGCCGTTGATGATGGCGTAGTCCACATCAGGCAGGGTGTTGGGAACCAGCGCGGCTTCCACTTCCGTGAACTCGATGTTCAGAGGATTGTCGGTAATATCGGCCACCGTCGCGGTGATGCCGGCTTTCTCGTCAACCTTCAGCAGTCCGTATGCCTGCAGCAGCAGCAGGGCGCGGCCTTCGTTCGTGGCATCGTTCGGAACGGCGATCTTGATTCCGTCGGCAAAAGCGGCGGTCAGGGACAGGGTCAGAACCAGGGCAACAACCAGAGCAATAATCTTCTTCATGGGGTATCTCCTTTCGTATATCAAAACAGGTTCATTTCGGTTTCAGGCACAGCGCCGCATCCGGTGCACAATACACATTCGCCCGTCCCGCCAGACTGTCTTCCCTTTCACGGCGCTCCCTCCTCGTGTTTTGATGTTTCGTATTATATGCAGACAGAATTCCCTTGTCCAATACCTGAAAACAATAGTCAGTTATAAATTCAATCTATAGCTGTGCTTATTGACAACAGAAAAAAAGAAGGTTATACTTCAGTTAAACGATTAAACGATTGTTTAATTGTAATTTGAAAGATGAAGGGGAATAATCTCATGAAGAAAACCTACAAAATCGAAGTGGACTGCGCCAACTGTGCCAACAAGATGGAAGACGCCGCGAAGAAGGTCCCCGGCGTTGCGGATGTAACCGTAAACTTCATGACCCAGAAGATGATCGTTGACTTCACGGAAAGCGCAGATCCCGCCACCGTGA
>Ga0265301_10006863_pt1 | contig 10772 bp, 10 predicted proteins | sample AusTroGonzalo_MG_2_FD_193488 | JGI IMG/M metagenome (GOLD analysis project Ga0265301, IMG submission 193488) | Bovine rumen microbial communities from tropical cattle in Woodstock, Queensland, Australia - Gonzalo_04 | ecosystem: Host-associated > Mammals > Digestive system > Stomach > Rumen ...
CGAACCGGCAAAATCTAATCCTTCCAACGCTTCTCCGCCGGACAAAGAACCATCTCCGATCAGGGCGATCACATTGTATTTTTCACCTTTTAAATCACGCGCTTTGACCAGCCCTGTTGCCAGCGATACAGAAGTCGATGTGTGGCCGACATTAAATAAATCGTGTTCACTCTCATCTGGGTTTGTATAACCTGAATCTTCAATAAAATGTTCATCTTCAATATAGCCCGCTTTACGTCCCGTCAACATTTTATGGGGATAACTTTGGTGCGATACGTCAAAAACAAACTTATCCTTTGGGGAATCAAACACATAGTGCATGGCAATTTCTGTTTCTACGATACCAAAGTTTGGTCCGAAGTGCCCACCGAATTTTGTTAAACGGTTGAATAAGGCCTCTCGAATATCGGCCGCCAGCGCATTTAATTGTTCTGCGTTTAATTTTTTTACATCTGCGGGAGAGTTAATTGTATTTAAAGTTTCATACATTTTATTTTTCCTTTCTAATGTTAATTATCACATATTCGGATTTTGTGCCGGTTTTAAACTTAATTGCCCAATCGGATATACCTGAAGTTACGATAAAATCCGTATTTTGGCGTTTTTCATGACCATACACCAAATCATTGGCTTTTATCCATTTACCGATTTGATTAAACGGAAAAAGCTGTCCGCCGTGCGTATGTCCGTTTAACACCAAATCAACTTTTGCATTGGCTTCTTTCTCGTATTCAACCGGTTGATGGTCTAAAACAATCATATATTTGCTCTTATCCAAATCCTTGGTAAGCTCTTCTATTGATTTACGATGTCCGCCTTGCTCGTGCTGAACCGAATAATCTCTGCGCCCGATGACATAAAACGAATTATCTACCAAAATGCTCTCATCTTGCAGAATATTGATGCCGTTCTTTTTAAGTTCGTTAAACAAATCATCTTCCGAAAATCCACGATGTGCAGCACCGTAATAGCCTTTGTCATGATTGCCGGAAATATAATAGATTCCGTATTTTGTTTTCATTTGCCCTAAAGTTCTGGTGGCGTTTATCATTTGCTCACGAGTTGTTCCGTCATCAACATAATCGCCTGCAATAAACAATATATCAGGATTCTGCGCCTGAATGGTATCTAAATGCTTGGCAAAATTAATATCATCAAAAGTTGTTCCGATGTGTGAGTCAGCAAACATTGCAACCTTTAAATCCGGTATTTGTTTGTTTGTATTCAATTCATAATTTGTTTGCCATACATTATGATCTAAATACCAACCGACACTTAAAGCTATGATGCTTATAAACAAGGCTACCCAACCGGCATAATAATGTTCAAATGCTATGTGGCCGATTTTTCCTGTCAGCCAAAAAGAAAAATCACTGATCGCCCATATCATTGCCACATACATTACACAAACAATTGCATTTATAAAATCAATACAAAGTGCAAGTATTCCAGTAAAACCCAGCGTTATAAGCAAACCAAGCGAAAATTGCTTAAATTTTCCCCATTCGGCAAAATTAATGAATTCTACTAGTTGTGGTATTCTTGCGCTGATATAAAACAACGTTGTTACAGCAAAGGCAATGCTTGTCCAAAAAATTATAATCCACATCGTCACAATTGTAGTCCTTATCTTAAATTTGTTTTAAAGAATTGTTCCATTTTGTCAAAGGGAATGACATCCGTTTTGTAATACAAATCCACGTGGTTTGCACCGGGGATAATCATCAACTCTTTGTTATTGCCTGTCAATTTTGCATAGGCCCCTTCCGAAAAATACCGACTGTGAGCTTTTTCACCATGAATCATCAAAACAGGGGATTTAATGGTGTCCGCATACGCCAAAATCGGCCCAGTAATCAAAGATAATGCAGAAGTTGTGTTCCAATGTCCGTTTGAATTGATAGACCGTTTATGGAATCCAATCGGTGTCTTGTAATACCCATAGTAATCTTTCACAAATTGTGGTTCGTTGCCAGTCAGTTTTTCGGGCAACCCGTCCGCTTTGGCAAAAGTGCCACTCTTATAATCTTTGGTGCGCTGATTATTCAAGCTCTCACGCAGTTTGTATAAATCATCCGCACTCATCACATCATTATAACCTTTTGCGGAAACGCGAGTCATATCATACATAGTGCTGGTCACCGTTGCTTTGATGCGGGTATCCATGGCGGCGGCATTTAAAGCAAAACCACCCCAACCGCATATACCGATAATACCAATTTTATTTTCATCCACATTGGGAAGGGTTGTCAGATAATCCACAGCGGCAGAAAAATCCTCGGTATTGATATCGGGGGAAGCCACATTCCGCACATTGCCACCACTTTCACCTGTAAATGATGGGTCAAAGGCAAGCGTGATAAATCCTCGTTCAGCCATTGTTTGCGCATATAGTCCGGAAGATTGTTCTTTAACCGCCCCGAAAGGACCAGAAACAGCAATCGCCGGCATTTTGCCTTGAACATTCTTTGGCAAATATAAGTCGCCAACCAACGTAATCCCATAACGGTTTTTAAAAGTCACCTTGCGTGTATCCACTTTGTCGGATTTTGCAAACACCTTATCCCATTCTGTGGTCAGTTGCAGGGTATCCGTTGTTTTTGGACATTTATAATACATAACGCCAGCGCTTAATAATGCGCCTAAAGCAACACATCCAATTATTGATATCAATTTCATTTTTCATCCTTTCTATTTCAATTTGTTATATTCTTCATCAGATACACGTTCTAACCATTCGTTTGAACCGTCTTTTGCCGGCACTTCTACCGCAATATGCGTAAACCAACTGTCTTTTGCCGCCCCATGCCAATGCTTTGTTTCAGGCGGGATATTCACAACATCACCAGGGTGAAGTTCTTGCGCGGGTTTACCCCATTCTTGATAATATCCGCGTCCTTGAGTCACAAGCAAAATTTGTCCGCCTTTGTGGTGAATGTGCCAGTTGTTGCGGCATCCCGGTTCAAAGGTGACATTATACATCGGCACGCCATTTGTTGTGGTAATCGGCTTCAAATAACTTTTTCCTGTGAAATATTTTCCATAGGGATTTTCTTCCCCAAAGCCGAACAACAGGCTGTCATTTCCTGTTTTATCGGCAATTGTTTTGATTTGAGCCACTTCTTCATCTGTCAAACCATTATGTTTCCCAATGTTGATATGGGCATCCAATTGGCTTTCTACACCATCTCGGGCGGCAAGCATCGCAATTGTTGCCAATTCACGAGTTTTCCAATCCACATTATCTCTGGCAAAGATATCTCCAAACAAGTGGGCTTTCAAGTATTCATCAATGGCAGGGGCAAAGTCAAACAGTTTCCCTTTAACAGGATTTCCCACTAATTTTGTTTGATTTTCTGTGCCATAAGTTAACGCTTCACCTTGAGGTTTGGCTGATGGTTCTTTGCCTAATTCATCTTTGTTGCCACGTTCATTCACCACTTGCATTAAAGTGGAAAGTGCATTTAAAGAACGTGGAAATCCGCAATAAGCATAAGATTGCACCAAGATTTCCTTGAAAGTATTAACAGGAACTTTATTATCCAGTCCTTTGATAAGGGCTTTTTTTAATCCTTCTTGGTTACCTCTGGCCGCATAAGCCGCCACTTCTGCAATAGATTCTTGTTCCGCATTTAAAGCTTTTGCCATTGTTTGACCTCCTGTCAAAAGTACTGTTGTCATTAAGATGATTGATAAGAATTTCTTCATATTTCCTCCCGATTATTTCCTGATAAAGTTTTGATCCTGCTGCCGGATTGTGTTATCCTCAATAAAGCGTTCCACACGCATGTGTAAATCATATTTGTTGCGCAGTTCCGTAATTTTGTTCATCATTGGGGTTGCGTGGTGTTTATCAATGGCCTCTTGACTTTCCCAACTGTCAATCAAAAGCACTGTTTCCGGATCATTTTTGGGATAAAAGTATTCGTATTTTTTATTGCCTTCTTCGGCACGAATAGCCGCAACTGTTCCGCTTTGTTCCATTTCCTCGGCAAATTTCCGAGCATTGCCGTTTTCACCCGTATAATAGATATTGACCGTAATAGCCATCGCTTGACCTCCTGTCAAAAGCATTGTTGAAAAAATAAAAAATAAAACTTTTTTCATCATTTATTATCCTTAAATACTTTTTCCTAAATCAAAGGCCTTTTTTAAAGCATCTTTATGCTCGTTTGCTTCCTTCGGTTCATTGATTCCACCACAATCCAAAAGCCCCGCAAAACGAGATTGACTAAAACATTCAATCCATCCTTCTAATCCTTGTTTGGCACGTTCGGATTTCCCAGAAATTCCATCATGTAAAGTGGTTATTAAATAGACATCCTTAAAGTTGTTTTCTTTTGAAAAGAGAGGATTACATCTGTCCAAAAAGGTTTTTAATTGCCCGCTCATTTCATAATAATAAATTGGTGTTGCAAAAATGAGCACATCTGCCTTTTGCACTTTTTCAATCAAGGTATTCATGTCATCTTGAATCACACATTTTCCCAGTTTTTGACAGGCTAAGCATCCCCGACAAAATTGGATATTTTTATCCTTTAGAGTGATGAGCTCCACTTCGTTTCCTGCTTCAATAGCACCTTTTTCTGCTTCATGAGCCAAGATTTCTGAATTGCTTCCCACACGCAAGCTACTAGATATAATTAAAACTTTTTTTTTAATCATTTTATTTTCCTTTCTTAAAACCAATTTTTTCAAGCCAAGTATTTACTTTCATACGGGCTTCATCTTGTTCATTTTGTGCCACATGTCCATAGATAGCCAATCCATCCAGCATATTCGCCTTTGTCGCATTTTTTAAGTTGCGGGGGACAGATGATAAACCGCTTCCTTCATGGGTTGTAAATGGAATAACCGTTTTATTGCTCCAGTCATGCTTTTCAATAAAAGTATAGACGGCCATTGGTAAATCACTCCACCATACAGGGCCTCCCACAAAAATGGTATCATAGGTATCAAAATTATCCACATCCTTTGCAATTTCCGGACGGGCATTTGTATTTTTTTCTTCTTTCGCAACTTCTGTTAAAGGAGTATATTCGGTAGGATAAGTATCATTTTTTAACTTAATTTCAAACAAATCTCCACCTGTATAATCCGCAATCATTTCAGCCATAATAGCTGTATTGCCTTTGGTAATATTGCCGACACTATATTGATCTCCCGTTCGGGAAAAATAAACCACTAATACTTTTGCGTTTGACATATCTATCTCCTTTCCTTGTACTGTAAAAGTTGCCAGTAAAGCCATTATAAATGTGAATACTTTTTTCATTTTTTATCCGTTTCATATTGTTTTAACATTGGGGCAATGTGTGTATTAAAAATCTGTCCAGAAACATCTTTCGGTTCAAACACGCCATCCGACATACACCAACACGTCATCATGCCATAAAGCTCACAAATAATTGTGTGTGTCAGTAGATCAACAGGGGTATTCTTTTTGAGTTCGTTATTTTTGACGGCTTTGGTTAAAATATCCCGTAGCATGTCGGTATCAAATTGCCATTTCGTATTATCCCATCCATTTTTGTTGCCTTTCGGGTCTATCACAATGCGTACCCATTCACGACACACATTGATGCCATAGCGTTCAACTTCCACCATAAAGCTGACGAAATAGTGCTCTAAACGTGTCAAAAAGGGCTTGTCTTTCATTTGCTCCAAACGTAAAACAATGCGGTTAAACAGGTTGCGACAAATCTCACCACAAATGGCTTCTTTGTTTTTAAAATAGACATAAAAGGTCCCTTTGGCACAACCACAGGCCTTTGTAATATCTTCCACTTTTATGTCGCTAAAATCACCACTGACAATATAATCTGTTGCCTTGTCTAACAGCTTCTGTCTGGTTTTTAGGGCTTCTTCTTGGCGTTTTGTCATGATATGTTTCTCCTGATGATACTAGGTTTAGCATATCATTGACCAAAAGTCAATGACTTTTTTCAAAAAAACATCCATTGTTTTGATGGGGTGACCAGCCCCCGATTTTTGAAAATTGTATAAGTATTTGATATTTAATTATTTTCTAAACACACCCGACCAGCCGGATTTTTTCTGTTTTACTAAAAAAATGGCGCGGCTTGCGACCCCGTATATGAAAATTCGCCAGGAAGGCTCCATGGCTCTTTCCGGGGTAGATTTAAATTATTTACTTAAGCCCAAGGGCCTTAAAATACCAATCATCCCATCTGCGGCAATATCATTGGTGATTTTACCCTCTTTATTAAAATAGTAAAAATTCATAACGGTTGTTTTGATTTTCTTTCCTGTTGGCGCAAGTCCCATAAACTCTCCGTCATGTGTCGCTGTTAAAGTCCAACGAACAGCAACTTTATCTTCGTCAGCCACCATTTCTTCCAACTTCCATTGGACATCGGAAAAAGATTTTCTCATCCAGTGAACAACAGATAAATATCCTTTGCCACCATATAGGGGTTCAGGACTTGCCGGCGTATAAAATGGGGCATCAGAGGCAACCAATTCTTCGGCCAATGCATCATCTGCTGTGTTTATCATTGTTTCAAAGCGATACATCGCTTGTTTATTTTGTTCGATACTATTATCCGATTGTTTTGCACAGGCAACAAGACATAATAAAGCAAAGCACAAACAAAGTAAATGTTTCATATAATTTCCTTTCTTAATTTTGATAATAATTTATCATTGCAAAAATAAAAAATCCTTAAAATATCTGAAATATAAACAGAGGTAATTTTAGAAAAGATGATATATTTTCTAAAAATCTGTATTTACCTCAAAAGGTTTTATTTAACACAGCCAAACGGAGAAAATATGGTAAAATCATCGTGAACTTATTGACTCCCAAAATTTCCGCGCTAATAATAGAACAGAAATAGAACAAAGAGGGTAAAATGCGCCAATACGTTATAGCTTTGGTTGATTGCGACTGCTTTTTCGTTTCTTGCGAACGGAAGGATAACCCCGATTTGCAGGGCAAGCCGGTATGCGTGATGACTGGAGCAAGCAGTAAAGGCATAATCGTATCGCGCTCGAAAGAGGCGAAAGCGCTGGGTATTAAGATGGGGCAGCCGTATTTTCAGATTAAGCCGAACTTTAGGGCCGCGATTTACATTCCGGCTCGCTGGTTGCTTCCGGTTCTGATGCCCTGTCAGATACAATATTATCTGCTTCGGTTTTGGTATCTGCCATTGTTTTTATGCTGACGGGTTATTCTTTGGAAGCCTATGTGGGCGTGGTTATTTCCGGATTTATTATTAAAGCCGGTATTGAAATGATGGTTGAAACCTTGAATGATATTTTAGGAACAAGGGCAGATAAAGAAATTACAAACAAAATCAAACATCTCATATCGGAAGAGCCCGAAGTGCGTGGTGCCTACGATTTGATTATGTATAATTACGGACCGGATAAGTATTATGCCTCGGTTCATATGGAAATACCGGATATGATGAGCGCCAAAGAAATAAGCAGGTTAACTCGCCGAATAGAAATAAAAACATACGAGCAAACCGGTGTTGTTTTAGCGGCGGTGGGCATATATGCCTACAATACAAAAAATGACGAAGCAATGAAAATTGAAAAAGATGTCAAAAAATGCATATTGCAACACAAATGGGCCGTTCAGGTTCACGGATTTTATTTGGATATTGAGGCTAAAATCATGCACTTTGATGTGGTGTTAAGTTTTGATATCAAGCCGGAAGAGGGTATAAAAATTCTTTATGAAGAATTACACAAAGCTTATCCGCAATATGTGTTGGAAATTGTTCCGGATGTGGATGTTTCAACAACGGAATAATAAAACAAAAATACTAATAAAGCCGAGTTTGAAAGCTCGGCTTTTTTTAATTCTATTTATTGCGTTGTTTTTTAGGTAGCGTGAAAGCATGGCTTTCATCTAACAGCTCAAAGAGAACGGCGTCTGATACGGTGTTGTTCAATAAAATGCTGATCCAATTTTTTTTATTCATGTGATAAGCCGGATAAAAGCCTTTTTCTCGGTGCAGATTTTGGATTTTTTCGGGATCAAGTTTGATGTTTACCACCTCAACATTTCCGGTCAGTTTTTGATCCACCTTTTGAACATCGATATTCATCACAATCGCGTACCACTTGCCATTGTCCGGATTTTTGAAAACACCTCCCGAAAAATCATCCCAAGGGAAAACCGGCTTATCTTTATATTTTTTGTAAATAGTTTCGGCTAATCGATTGGCCTGAGCTGAGATAAAAACGTTTTCATGACAACACTTTTCCTTGATGTCTTTGAGGATATTTATATAAGCATTTCGTATTTGACCGGCAAAACCGCCCATACTTTTAGTTCTTAGGGGCAAAAAGATGTCTTGAGTTGCCGTTTCATAGACATTTCCTGAAACATCTCCTGTTTCATCAACAAGTATAACAGCCTTAAAATCGCCGTTCATAAAAGGCACTTCTAAAGTCCAAGTTTTTCCTGAAATCTGAAAGCCATATTGTGCCAACAAATTTTCGTTTATTTCCGCGCGTTTAAAAATGTTATCTTCAATTGTCATTTTGCTAACCAAAAATCTGCCCCATCGCCAACGCCTAAACTTTGCGAATATCATCAACTTTGATGTGTGTCGTGTTAATCAGCCCAATGTTCTCAGCTTTAGCTTGCTCAACAGGCGTTGACAAACGGCTCTTGTATAAGAGTTAAAATCTGTATTTAAGATTCATTAGAACACTGTGATTTTGATAATCTTTACGGAAACCACCCTCATAACCTAATGACATTTCAACATTATCGTTGACTTCTGCGGTTAAGCCGGCGCCAACTTCAATGCCGAAACGCTTTAGGTTTTGCCCGTTCATTATGTATGAAGAACCGTTAGGCAAAAGCACTGTTGATTTGTTATCAGCTTCTTTTACGTCATAAGTCATGGCTAATTTTGCTTCCGGAGTTAATTTCAAACCATGTGTGGTTTCAAATGTTTTACTTATCTTTGAACCGATCACTCCTGTGATAATATGGCTGTTGTTTGATAAAACTTTTTGTCCGGCTGAATCAACGTAATTATCGCTGTTGATATGCATATAGCGCAAACCAACTTCCGGTGTAATGGTTGCATATTGAGTATACACATCATATCCGGTCATTGCCTGCATTCCGAATGTTTTAACGTCATATTTGTCTTTTAGCGTATTTCCAATGACATTTTTATTTTCTTTGTAATCGGACCAACCATAAGAGATGATAGCGTTCATGAACCAGTTGCTTGGTTTATATTCGCCATATGCAAAGAGGGTATGCGTTTTAACATCCGTATCACGTCCTTTGGCATCTGCATCTGTGGTGCTGTATGCATAGCCGACACCAGATTTTATGTTTCCATCAAATTTTTTCTCTAATCCGAAGGCAACACCATAAGTATCCACTTTAAAGCCATTAAATTTAGATGTTTTATTGAGTTTAGCATGATTTGCTAAGCCCTGCATCCATACAGCGGCATCTTGCAAAACATCGCCTGATGACATTCCTTGTGAGGCGCCTGAGGTTACATTGCTCAAACGTGTTCCAATAGCGTTGAATACCAGATTGACTGTTTCTGTCTGAGTTTGCTGAATTCTGGGTGCAACATCAGGAGCCATTACGGTGACAGCCTCTATCGCAGACTGAATTTGAGAATGATTACCGGATTGCAACATATTATTGACCTCAGAAGCGATGCCATTGAAAGTAGTGTTGCCAGTAGCAGAAGTGTCAGCCATAATCGCTTCAATTGTGCGGGCCTGATTTGCGTTAGCACCGGTTGATTGGGCAATTTGAGAAGCGTTTTTCTTGCCTGTCACGGTATAAGTATCAGCATCGTCAAACTCAATATTATACAAGGTATTGCCTAAACTAAAGCTGTTTTTGTTGCCTTCCAAAACAATTTTTTTGGTGATATCATCATCAGTTAAGAGCAAACTTAATGAACCGGTAAGCGTTCCTAAATGAGTTTCATCAGCACTTGCAATAATTTTAGTTGTATTGTCGTCAACATCAACAAGTTTTGCTTTCAAAATTGCGTCGTTAAAGTTAATTGTACCGGAATAATTGATAATTCCTCCGTCCAAAGCTAAACTTCCGTTTACATTGATTGTTCCATAATAGTTGTAAATATCATTGAGCTGACCATTTGCTGTATTTGCTTCAAAAACATTGTTGCCGTTAAAGGTCAAATCTTTTCTGTTTTCGATTGCTCCGGCTTTACTGGTTGCTATATTGTTAACAAATACGCTATCGGTAATTGTGGCTTTTCCCATGCTGGAATTGAAGATTGCTCCACCTATGCCATAACCTTCCTCAGAGGCATAAGTATCAAGAGCCTTATTGCCGTCAAATGTAGCATTGGTTAATTCCAATACACCATAGTTACCGATTGCTCCGCCGAAACTTGACTGATTGCCAACAAAAGAAGAGTTAGATATTTCCATCGTTCCTTCATGGGTATATGACTCTTCGTTATAAATAGCACCACCCATGCCAGATACAGAACCAATCGTTTTATTGTTTGTAAAAGTAGAACCATCAATTTTTACTGTGCCACCGCGATTATAAACAGCGCCACCTGCATCCGGCGAACCGTTTGTGCCGTGCGTTTTGTTTTCGGTAAAAGTCGTGTTTATGATGGTTATTGTACTGTCATCAATATTGCTGATTGCGCCACCATGTCCGGAGCCATATCCATCACCATTCATCGCTTCATTTCCCAAAAATGTAGAATCTGAAATAATGATTTGGCCATTCTTGTTATAAACGGCCCCCCCATGGGAAGAATATG
>Ga0265301_10006867_pt1 | contig 10768 bp, 12 predicted proteins | sample AusTroGonzalo_MG_2_FD_193488 | JGI IMG/M metagenome (GOLD analysis project Ga0265301, IMG submission 193488) | Bovine rumen microbial communities from tropical cattle in Woodstock, Queensland, Australia - Gonzalo_04 | ecosystem: Host-associated > Mammals > Digestive system > Stomach > Rumen ...
TCTGCCCTGATGCAGCTCCAGGAATCCGTTGTTCTGATCAATTGGACCAGCCACCATATTGACAAAGGCCGATGTCACAAAAGTCTTGGGCTGGAATATCTGACGGCCGTCCAGCTGAGCCTTACAGTACTCACGGGTAACGGCGTTGGGATACGTGCGCATCTGACCGAAAGGATGCACCGGATAGTCGTGATAATCAACCATCAGGTGATGCTTGGCGCACAGAGCCGTGATATTCTGGGTCTTGCGGTTCTTCTCCTGCGCGTTACCGTTCATGAAGCCGTACTTGACGCCGCTTGCACCCCACGCCTCATACTGCGCCAGAGTCTCCTCGATGGGATAGTTGGTGCCGGCCACATCATTCAGGTAGAGCCAAACGCCCACACCCTTCTCCTTTCCGTACTGGATTATGCGCTGAACATCGCGCGCCTTATCACCCTTGGTGGGATCAGAGTCCTTCTCAAACTCCGGGCCGTACCAGTTGGCATCCAGTACCAGACCCTGGAATCCCTGGGCCGATGCAAAGTCAATCATCCTGACCCAAGATTCATAATTCATGCCGTAACGGTAACCCTCCCAGACTGCGCCGTCAATGCGCCAGTCCCAAAGGTAAATGCCCGGACGCACCCAGCTGAAATCACCCTCCGGCTCCGGGTTGAGCAGCTCCAGCAGGTGTGAATCCACCAGCTCACCGGGAGTGCGGCCCACCATCAGCACACGCCACGCGCCCACTAAATATTCGGAGTTCAACGTACGTTCCGGAATGACGCTGAAACTGGTAGAGCCTTTATCAGAGTGCAGCCTCATGGGCCAGCCTGCAGGGCTGAGGGCTGCCTCATGCAAACCCAGGTAGAGGTCATCGGCCGCCTTTGCAATCATAATGGGGAGTCTCTCGCCATCGGCATCCGATAGTTTCTCGGGCCCTATGTTGTGACGCTCGCCGTTATAGTACCAAGCCGTGTAATCCCCGGCAAAATTAAATTCAGTATGCTCGTAATAATTGGTCAGTGAGCTCATCCTGAAAGCCACACCTTCATTATAGACGCGCACATCATAATTATCCATACCGCCATGAGAGCCAATGCTGAAAGACTGCCAGTTGTATTCATCCTTCACCACTGAGCGCTTTCCCCATAACGGTTTCCACACTTTCTTGGCGCTGTTTACCTTCTTGGTCGTAGGATGTATTTCCCAATTCTTCAACTCTTCGTCGGCAGACTGAGTCAGTCCCAGTTTGGACCATCCTATCACATCCCTGCCGTCAACCGTCACCTTATATAGGGGCGATTCATTGAAAATCACCTTAAGGCTGAAACTGATTCTCTTATCAGGTGAATTGATCTCGTAAACCGTAGTATCAGTCATGTAATACTCAGACTGAGCACCGGCCTGGCAAAGGAATGAAACTGCAAACACTGCAAGCAAAAGGATTCTTCTCATATTCGGTTTTGTTTAATCACCTCCAAAGTTAGAAAAAAAGTGCCATTGGGGACGGTTCTCTTTGGCTCTTTTTGGTGACAAAGAGAACCGTCCCCTTTGTCACCTTTTGGTCATTTATTACATTTGCAGAAACAACCTATTTGTAATGATGAGAAAGAAGAGCATCCTTTTCCTGGCACTGACTGCAGTAGTGCTGAGCGCATGCAAGGGCGGCGCCGATCAGAATTTCAGCGGCACAGTCATTGAAGTGCCCATGCTAAAAGAGCAGAAAACCGATAAGCCCCTCAGTGCCGATATGATTGAATCCATTGACACCATCCGCCTGGAAGGCAGCGTAGAGGAGAGTTTCATCGGCCATGTTGAAGACGTCAGATTCAGCCGCGACCGCATATTCGTAATGTCTACCGATGTCATAAACATCTTTGACTATGACGGCAAGTTCCTGACCACCATCCAGCGCAAGGGACGCGGCCCGGGCGAGTACATCAGCTTAAGATACTTTGACATACTTGAGGACCAGCAGCTCATCTACGCAGTGGACAACCAGGGCCAGCAGGTGGTAATCTATAACTTTGACGGACAGTTCGTACGCCGCATCCCCATGCAGTGCTATGACGCGGCCGATTTTGCCGTCCTGCCCAACGGACATATGCTGTTCATGAACCTTATGGGCATGAGCCAAAGGGAAAGAGGGCTCTATGAGACCGATGAAAACGGCCAGAACATGCACCCCCTGTTTGAGGTAGCCCCTGATTACCAGCGCCTGATACTGGGATTCCAGTTCCTGGTCCCAATAGACGACAACACTATAGGCTGTATGGGACTTGAGGACACTGACTACATCTATCATTATAAGAACGATAGCATCAGCCCCGTCTATAAGATCAAGACCGATATTGTCATGCCTGACCAGGTCCGTCAGGGCGTCAAACCCGATGAGAGACCGGACGAAACCTACACCAAGATGCAGTACTGGGAGACCAATGGGCATATGGGAATCACCTTAACCAACCAAGAGCAATTTGTGTTCACCATGTACAACAAGGAGACCGGCCAGACCACCCGCTACTACAAGAGCGAGCTCATGGAACCAGACCCCTCGCTGGACTTTGTACCCTCATTCTCTTTCTGCTACAAAAACAAGCTTATAAACGCATTTGAAGCCGAAACCATATTACAGTACGATCTCATGAAGAAGGACTTCCCCGGAATCACCATTGACTCCAATCCCGTCCTGATAATACTCAAACTCAAAGAATGATACAATTGGAGCCATTGGGGACGGTTCTCTTTGGCCCTTTTTGGTGACAAAGAGAACCGTCCCTATTGTCACCTTTTTCTTATCTTTGCTGAGTAGATGAAAAGGACTCTATGATTGCACTAATAACAGGAGGAAGTTCCGGAATGGGTCTGGAGTATGCGCGCCAATTGGCGGCAAAAGGCTACGACCTCATTCTGGTAAGCAACAGGCAGGATGAACTGGACGGCGCGGTTCAGTCTCTGTCCAGCCAGTTCCCCGTCAGTGTTCAGGGCCGGTTCCAGGACCTTGCCCAACCGTCATCGGCCGATGAGCTCACGGACTGGTGCAAGACACAACAAATCCTGCCCGATGTCCTTATCAACAACGCCGGAATGTTCTTTTTCAAAGAGCTGGAGGCATCCGATATGGAACGCGTGCAGGCAATGCTGAACCTCCACGTGCAAACCGTAACCCGCCTGAGCCTGCTATTTGGGCTGGCCATGAAAGAGCGCGGCAGCGGACACATCCTGATAGTATCGTCCATGACCGCCTGCATTCCCGCGCCCGGCATCACAATATATTCAGCCACAAAGGCCTACCTGAAAAGCTTTGGCAAATCACTCTCCTTTGAATTGGGCCCGTACGGCGTAGGCGTAACCACAGTCTGCCCGGCCGCAATCGCAACCCCGCTCTACAACATGAGTCCCCGCATGATGAAATGGGGCCTGAGACTGGGACTTGTCCACACCCCCAAGTGGCTGGTAAAACGCGCCCTCAGAGCAATGTTCCACGGCAGGCGCGTAGTAAGTCCATCCCTGCTGAACCTCTGGCTCCCGGCCATCATCGCCCTACTCCCCGGCTTCCTTGAATCGGCTATCTGGAAAAGACTCAAAAAGTGATACAATTGGGGTCAGACCCCTTTTGCATGGCAGAATTTCTGCAATGTGATTGAAAAGGCTAAAGAAGCCTGTAAAAACGCGGGACAGCCTATTCCTGATCATTTTGCTGACGTCAGCAAAATGATAATTGCAGGTAAGGGAGCGGGACGTGAGGTTGACGACATTATGCTCACCCGCTATGCCTGTTATCTAGTGGCGCAGAATGGTGATCCCCGTAAAACCCAGATTGCCTTTGCCCAAACCTATTTTGCCGTACAGACGCGCAGGGCGGAACTGATTGAACAACGTCTACGTGAGGTTGAGCGAATCAAAGCCCGTGCCAAGCTACAAGAAACGGAGAAGAAACTATCAGGAATTCTATATGAGCGCGAAGTAAATGAACTGACATTTGCCGTAATCCGATCCAAGGGTGATCAGGCCTTGTTCCGTATAAGCACCAATATGATGAAACAAATAATGGGTGTGCCACAAAATCGTCCACTGGCCGATTTCCTGCCTACAATAAGCATAAAAGCCAAGGATTTTGCAGCCGAAATGACCTGCGTAAACGTACAGACAAAAGACCTTCACGGTGAGGAATCAATAACCCAAGAGCATGTTGACAATAACGCGGCGGTGCGCAAGATGCTCACGGAGCGAGGTATCGTTCCCGAGAACCTTCCGCCGGCCGAGGACGTCAAAAAGGTGGAGCGCCGATTAGCCACCGAAGAGAAGAAAATGCTTCAGAATAAAAAATAAAAATTAGAGCCGTTGGTCGAGTACCTACGGCTTTAATTCGTTAAATAGGTACTATTTGACTATATTCGCAAAGAAATAACCATTATGGAGGTAACAAACCTGCTTGACATACACACGCGCCAGGATCTGTACCAGTGGTACCTGGAGAATCACGACAAGGTGAGTGATTTCTGGCTGCGAATAAACCGGGCAGAGGCCGACTGCCCGGGCGTAGTTCGCTATGTCGATGCTGTGGAGGTTGCGCTATGCTTTGGCTGGATAGACAGCACCCAGAAACGCATTGATGACGGCAAGCCCATCCAGCACTTCACCCCGCGTCGCAAGCGCAGCAACTGGTGCGAGCAGAACCTGGTCCGATGCCGCCGCCTCATCCAGACCGGTGAGATGACGCCCGCTGGCCTTGCCGTAGCCCCGGACCTCAACCCAAAACTCTTTGTCTATGAAGACTGGGTAATAGGCGCCATAAAGGCTGATTCTCTGGCCTGGAAGTTCTTCCGATCATGCCCCGAGAACTACCGCCGAATCAAGGTAGACCGAATCCAGCACTACCAGCACACCAACCGGCCCGAATACGCCCAGAAGACCCTGCAGAAGTTCATCCAGGACTGCCACAACGGCAAGATGCAGTCCGGCTGGGGTGATTTCGGCAGAAATTAGTGCCACTGGGGACGGTTCTCTTTGGCTCTTTTTGGTGACAAAGAGAACCGTCCCCAATGGCTCTTTTTTATATCTTTGCAGTCAAGATGAAGCATATACAGTATCAGACAAAAGGAACCTGCTCACTACTGATAGACGTATTGGCCAGTGATGACGATGTAATCCAGCAGGTAGCGTTCCTGGGAGGCTGCAACGGCAACCTGCAGGGTATTAGCCGATTGGTGACCGGCCAGAAGATAGACGACGTGATTGCGCGCCTGAACGGCATAGACTGCGGCGGCAAAGGCACCTCCTGCCCCGACCAGCTCTGCCGCGCCCTTGAACAGCTCAAAAAGTAGTACAATTGGGGGCGGTTGACCTTGTAGCCTGACGTAAATAATTGTTTTAAAGTTTGGTACTTTAAATAAAAGTGATTTTCTTTGCACCAGATGTGAGTTGCATATAGGCGCGATAACATCAAGCTCCGCAACCGTCAGTATATTAGAGCCGTTGGTCGAGTACCTACGGCTTTAATTCGTTAATAAAGGATTCAATCTCGCTACGGGTCTGCTCCTTTGCATTCACAACTACGGCATTTCCATTAAAAACAATATAGCAGGCCTCCATCATACCACTAATGAAATCAGCCTTCCTTCGGGCTATATACTTCGATAATTCAAAAGGGCGGACCTGACAAACATGTTCATCCAAATCTATAACAACAATCTTACAGCCCTGTTTCTTAGCCGATTTAAAGCCAGCCGTAACACCCTTCTCAGACATAATACCTTTTCGGTCTCCCAATCGGCCATCAATGATATACTCCGGATTCTTATGACTTAGTTCCAGATAATGTGCATTTATCACAATGTAAACATCCGGGAATGAATGAAGTATCGCTCGAGCCGCACGAATATTGCCAGTCAAATCACGAGAATCTGCATTTGTGCTTATTAAAAGCCTTTCAAGGTATATCTCATCTTGAATAAAATAATCGATGCTTTCCATATCAACAAAGGAGCAACTTTTTCAAATTAGGACTACATTAGTATCTTGGTATTACAATTCAACACTGCAAACACTTAGTATCAGCAAAGATAACAATTTTTATCTTTGCAGGGAAGATGAATCATAACAACAGTGGCAATATGAAAAGGATAAAACTGATTGCGCTCATTGTATCGGCAGCCGTGATGGTGGCATGTGATCCGGACGATGATGAGACATCGGCCTACAATGGCACCACACCGGGCATCAAATCCATCTGTGAGCAAGCCATCTATGACAGCGTTGTAACCGATGAGTACGTCTACACCACCGTCTGGGACAACTCCACCGGCCTGATAAAATCATATAAGACCGAAGTTTACGCCATTGTAACTGACAGCGCCGGGGTAACCGGTAAAATAATGGATTACTGGAGCATAGAGAATTACAACTGGAACCATAGCCGTCAGACCGCACAGATTGCATTCCAATCCCACTGGTATGACAGGCCGGCCCAGGAATGGCAGGACGGAGTAACCTATACCGATGCCCTTGTATTTGACAATGACTGGAAACTCATCCAGGAGACCCACGATAACATAACATCCACCTACACCTATACCGGCAAGTACATATCATCAAGTACCGGTAATCTCCCCACCCAGTATAAATGGAAGAACGGCGACCTGGTTCAGACAATAGAACGCGGCAAATCAACCACCATACAATACACCGACCAGGTAAACACCCTGGCCGATGGGTTCGACCCCACCATGTGGAATTGCATCGGCCTCTACCACTGTCTGGGCCTGATGGGAGCGCGCACCTTGCACCTGCCCGCCCGGATTACAGAGCAGTTTGATGTGGACGGAAAGCCCTACTCTCAGACCCTGTGCTTTGAGTATAAGACAGACAGCGACGGCAAGATAGCAGAGATAAAGACCTACTACCTGGATGATAACGGCCAGCCCGATGCATCATGCGCCATCCGCATTTACACCCTCAACTATTAGGGACACACTTTTTCAGATTTGCGACATCTCGCGCCCCAGCTGGCGGATAGCATCAAGGATCTGGTCTGTGCGTTGCTGTGAGGGCTTTTTGATTCCGTAAATGTAACGGGAAAGCAGGCTTTTGTTGATACCAATGTATCGGGCCACTTCCGATACGTTCAGCTGCGGGAATCGGCGGAAAACATCGGCAATCACATTGTCCGGATTAGGCTCCTCCGTGTTGTAAAAACTGCTTATATGGATATCCTCATCTATCTCCTCCCAGCGGATATCCTCCCCATCAAGGCCGATGACATATCCCTTGCGTTGCTCCGGCGTAGCCTCAAGTAAAAGCGGAAACGCCTCCAGCGGGCGGCTGTAGGTGTTGCCCTTGTCGGTCAGGATGTAGATCCTTCCGTCAGCAAACCAGAGTTTCGCAATGAGTTCCATTACCCGACAAATGTAGGTATAAATTTTTATACCCAAACAAATGCAATATTATTTTTGGAAAAACACATAGATCACAAGACCAGAATTATATCTTTGTAGAGAACAAAACAACAAACCTAATTATGGCCAAGATATACGTTGCCTCCAGCTGGAAAAACCCCTATCAACCCGAAGTAGTAAAGCGCCTCCGCGAGCAAGGACACCAAGTATTTGACTTCCGCAACCCACCAGACGGCAAAGGCGGCTTCTTTTGGAAGGACGTTGATCCCGACTGGGAACAGTGGACCACCCAGAATTATATAAACAAGCTGGACCACGAGTGGGCACAGTACGGATTCAAGCGCGACTTTGACGCCATGAAAGAGGCCGATGTCTGCGTCCTGGTACTCCCCTGCGGCCGCTCCGCCCACACCGAGGCCGGCTGGATGGCCGGCGCCGGCAAGAAGGTGATTGCTTATATTCCTGAAAAGGAGGATCCGGAGTTGATGTATAAGATGTTTGATTTGATTACGGACAGTTTTGAGGAAGTAATGGCCACTATATAAAAGAGGGAGCTATTATATAATAACCCCCTCCTTTCTCATTTTGGACTCGACATCAGACCAAGGTCTCTCAATGTGTTTTTTTACTTCATTGAATAGTTTTATTACAACTGCGGGATCAATGTCAGCCCAGGCCTCTTTGCGTTTACATTTCCTTAATACGTATATTTGATCAATACGTGAATATGCGGGATCTACGCTCAAGTCAACATCATAATTTTCTGCTACCGCAATAAACAAAGCATATGGATTGCCATTCTTGATTTTTTCAGCAGTTGCAATAATTCCCTCTAACATGGTTTTATCAATGTATGTCTTATCTTCTATGGCAACAATAGGGATTCTTAAATGTTTAGTTTTCTCATTTATCTTCAAATCAAATTCCCGATAGATTGCAAAATCCTGATCCTTAACATTAATTTCTATCGTTGGGGCCTTAACAAAATTCTCAAAATTAGTTGAAGTGAAATAAAGATTAGTATATGCTTTAGCAGCTCCCCCATGAATGGCATTGGAATCATCCTTATATTCTCTTTTCAAATAATCGATGTAGTCTTTAAAGAGAATAAACATGAATTCTTCCAAGATGGTTGACCTGAATTTTCCTTGTGAAGTGAATATATAATCGTACCCCTTTTCATTGTAATAGTTGTAATACTCATTCAAGTATTTAACCCTTTTAGTTATATCCTCTTCAGAAAAGCCATCAAGATCTATATTAGATTTTAAGTATGTATAGTACTGCTGTACAATGTTTTCCAGAGCCTCTCTTTGTTTTTTGGTTAGTTTACTATCATTCCACTTAACAAAGATATTGTTAGCGTGACACAGCTGAGAATATTCAGCCCTTTGCGAGTCTATATATTCAATAACTCTATCATTGTTCATCTTCAAACGGTTTTAATTGATTATATAAGTTTTGAGCAATGGCATTTGCCAATAAAACGGGGACAGCATTACCTATTTGTTGATACTGGCTCAGCCCCTTTTCCCAGCTCATCTTAGTTCTCATTCCCTCAAAAATGAAATCATCGGGAAATGACTGCAATCTAGCTCCTTCACGTGCGGTAAAGTTTCGATTTAGATGGGGATGTATAAAATTACTTTGAAATGAAGCAGCTATAGTAGGCGCTGGTTTATCGCCAAACACTCTTTGATTATTTTGAGAAAATTTTATTTGCGATTTTTCTGAAGGAGCGCCTCGTTTGACCGCGCCATGGGTTTCCCATACATCCACTAATGATTGCCCCGGTTTAATAGCTTCAAATCTATCTATTAAACGGCGTGTATGCTTCATTGCCACATGATTATAAACCTCATGCGAGTTTTTCCTCATTCTTTTTTGGTATTCATTTTGAGGTGGAATATCATATTGCATTACATCCTCGCCTTCTGCAGATTGAATTAATGGTAAATCAGAAATGGCCATATCCACTGTCACTTCTTCTGAACTACCTTTTGGATAAGTGGGGGTTATGCCAAGATCATTTCTAATACCAATAATAATCACTCGTTCTCGCGATTGTGGCACTCCATAATCTTTTGCACACAGCACCTTGCAATCTACAGTATAACCCGCTCCGGCTTTTCTAAAAGAATCCAATATAGTCTTTATAACTTCACCATTCTTCATGGACAAAATGCCTTTAACATTCTCCATCACAAAAGCCTTTGGCGAATACCAGTCAATAAACTTGACAAAACCATAAAACAATCTATTTCTTGGATCATCAGCTATCTTGTTGCGTCTTTTATTGGCTAAACTAAAACCTTGGCAGGGAGGCCCTCCTATAATAATGTCAGGATGAGTTGAACCGATTAATTTATCGACCTCATCTTTGGTGACATCAGAAATATCGGCACGCAGGAAAGGAACAGACGGGAAATTCCTGTTAAATGTTTTTTCGCAATTTTCATCAATATCTGAAGCCAATATTGATTCAAAGCCAGCCATCTTGAATCCAAGGCTCATTCCTCCACACCCGGAAAACAAATCAATAGTATACATTATTATGATTCAAATCTGTTTACAAATATATTTATAATATCTTTCCCGACGGTAATTTCGCGCCAACATCAGACCAGGGGGAATCAATATGACGCTTTATCTCTTTAAATAGATCACACACCAATTCTTCATCTATTGGAGGTAATGGATTTGTGTCGGGTTTACATTTACGCAAAACATAAATCTGATCAATCCTAGAATATGCGGGATCCACCTTTAAATCAACATCATAAGTCTCCGAAACGGCTACAAATTTTGTATAAGGATTACCCCCCTTCAGCTTATCTGCAGTTGCAATTATTGTATCAAGCATTGTCTTGTCAATATACGTTTTTGATTCAATTGCAACACAGGGTATATTTACTGTTTTCGTTTCTTTATCCAGACTTATTTTTACCTTCCTAAAAATGGCAAAGTCTTGATCCTTTGTATTAATACGCATCGACGGAGATTCAACAAATGAAACAAAATTGCCACCTGTAATGAAAAGATTCAAATATGCTTTTACCGCACCAGCTTCAAGTATCTTTTGAAATTGTTGGGATACCGTCATTTTTAGTTCTGATACATAATCTTTAAACAAGATATAAATAAACTCTTCTAGTATCGTAGACCTAAACTTTCCACGAGAGTCAAAGTAATTATCCCATCCATTATCATTGATAAAATCATAATAAGAGTTCAATGACTGAACGCGATTCTTAATTGTCACATCATCGTACCCATGAGAATCAAGATTTGTTTCAAGATATGTTTTATATTTAGCCGCTATCTGCAACAATACGTTCTTTTGTTCGTCTGATAAAGCTTTTGCTCCATTTCTTTGATATTACCAA
>Ga0265301_10006868_pt1 | contig 10763 bp, 8 predicted proteins | sample AusTroGonzalo_MG_2_FD_193488 | JGI IMG/M metagenome (GOLD analysis project Ga0265301, IMG submission 193488) | Bovine rumen microbial communities from tropical cattle in Woodstock, Queensland, Australia - Gonzalo_04 | ecosystem: Host-associated > Mammals > Digestive system > Stomach > Rumen ...
CTGTTCCAGGTATTCCTGTTTCCAGCACCTATAAACTCTGTGATGACCGGCACTTTGTCACAGGTACGCCTGACAGAGCATATCTCTATGAGGTTCAGACTCCTCAGGGATTTGTAGCAGTGGATTTGCTCAGCGCTTCACTGAAAGCCTCAGAAGACAACTACCTGGGAACAGACGACGCCAGTCTGATGGAGCATTATGGTCATCCCGTTCGTATCGTTTCCGGTTCGGAAACCAACCTGAAACTGACCACACAGAACGATCTGATCACAGCTAATATGATCCTGAAAGGAGATTGTAAATCCATGAGAGTCGGTATGGGCTATGATGTCCACCGCCTGGTGGAAGAACGAAAACTCATCCTTTGCGGTATTGAGATTCCCTGTTCTCTCGGGCTTCTGGGCCACAGCGATGCCGATGTGGCGTTGCATGCCCTGATGGATGCAATGCTTGGTGCCTGCGGACTGGGAGATATCGGTCGGCATTTTCCGGATACAGACGACCGCTTCAAAGGAATCTCTTCTCTTCTCTTGCTGAAAGAGACAAACCGGCTGATTCATGCCGCCGGATTTACCGTTCACAATGCAGATATCACAATTGTCGCGCAAAAACCAAAGTTATTGCCTTTTATTCCGCAGATGATTCATTCCGTTGCCGAAGCACTTGGTATTGACGAAAACGCCGTAAACGTGAAAGCAACAACAACCGAAAAACTCGGCTTTGAAGGACGGGAGGAAGGTATCTCCGCTTACGCGGTTTGTTTGTTGGAATCAAACCATTAAGGCGTCATCAGATTGAAAAGTATCGGCATTAACACTTCTGTCATTTCCTCTTCGCGTCCTCCGATATTCATCTCAATACTGACCTTTTCTTCTCCTGCCGGTCTGTTCCCGATAATTCCGACTGCTTCAGGAAGCAGTACGGAATGGATTTCCCCTTTGAATTCAAAGGATTTATCGCCCTGATCGGTAACCCTGATCTCAGCAAACTGCACACAATCCTGCTCCCTGACCATTCTGAATGTCGGAGCTGTCGTTCTGTACAAGCTGAAAATATAATCGGTTTCCGTGCCGTTTTGTTTGCAGCTGATTTCATCGTAATACACTGCTGCACCGCCGGTCCCGCGCCCGGTTACAATCCGATACGTATCTTTTTCTGATAAATCCACTGATATAATCAGCATAGTACCCTGTTTCCCGCTGATATCGACTGTCAGATAATGTCCTTGATCATAAGTGCTGATACTGATTGTTGTTTCATTTTCGTATATCTGTCTGATCAACAATTGTATGATTCGCTCAATACTGTTTTTTGTCTCAGCATCCATTTCTTTTTCCGGGATTCGGCTGATTAAATCCGAAAGCATCAATTGCATATCCTCTTTGTTTGTGACAATAACCTGCTTTTCGGCTGCCAGATCAAACAGGTCCCCGGAAAAGAAACCTGTCTGAATTTCCGTTGATTTCTCATTGTTTCGGGCTATGATTGTTTCTGCAAAGCATTCCATCATTTCCGGCAATATGTCCGGTTTGATTACGTTGAACAGATCCCGTGCTTCAATCCCTTCAGGAAGATCAATCGAAAAAGGCTGTTCCGAAACCATGGAAGTTGTCAGGCAGAGCTCTTCATTCTCAACGGACAAGCTGAAACTGATCCGCTTTTGATCATCCTCGGCATGCACATTCGAGACGAATAATAAACAGAAAGCAATCAGGATATATATGATTCTTTGGATCTTCATTCGGCGCCATCTCCGGTTTCAGTCTCTTCCGGGAGGGGCGCTGCTTCTGCGGTATCGGAAACATCGCTGTCAATTTCAGCGCTTGTTTCCGTTTGTTCCTCTGTCTCTCCCTGCCCTTCAGGTTGATTTTCCGTTGATGTTTCCGTTTCATCCGGCTCATCATCATGATGAATCATGGAACCGGCATTACTGATCCAGTCAATCAGATAGCTCTCTGTGATTTCCGGATGATCAGGACCGATTTCTGCCGGATCCGTCACTTCAAATGGCATAAACAGCCATGGGGCTGCTGTTTTCACTTTTCCGTCGATCGTCAGGGAAGACCCGTTTTGCTTGTAATCAAACTTCATTTCCAGAGTTGTCGCACTGTTCTGTGAATATTTGCTGTGATAATGCAGGTCCAGCAAGGCTTCAATATCGTGCCATTCGGCCAGCTCCTGATCTTTAAATGCCTCCGGCAGCCAGGTCGTATCCTGGCAGATTGCTGCAAAATAATGCTCCTCCTGATGGCTTTTATCTTCTTCATCGTTGTATTGGCTGAAAGACTTTTTGATGTCGGCGCGAACAGAATAATTCTTGTTCTCTTTCGGGTTTGTGTTGTCGATACTGGAAACCCAGATGGATTTTTCATATTCCTGTTCATTCATCAAATCAATGGAAGGAAGACCGATTACAAAAGCTTTGTCCTTTCCTTCCAACTGATAGATGGAATATCCGTCGCTGCTCTCAATCGTGAGTTTCTCAAATCCTGTAATATTCGGATCAAGCGGGAGAATCATTTGGGAGTTGATCAGGTCTCCGAGTGCGGATACGCGTTTGCTGAGTCTGATATCGCTCCGGATTCCCAGTGAATTAACCGCTTCTTCATAAAAATATGTCAAAGCCCCATTCAGATACAGTTCTTTCTGTTCTGGTGTCATGATTGTATCCATCAATGTTTGCAGTTCCGCATCGGCAGCAAACTCCGCAAACATGGATATCATTTTCTTTTTCAACTCATCAATCGGAATTACATAGGAAAAATCAAAAGCGGAACTACCGTTATCCTGCTTCACGACATCAGCCTGTGCCGTAAAATCATGCAGCCACATTTCCAGTTCATTCTGGTACTTGTTAATCTCGGTTTTCCATTGTTTTTCCTTTACATCCTCGGACAGGGCGAGATAGTTCATGAATGCGGAAGAAATGGTCGGATTCTCACCCTGCTGCGAAAACAACGCATCAAGGAAAATGGAAAAACCTGAAAGTCCGAGGATCTTTCCCGGAACAATATCACTCCTGAGGTAGTATTGTCCGTCTTTTCTGTAAAGCTCTGCTATAATGGTCTGACTTCCGTTGTTTTCCTGAAAAATATAATAATGAAAATCATGCCCTGAAGACATTCCGCGCAGATCATACGTAGCATCGCAGACGGCATTCAGGAAAGGAGTCCTGGAAAGCTCTCCGTCCGCCGTCACGGTAAAGGATCCCTTCAGCCCGCTTCCAATGGCAAGCTGATTCTTCATCTTTTCCGGAAGCGTATAGGTTGCAGCGTTTGCCACTCCGGACAAAAGCAATATGATTCCTGCTATGAAACAGATGATTCTTTTCTTCATGGCTGTCTCCCCTATTCTGTTAATGAACTAACTCAAGCCACATCGATGCCGGAATTTCATTGCTGAAATATGTCAAATCTTCCTCCGGCAGTTTGAACAGATTCTGTATAATGATGCCGGCAATGGTATCTTCCGGATCGTTTTGCCGCACGGTTTCGTTGTTTCCAGCCGTTTCCGCCTTCGTTAATCCTTCGTCCGGCCATTTCACGGTTTCGCCCTTCTGAAGCAGCGCATGAACCAGAATCCTGTTCTTTTCTATTTTACCTGAATAATCGGCAATTTCAATAGTTCCTTTGTATTCTCCTGCATTTTCTTCTTTGATCTCCGTATATACCTTTATCTGGGGATTTTTGCCATCTCTCTTGATATTGTACTCTATATTTCCGCTGATCACTTTATCAGCGTCTGTCAACTGTGCGGAAAAATGAGTCTGCTTTTTGTCTTCCTTCCCGGCTCTGTGGTCGATTTGGATATCCCACATGTATTTACCCAAAGCGCTGTCAGATGAGTCAATATCCCTTTCCAGCGCGATATTGTCCTTGTCTGCCCCCTTGATTGCCGGTGTTTTCAGTGAGATACTGTCTTTCTGATGCTTATCTTCGCGCAAAACTTTCCATACCAGCGATACCTTTCGAAGCGTTTCTTCTGAATCTCCGACCGTTCCGTCATAGTTGATGCGTACAATTCTTCCCTCCGCATCATAAAGCAGGCTGATTTTCTGGGCTCCGGAAAAGGTCAGTCCGCTGATGATTTTTTGACATTCTTCTGAATCGGTAAGATCTTTCAGCGCTTTGGGGAAATTTTCCTTCACATAATCTGCCGGGAAAGGAATCGTCACTCTTTGTACAGCCTTTCCGAAACCGGAAAGACGCAACTCGGTTCCTTCTTTTCTGGTTCGTTCTGCAAACGTTTCCGGTGCTGCAGCAAACAGCGTATAGAACTCATCCATATACCGGTTTGCTCTGAACAGGATCTGTTCCAGAAACAATGCGAAGTCATCATCGTCGGTTTCTTCCGTTTTTCCCTGATAAACAACCGTTGGTTCAAAGGAATAGATTCGTTCTCCATCTTCGTTCTGAAGATAAGAAAACGCCTCTTCACTGTCGATCAGAATTTTTGTCCTGCTGTAATTCCCGTCAATGTTCAGATCGATCCCCGCATGCCTGATCAGTCGGTTCAGTTGCTCCGTTCTGTTTTCATCAAATTGCGACAGTTTTTTGACTTCCGGATCTGAAAGAACAATTCTCAGCGGTTCATTCGTTTCCCCTGTCAGCAGCCTGACAGGCATCGGAACCGCAGCAGCTACTGCAGAAGGAAGGAACAGCATCATGATCAGCATCAATACGATCATCTTCCGTTCAGTTGTTCTGTTCATGAACTGTCCTCCGTTCATAGCCGCTGCTTTCCGCTTTCTCAAAGAATGACCGGATCAAGTCAAAGACCTCTTCGGGCTTTTCAGCGTGATTCATTTTTGCTCTGAATGCTGCCGCACCTTTGAGTCCTTTCATATACCAGCCGATATGCTTTCGCATTTCGTTTACCGCAATCCGTTCCGGTTTGAAAGCGAGCATATTCTGATAATGGCGAATAATTATATGATATCTTTCATCCGCTGTTACAGATCCTGCTGCCCCGCCATTCATCATCGCCTTGATTTCTCTGAAAATCCAGGGGTTTCCCATTGCACCCCTTCCGATCATAACCCCGTCGGTATTGCTATTTTTCTGAAAACGTATTGCCTGCTCAGCCGTAAAGATGTCTCCGTTTCCAATTACAGGAATCTTAACTGCTTCTTTCACCTCGGCAATCATTTCCCAGTCAGCCTCTCCGCTGTACTGCTGTTCCCTTGTTCTTCCATGCACAGTGACAGAAACGATTCCGTTGTCTTCAGCCATTTTCGCCAGTTCGATCACATTGATATGATCCTTGTCATATCCGAGTCTCATTTTCACTGTCACCGGAACACTGGATGCCGCGACGGTTTTGCGCATCATCTCACTAGCTTTTTCAGGTGTCCGCATCAGCCCGCAGCCTTCTCCCGAGGGAGCGATCTTTTTTGCCGGGCAGCCCATATTCAGATCGATTCCGTCATATATTCCATATGCTGATATTCTTTTTGCCGCCTCAGCAACTGTATCCGGATCTCGTCCGAACAACTGCAGAACCAGCTTTGGCTCTTTTTTGCCGCGGATCATCAGTTCTTTCGTAGCCCGTTGTTCCGGTGCGCAAAGATAACCCATTGCACTGATCATTTCCGTATAAGCCAGATCGCACCCCTGTTCGTAGCATATGGTTCTGTATATATGATCCGTTATGCCGCACATAGGGGCAAGTCTTACTTCAAACATGAGGGGTTGATCCTCGGGAACATCGATATTTTTGCCGATGACTGATCATACGGAACAAGTCTGACCGTCTTCGCGTCAGAACAGTGACCGGGAAGGACGGGAATATCATCCGGTTCATTTTGATGCAGATGCCAGCCTTCAATGCGGAAAAGGGATGCTATTACTTCTTTTCCTTCTGTCTCCGGCTCTTTTGCAGCGGCGACATTATAGCTTTGTTCATCGCATTCATAAACCATCAGATGATTTCTGACAAACCAGCAAATCCCCTGATGATGAGTGCTTTCGCTGAAGATACCTTTCTGCTGCTCAAAGCAAATCGAATCCGTTGCAAGATTCATATTTTCCAGGCGGATATATTGCCCGCCACTGCTGCTATCCGTTTGCAACGGAACCACATTGGCTTCTTTATTGCCGCGCCGGACAGAGATCACGGCTGTTTCTGTTTTTGCCCGGAATATATCAACTGATACTGGTTTTTCATTTTTACTGATAAACCGTATCGAATCGCCGTCGCTGTGCAGAATAACAGCCTCTCTCCGTGCCATTGTCAGATACCGCGCCGACATCAGATAGTTGACCCTGATTCCGTTTTCTGTTGCTGTAATCCCGCACCTGAATGAGGCAGCTGCAGCTCTGGCTGCTTTTGCGTATAACTTTGCCGTATTGTTCTGCTTTATGCTTTGCCGGATACTATTGACCATCTGATATTCAGGAAGATTCCCGTAATGAAGGCAATAGCTCAGTCCGTTAAAAACAATCCGAACCATCTCGTCTGTTGCCCATTCTGAATCCGGCAGCAGCATTTGTGAAGCAAAGGCTTCTGTCCATGCAGCCATCGCGGCTGTGCTGATTCCGGCACTGGAAGCCGCGCCGCTCAAAAACGGCCCTGCCGTGGTTCCCCCGCATATGGCTCTGTAATGTTTCTGCAGAATGTTCCAGGCGGTTTTCCCGGCGGTGAGATCCTGTCTGTTTCCGCTGAATATACCTGCGTAAAGGGTATATCGAATTCCGTCAGCAAGCATTTCGGCATGATTGAGCAATATTTGCTTCTGATCATAATCCAGTTCGTTAACGCCGATCCTGTCGATAAAAGAGATTTGTTCTTCTTCCATCGATTCGAGCGGGATCACCTGTTGGACCGTATGCAGCGCGGTTGTCCAGTCAAACGCGGCGGAACGAAGCTTTGTACAAAGTCTGAGTACTGATTTGATCCCGCTGACCCTGTAGAAGTTGACCAGCAGTTCCATCAGATCAGCCGGTATAAATAAAGTTTTGCCGACTGCAAAAAGCTGATCCCATTCGATCTCAAGATATCTGCACCATGATGCGATACGTTTCAGGATCATTCTGTCCGTATTGTATTCGAACAGAGCCATTCCGGCCCTCGCAACTGCAATCTGTTCTTCAATACACCCTTTGAAAGAACCGTCTTCCGTTTCCGCAAGAGCTGACGTAATCAGGCCTGCAACAGGTTCTGACAGGGGATGATCAGAAAGAAGTGCAGCAAGCCTGAACGCGCCTTCCCATACTGAAGGCACACTAAGAAATGCCTGTGTATTCTGATACAGGTTTCTGATATTCAAATCATCCGTTCGGATCAGCCCGCTGCTCAGAAAACAGTGCGGCACTGTCATAAGCGGATATTTTGTAAAAATACTTTTCTGCGGCATAAATCCTTACTTCGTCCCAAAAAGTCTGTCTCCGGCATCACCCAAACCGGGAACAATATATCCATGCTCATTCAGGTGGTCATCCAGCGCGGCTACATAGATATCAACATCCGGATGATCTTTCTGAATCCGCGCAATTCCCTCCGGCGCGGCAATCAGATTAACCAGACGCATATGACTGCAACCTCTCTGCTTAATGAAATTGATGGCGGCGCTCGCGCTTCCACCGGTCGCAAGCATCGGATCAAGAATCAGCAACTCCCGGTTTTTACTGTCTTCCGGCAGTTTGCAATAGTATTCAACAGGTTCAAGCGTCTTTGGATCTCTGTACAGGCCGATATGGCCGACACGCGCAGCCGGAACGAGGTTGATCACTCCGTCCACCATTCCCAGTCCCGCGCGCAGAATCGGAACAATTCCCAGTTTTTTCCCGCTCAGTACGCGGCATTTACAGGTAGTGATCGGTGTTTCAACATCCACTTCTTTTGTTTCCAGATCTCTGGTCACTTCAAACACCATCAGCATTGCGATCTCGGAGAGCAGTTCACGGAATTCTTTGGTTCCTGTGTTCTTGTCACGCATGATGCTCAGTTTGTGCTGAATCAGGGGATGATCAAATACGACGACTTTACTCATTTCGTTGCCCTCCATCCGTTGATAATCGGGTAAACCCCGAATTCCCTTCTGAATATTTTATCAGAAACCGCTCTCCTTCGCAACCGATCATCATGCCGGTAATCGTTTGCATTTTAATGTCTTTTCCCTCTTTGTGTTCGGTTGACACCTTACGGGATGAAACCTATAATGTTTTCAGCTTTGAAACGGGAGATGTGTATGTTTTCTGTTCCTTATTCACGCTATATCTTTGAGCCGGTCCCCTGGTACAGTTTCCTGATTGTCCTGGGTGTTGCCCTGGCTGTTTTCCTCGCCTGCAGGGAAGAAAGAAGGCTCGGCCTGAAGAAGGATACAGTGATTGATCTGGCACTGTGGGTGCTGCCTTTCGGAATCATCGGCGCCCGTGTCTATTATGTCCTCTTTTCATGGGACCAGTTCCGGTCCGATCCGCTTTCTGTCCTGAAGATCTGGGAAGGCGGCATCGCCATCTACGGCGCCGTCATTGCCGGCCTCCTGACCGTCCTGATCTTTTCCCGCCGCCGGAATCTTCCCGCTCTTCTTCTCTGTGATCTGATTGCTCCCGGCCTCGCCCTGGCGCAGGCAATCGGCCGCTGGGGGAATTACTTCAATATGGAGGCCTATGGCCTGCCTGTCACTCAGTCTGCCCTTTGCTTCTTTCCTTTTGCGGTTCAGATTCCGGAAAACGGATCCTGGGTCTGGCATATGGCTACTTTTTTCTACGAATCTGTCTGGGATTTTTCTGTATTCGTTTTTCTGATGCTTGCCCGCCATCGTCTGCTGTGCCGCCGGGGGGACGTCTTTTTCTTCTATCTGTATCTGTATGCCGCGGGACGCTTCGTGATCGAGGATCTGAGAATGGATTCCCTTTATGCCGCTTCCGCTGTCCGCGTCAGTCAGCTTCTGAGTGCGTTGCTCTGTCTTCTGCTCCTGATCCGGTATTTGGTTCTGCTATGGAAATCCGGTGCTTTCAAAGGTTATCTGCATGTTCCGGTGTCCGCTGTCGCGTTCATCTGTTCCTGCTTTCAGCTTTTTTATTCGTTATTTCCGTCTTTTCTTGCTCACGCGTCCCTCGCTCTCCGTCTTTCGCTTCTGGGCGGAAGCTCTTTCCTGCTGATCGTTTCCCTCTTTCTTGTGTATATTCCTTTTTCGCAGGAGGTTCGCCATGCCGACAACAAAGTTTAAAAATGCGGTATATCGTCTGATGCTTCCGTTTTGTGCCCCGTCCTGCGGAAAGGATCCGGTTTCCTCCGTGGCCGGACGCCCGCTGGCATCGCAGGATGCTTTTGTCCGGCTGATCCGAAAACATCATGTCCTCGGATCAGCGGTTTTGCTTTCGAACGGCCGTGATCAGTCGCTGGTCTTTACCCATTCGGATCAGCCGCCTCACTATCCTGATTCGGATACCTATTTTCGGGTAGCATCCATTACCAAAATTGCGACAGCCATGCTGACGATGCGTCTGGCTGATCAGGGGTTGGTTGGTCTTGATGAACCGGCTGTTTCTTATCTGCCGCTTGATCCCGTGCCGGATGAACTGGCCGGGGTGACGCTTCGTCATCTCCTTTCTCACACCTCCGGTCTGATGGATCCTCCCACCCTCGAAAAAGATCTTGAAGCAGGCAGATCCATTTCTGAAGTCGTCAGAGGGATGCGCGTCGCTTCTCCCGGGGAATCCTTTCGTTATTCCAATCTGGGTTACGGAATGCTCGGCTGTGTGATGGAAGCCGTTAAAAATCAGCCTCTGGATCTTGTGTTTGATTCCGAGCTCTTTTCAATCCTCGGGATGAATGCCACTCTCTCCGCCTGTACGCTCCCGCCTGAAAAGATCATGCCTGTCACCAGGATCCTGCCTTATCATGAAGGAGAAGATCTGATCATGACGCCTCTGGGCAGGATTCCGCTGAATGAGCCGGATCCGCTTCATCATTTCGGTCATACAGCCGGCAGTATGTATACGACGGTTGGATCGCTTCAGAAACTTCTGAATGTTTTGATCCGCGGTGATTCCGGTTATCTGTCCCCTGCTTCCGTTGAGGAGATGAAAAAACAGCATGCGTCCTACGGCGCCCTTTCTCCGACGCTCTCCTACGGCCTGGGGCTTCTTCAAATCAATGATTCGCGCATCTCCGGATGCCGTGTTCTCGGGCATCAGGGGTTCGCCTACGGCTGCGGAGACGGCGCTTTCTGGGAAGAAGAAACCGGTCATCTGCTGATCTTTCTGAACGGCGGCTGCAGTGAAGCGAGAACAGGCCGTCTTGGTTCGGCAAACCGAGACTTCACTTCCTGGGCATTCCGAAAGGAGCTGCCTTCATGGTAACAATCCGAACCGTTGAATTTGTCCGTTCATCAGCCTGCCTGACGCTTGATGACAGCCGGAAAATCTGGCTCACGCGCTCCGCCTTCCTGGAAAGCGGGTGGACGGAGGGTTTGTCCGTTGAGGAAGAGGCCTTCGACCGCTTTGTTCAGCTTCATCAGTATCCCCGCGCGTTGAATCAGGCGGTATCTATGCTGGCACGCCGTCCCTGCAGCAAAGGTGAAATCAGCCGGAATCTGTCTCAGCATCACTATACTGATGAAGTGATTGAACTGGTGATCTATAAGCTCGAAAAGGAAAAACTGCTGGATGATCAGGATTTCAGTGAGCTTTGGGTACAGAACCGGATCGGGAAATACGGTGCCCGCAGAATCCGGCAGGAACTTCGTCATAAAGGGATCCCTGAAGAAACAGCCGATGAGGCGCTTTCCCTGGTGAGCGATGAGCAGCAGCTTGAAA
>Ga0265301_10006875_pt1 | contig 10757 bp, 6 predicted proteins | sample AusTroGonzalo_MG_2_FD_193488 | JGI IMG/M metagenome (GOLD analysis project Ga0265301, IMG submission 193488) | Bovine rumen microbial communities from tropical cattle in Woodstock, Queensland, Australia - Gonzalo_04 | ecosystem: Host-associated > Mammals > Digestive system > Stomach > Rumen ...
CCTCACTGGCCGCCTCCATGCAGGCCTCGCCCGTTGTGGCCCTTGCCGTAAGTGGCGTTGAGGCCGTACAGGTAGTACGCACGATGACCGGCGTGACCAACGGTCGACAGGCAGCTCCCGGCACCATTCGCGGCGACCTCTCTATGAGCAACCAGCAGAATATCGTACATGCTTCGGACTCTGTGGAAAATGCTGCCATCGAATTGCGCCGGTTCTTCCTGCCAGAGGAGATCTTCGACTATCAGAGCGGTGCCTTCGGCTTCGTCTATGGCGACGGAGAATGCAAGTAGTCAAATCAGCGAGAAGGCCACATCCATCATCTTCGTGAAAGTCAATTGCCGCTCCTCGGCTGTTGTCTGTTCGCCTGTGATGATATGGTCGGAAATGGTACAAAGGGCCAAAGCCTTATTACCTGAACGGGCGGCATTCATATAGAGTGCCGCCACTTCCATTTCCTTGGCCAGCACGCCCATGTTGATCCACTTCTCGTCATGAGGATTCTCATGATAGAAGAAGTCGGAGGTGATAACGTTTCCCACCTGATAGCGATAGCCCAGGCGGTCGCAAGCCTCTACGGCACGACGAAGCAGCCCAAAGTCTGCAATAGGTGCAAACGTGCCGTTCAGTTCAAACTGAGCGGCATAGTTTGAGTCTGTGCATGCCCCTTGGGCTATCACGAGGTCGCCCAGATGCAAGTCAGTCTGCAAGGCACCTGCGGAACCCACACGGATGATGTTCTTTACGCCGTAGAAGTTGAACAGTTCATACGAGTAGATGCCTATTGACGGGCCACCCATTCCATGCCCCATTACGCTCAGGCGCTTTCCCTTGTATGTTCCTGTGTAGCCCAGCATTCCACGCACGTTGTTAAACAACTCCGCATCATCCAGAAATGTCTCTGCCATGAACTTCACACGCAGCGGGTCGCCCGCCATAATCACCGTCTCTGCTATCTGGCCATATTCGGCTCCGATATGAGGAGTTGGAGTCTTTTCCATAAGTTTGATTGTTTTATAGATAGTATGTTATTGGATGCTGCAAATTTAGTAATATTTTCCTAAACTTCAAAAGAAATCGGCCAGTTTTTTTACCTCCATAAAAATATATGCAAAAGAGAACGACATCTGGGAATTTATTTGTATTTTTGCAGTCGCAAACTAATGAAGAAGCAAAATAATGACCAGAGAACAGCATATTTACAGAGTGACACTCGTGGGCACAGCGGGCAACATTGCCCTGCTCACATTCAAGTTCATTGCCGGAATTGTAGGCCACAGCTCGGCCATGATTGCCGATGCCGTCCATTCGTTTTCCGACTTTATCACCGATATCATTGTACTGGTATTTGTCCGCATCAGTGCCAAGCCACAAGACCAGTCACACGACTATGGCCACGGGAAATTCGAGACCATAGCTTCGTTCATCATCGGCCTGGCACTAATGGCCGCCGCCCTTGGCATCATCGTCTCTGGCGCATTGAAGATTGCAGCATGGGCTGACGGCGAGGAGCTTGAGTCTCCGGGAATGCTGGCACTGTGGGCTGCCCTGCTGTCGATAGCTTGTAAAGAACTGTTGTACCGCTATACTGTCCTGCGCGGCAAGGCCTTGTCATCGCATGCCCTCATTGCCAATGCCTGGCATCATCGCAGCGATGCCCTCTCTTCTATTGGGGCTGCTATCGGCATCGGTGGAGCCATCCTGCTGGGCCACCGATGGACGGTGCTCGACCCGCTGGCCTCCATCGTCGTGGGTGCCATGCTCGTCAAGGTGGCTGTAGAACTATTGCGCCCCAGCATCGGCGAGCTGACCGACTGTTCACTGCCGGAAGAAACGGAGCACGAAATTGCCGACATCATCCGTTCCTGCCCCGGAGTAGCCGAGCCGCACAACCTGCGCACACGCCGCATAGGCAACCGCATTGCCATCGAGGTACATATACGCATGGACGGCGACCTGACACTGCGCGAGGCCCATGATCGCACCACCCACATTGAGCATCGTCTGAAAGAACGCTACGGCGCTGCCACCCATATCAGCATTCACACGGAGCCTATCAAGACCCCTGGGCCGTCCTCACAATAGAGACATCAATGAGCAGCCACCTAGTAGAGCTTATCGATGTCGCTGCAGAAGAGGGTTTCAGGAAGCTTGTAGAATTCCACGAAATCATTGGCAGAGGGATGCCCAGGATAAGGAGCATAGAAATGACCGGGCTTGTCGTGAGCATTGCGCCACACAAGCACATAACCCACGTGGTTCTTGCGCAGGGCCGGAGCCAGCGTGTGGGTCCACCAATTGTCGGCAGGAATGCCCTCATAGCCCGCTTCAGTAAGAACGGCTGCCTTGTCATGCTTCTTGGCAATATCACACAGCATGGCCAGCATCTGGTCCAATTTCTCAGAATAGGCATCAATCTGTGCAGAATCTCCTGGTAGTGCAAAGCAATAGCAGTTCATGCCCATCACGTCAATCTGGTCATCGCCAGGATAGCGTTCCAGGTATCTCGCTTCGTCAAGTTCCACCTCTGCAGTCGGGGAATAGGCGTAGAGTGCATTCGACACGCCGCGCAGGTTAAGCCGTTCAACAGTCATGCGCCATAGCTCCTTGTATTGTTCGGGCGTGCAGAAATCCTGCCCAAACCAGAACCACGAGGCGTTTTGCTCATGCCAAGGTCTGAAGAGCACGGGCACGCGCACACCGTCGGCAGTCTTCAAAGAGTTGATGAAGTCGGCTACACGATCCAGCCATTTTAAGAATTTCCCATGCTGTTCGCCGCCTTCAAGGACAGCCTCCACGGCCATACCGTCCTCTTCGGTTTCCGCCCAGCAAGAATTGCCCGTCAGAGGGTTGTCCAGATGCCAAGTCAGCGAAGTCACGCCACCTCGCTCGAAATGGCGGATGATTTCCTCACGCATCACGCTGAAGGGAACACCATCAAGGTTCAACTCGTGTCCCAGTTCGATATGTCCGAGCGAGAAGCCCAGCACGGCGGGCATGTCGCCACAGACGCTCTTCACATCGCTGCGGGCAGAATCGCCCACCCAGCCAACGCCATAGCAAGGGTCATCCTCGTGGCCAAACATATATTGGCCCTTGGACTCCAACTGCTTCAGCGAATGAAGCAGGTTCTGGGTTTCCACAGTGCGCTCAACGGGCACGATTTTCTGTGTTTTCTCGCTGCACGCCACTACGAGCAGTACAACAAAGGCAATAAATAACAGCTTCTTCATAGTTTTTGGTTTTCATATTCTTTACAAGCTGCAAAGATAAGGCTTTTTCGCCTGACCACCAAATTTATGGTCGAAAAAAATCATGAGCCGGTGCACATATCTTCACCGTCGGCGATGACGGGTGCACTACTGCTCTTCGTGCGCTATTCGCTGATACTGCGATGGGGTCAGCCCAGTCACCTTCTTGAAGGTTCTGATGAAGTGACTGCGGCTCTTGTAGCCCAAGCCCTCAGCGATAGTCTCGTTGGTCATCAGACCATAGTGCTCAACATCGGTCAGTCGCTTGCATATCTCACGGATGCGATATTCGTTCAGCAGGGTGTTGAAGTTTTTTCCTGTAGTCTCGTTGATAACCTGCGACACCGTTTTCTCATGACTTCCCACAGCATCTGCCAGCCGCTCAACGGTGAGGTCCTGCTGCGAGATGAAATCCACATCGTCGAGCTGACGGTAGATGCGCTCCATAAATGCCTGCTGGTCGGCCAGTGCCGACAAGCGCTCCTTGAATTCCTGTCCGCCCTGTGCAGCCGTGCCTTCCTTAGTGCTCTGCCGCTCGTTGTCAATCTGTCGTTGGCGACGGGCTTGCTCGGCCTGCTGCAACAGCTCTTCGTTCATGCGGTAGATGTCTCTGTTGCTCTGCTTGAGCTGTCGGTGCTGTCTAACCACATAGAAGAGCACTGCCAGTACCGCCATGAGAGCCGCCAAACTGATTACAGCCATCAGGCTGCGTGCATTCTTTTCCTCACTCAATTTCACCACCTGCTTCTCATAGCGGTCTATCTCGTGGAAAAACTCAATGTTCTTGATTTTCCCCATTTCATCGGCTGTATTGATAGAATCCTTCAGCTCCATGTACTGGTATTTCATTTCGCGGGCAGCTGCCGTGTCGCCCATCTTTGTGTAGCAGTCTATCATCATCTGCTGAACCAGCATAAGCATATACATGGCCCTGTTGCTGCGAGTGTCCTTCTCAGTCAGTTGCAGATAGTGCAAGGCTTGACGGTAGTCGTGCATGGCCATGTAAGTGCCTGCGGTGTAGAGCAGCGAGTTGTTTCCCCTTTTCATGCCCACAGTGGAGAGGCTGTCGTATGATTGTCGGAATATGTCGGCAGCCTCTGCATAGCGGTGTTGCGTCAGAGCAGTCATTCCGTCGGCGATGCTACATGAGCGGGTGTAGAGGCTGTCATGGGGTATGCCAACGGCTGTCTGGTAACGTCTGATGAGCTCTGCCGACTGCTCAACGCTGTCGGTGCGCCAGTTGAGGAACATAATGTTGTCAAATGCATTTACCAGCGCGAGCCAGTCCTGCTGTTTCAGGCTGATGTCGAAGGCCTGCTGCAGGAAGTGCTTGGCATTAGTATAGTCATTATAGAAGAGGTAAATACCCGCAATGTTGTTGTAGCTCTGATATATGGGTTCGTCGGCTACCTGCATGGCTTTCTTATAGTAGGAGAATGCAGTGCTGTAGCTGTTGCGAAGCTGCGCAATGCCGCCGGCATTGTTCAGGGCATAGGCACAATAATGCCGTTCCTCGCTGTCCATGCCGTCGGGGTTGCGGTTACCCACGATGGTGAAGCATACCATAGCTTCATCCATCTTTTCCTCTTTCAGGAAAGCAAGTCCCATCTGGTAGAGTTGTTTGGTCGGCGTGCTCATATACTGATTGTATAAGCGTGCCACCACTTCATTGTCCTGTGCCGCTTGCATGTCGGTGAAATGGGCAAAAACGCCTATTAGGGAGAAAAAGCAGGAAAAAAACAACCTAATTTGCGCCCATTCGGGAGTGGGCACATTTTTTTTGCATATATTGACTTTCATTTTCATGTTTTTTCGTAATTTTGTCTGCAAAATTACTATTTTTTCGTTAGAAAAAGTATTTATTTATAAGAAAAGAATTCAAAAAGCATAAAAAATGACTATTATTAATTATAAACTATTACAATTATGAGAAAACTGTTTTTACTTATCACAATGGCTCTTTTTTCGCTGATGTCTGTGCAGGCACAGTTGGCGAAAGGACTTAAGGAAACTCAGAAATGGACTCTTGTTGAGACCGACCCGACAAACATGAGTCCGGTGAACCCGCAGACAGCTTTGGACGTCTTTGCCCACGAGCAGGCCTCCAAGCCCATGCCCGTGCACAGGGCTGGCTTCACCAAGGTACCCAAGCGCGAAGCCGCCGAGTCCGTGAAGTATTTAGTGGCTGCCCAGAGTTTCACGAAGGACTATACCTTTATCTTTGAGGGTGGTGACTTCAGCGTTTGGGACATCAATGTGGCTGTTGATGGAACCAATGTCACCTTCGAACACTTGTTCCATATCGAGGCTCTGTCGCCAGAATGGAACCCCTTCGTCGACCAGGTAATCACCGGTGTCTATGATGCTGAGGCAAAGACCGTGAGCATTGCTGCTCCAGCGGGTGCCAACGGCACTGTGGCGGCTACCGGCCAGAGTTCGTTCATCACGGTCATCAGCGGCGAGGTGAACGAAGATGCCCAGATGAAGCCCGAAAGTAATGTTGTCTTCGACGTGTTGACCGATGCCAACGGTAACATCACCCGCATGACATCACGCTATCCCATCGCCCTGCCCACCTATTATGGCACGGCAACCTACGGCAACAATGCCGTCTATCGCCAGTTTATCATCAACCTGCCTGGCAACGATGCATCCCTGCTGGCCACCGGCCCTAGTGTGGAGATAGGTGAATGCTTCCTTGGCGAAGAGGCCAGCGGCACGCTGCAAGTCATCAACCTGGGTGGAGCTACTGCCAGCTTTGTGACCGACATCGAGTGTGACCCCGAGGGCTACATCATCAGCGGTACCCCAACAGGCGAGATTGAGTCTGGTGAAATCAAGGACATCATGTTTATCCTGAAGGGTATAGCTGTGAACGACGACGTGGAAGGCATCGCTACCATTTCATACGAGGGTGGCAACGCCGAAGACGCTTTCGACGTGGTGCTCCACGGCAAGGTGGTTCGCGCCCCCGACTATTCGCCTATCGTCAAGAACGGGGACTTCACCTTCAAGACCAACATTGAGGGTCCCTGGGAGGTGGTTACTGACCAGGAAGGCGTGCAATGGGCTATGTCGGGTGCCAGGGGTCGCAAGCTAACCAGCGACTGGAACGTGAACTTCATTGTTCCCGAGGGTCAGATTGGCACCTTGTCGTGGATAGGCAAATATAAGAACAACCCCGCCTTCCGCTATTCGTACTACATCCTCGGCGGCTGGTTCATCGACAACAGCGATGATGCTGACATCATCTTACGAGATGATAATGCTGATGCCAGTGCCGTGAAGGAGTTCGGACCCGGTGAACACTCCATTCGTTTCACCCATGAGCCCATGTATGCCTCGGGCTATGAGGAAGACGGTCTCTATATCCGCGACCTGAACCTGGATCTCGTGCAGCCTGCCGACGACGCGGCCGAGCTGAAAACGCCCATCGTGAAATTCGGTTATTACATTCTTGAGGAGGGCAGCGGCGTTGACGGCGAGCAGACTATCGTCATCCAGAACCGCGGTGTCAACAAGCTCACGCTGAAGAGCATTACATGCGATAATAATGAGTTTGCCGCAGGCACCGACGTTGCAGACGCTATGACGCTTGAAAACCTTGTCATCCCCGTCTTCTTCTCGTCGAAGGTCGCTGGCAATAAGAATGCCACGTTCACCGTTGAGACCTCAGCCGGCACGTTCACAATCACTGCCACAGCTAATGTCATCAGCCAGCCCGACTTCTCGCAGATTGTCGCCGAGGGTGCTGAGTACATGTCCTTCACTACCAACCCCACAAGTCCCTTCATCGTTGAGAACGGCATTGCCTACAACATTGACTGTAACGATGAGGATCTCGTCGCTTCCTCGCAGTCGTCGATGGACACAGGTACTGACCTCACCCTCAACTTCAATATTCCCGAGGGCAAAATCGGCTACATCACTTGGGAAGGCAAGGTGTGGGGCGACCTTGAGGACAACACCACCTACAGCCACCTCAATGGCGACTTCGGTATGTTCTTTATCACCCAGCAACCCTTCGAAGGCTACGGCAACATGGCACAGAGGCAGGTCTTCTGCACCGATCTTGAGAATGGTGGCGATGCCAGCTCACGCCAGTTCAGCGAAGAATCAGGCTGGGAGCAGTTCCTTACATACGTGCCAGGCAGCCACACCATCACTTTCCGCTACTACCACAATGGCGATGGCCTCACCTACGGCAAGAACCGCATGGAGATTAGCAACATCAGCCTGCACGTTGAGGACTTCCAGGACAACGGCGCACAGATTATGACCGAGGGTCCTGTTGAGTTCGAGCCCAGCTATGCCGGCTATAACCGCTTCACCAAGACCAATGTGACGCTGATGAACACCGGCAGCAAGCCGCTGAAAGTGACAGGATTCAAGGCCGATGGTGAGAATTCACCTTTCGTGTCCATCCTCCCCACGTATGAAGCACAGTTCAACAACACGCTGAACGTCACCCTGGTATTCTATCCTGGTGTTCATCTCGATGAATACGGCAACGTCACGTCGGTTGACGAGATTCTGGAGGACACATGGTTCTCCGACAAGGTGACCATCATGACTACCGGCGGCGACTTCACGCTTGATGTCTCAGGTATGGCGAAGGGTTCGAAGGGTATTCTGCTCATCGGCGACTTCGAGGACGACTGCCAGGGATGGGATCGCATTGACAGCGACGGCGACGGTCGTCAGTGGGAACTGGGCACCAGCCTCTGGTATTATGAGAATCCCTCCTACTGTCACAGTGGTGTGCAGTGCGTCGGTTCTGCCTCCAACACCAACTACGGTGCACTCACACCCGACAACTGGATTGTCTCACCCAAGTTCACCGTTCCTGAAGATGGTGCCATGCTGACGTGGTGGGTTGCCTCACTGCACAACACCATGTGTGCAGAGCACTACAGTGTCTACGTCGAGGAGGACTTCAGCGATGTAACAAAGCTTGAAGGCATGACGCCCGTGTTCTCCGAGACGCTCGACGAGGTCATTCCAACTTTCCAGTACAACGAGCGCACCTTTGACCTGAAGGATTACGCCGGCAAGACCGTCAAGCTTGCCATCCGTCACCACGACTGCACTGCCCAGTATCTGCTGTTGATTGACGATGCCTTCGTCTACACCATGGACAAGTGGAATGTCACAACCCACATCAACGCCCGTCAGTTGAACAAGAGCGAGGTTGTCGGACGCGAGTACTTCAATGTTGCCGGTCAGCGGGTTAACCGTCCTGTCAACGGTATCAACATCGTTCGCCAGATCATGAATGACGGCTCGGTGAAGGCTGTAAAGCATATAGTGAAATAACGAGCCTGTCCGTATGAAAAAGCTACTGTCTTTCCTCTTTGCATTGCTCGCCGTCTACACGGCGGGCAATGCTCAGAATAACGCACTCCACGTGGGATACTGCGACGGAGAGTTGCAGACATCATCCAACCAGGCCTTCGGCACGAAAGAGAAGAACACATGGGTCAGCGGAGCCATCTACCTGCCCGCCGGCGATGTCAAGACATACGCCGGCAGCAGCATCGACTCCATCCGGGTGGGTCTGACACAGAAGCTGGGCATCAGCGAGATGAAGGTCTGGGTTCGCGCGTCGCTCGACGGTGAGAATCTGGCAGAGGCAGGCATTCAGAAGGCCGACATCGTGAAGGGCTGGAACGTCGTCCGACTCGACACGCCCTATACCATCCCTGCCGACGGGAGCGCCACCGGCCTCTACATCGGCTACTCCACCTATCAGACCTCATCCAACTACGGAATGTCCGTGCTCGACACCCCCCAGGCCAATGCCTTGTGGGTGCAGCTGGGCACCGATGCCGAGTGGGCAGACCGGTCAGCCGAGGGCACACTCTGCCTGGAGGCCATGATCAGCGGCGACCAGCTGCCCCTGCACAATCTGCGCCTGCTCTCGCTGTCGGCTCCAGAGACATACGTTATCATGCGTGGCACGATGACCGTCACAGGCAAGGTGAAGAACGTGGCCTTGCAGACTATTACAGGCTTCGACGTGGAAACACGTTTCGACTGCACCGACAAGGTCTGCCAGTCGCATGTCGATCTCACGCTTGCACACCTTGAGGAGAGCGAGTTCAGCTTTACGGTTGAACCCGACATCCACGAAGCCGGACAGGGCACCGCTACCGTTACCATCACACGTCTGAACGAAGGAGATGACGAGAACCCCGACGACAACACTCAGAGCCGCACGTTCGACATCGTTACTGAAGACTTCGCACGCCGCGTGCTGCTCGAGGAGTTCACCACCGAGATGTGCTCCAACTGTCCTCGTGTTGCCACCTTCCTGCACAATATCCTTGACGACGAGTACTATAGGGAGAACGTCGTGGCCGTGTGCCATCACTCGGCCTACTTCACCGACTGGCTCACCATTCCAAGCGACAACGACCTGCTGTGGTACTTCAACAACGGCGGAAGCACCTACGCACCTGCCATGATGCTCGACCGCTGGACCACCGACCCCTCGGCAGCGACACCCGTGTTCATTCCCAACTCCCAGAGCGACCTGAAGTCAGCCATCGACTACTGTCTGCGCCAGCCCGCCTTCGTGTCGGTGAACATCCAGGCCAAGCTCGACACAGAAGAAAACATGGTCAACGTGCTCGTTCAGGGCAGCCGTTCGAAGGAAAACATCACCGTAAATCCGCCCCGCATCACCGTGTGGCTTGTAGAGGACAACATCAAGGCCCGCAGCCAGGCCGGAGCCGGCAACGACTGGACACATCAGCACACAGGCCGCGCTATCAACAAGACGTGGGGCGACATCATAACATGGCAGGACGGCGATGCCTATACCTACGAATGCCAGTTCCGCGTGCGCTCCGACTACAAGACAGACGACCTCGTCGTCTGCGCCATGATCTACGACTACGACGAAGATGTGGCCAGGAACATCGTGTGCAACGCCAACCAGGCTCCTGTCACCAAGGGCGAGATTATCGGGAGTGCAGTCAGGGAAACAGGGTCTGTAACGACGGAAGACCCCCGCATCTATGATCTGCAGGGCCGTCGCGTGACTGAGGGTCAGGCCCGCGGAATAGTCATTCTGCGCCGTGCCGACGGTAACGTGCGTCGTGCACTATTTCGGTGAGATTATACCAACATTTGGATAACATGAGCGGATAGACCGTAACCATCCCATTTTCGACGTACCACCTAAAACCAGTGCGGCACCATCCTGAGTAGGACGATGCCGCACTGGTTGTGTAAGTCGTGGTCTGCTATTTGCCCTTGAGTTCCTCAGCCACCTTGTAGGGGAGCATGGCGGTGAGCTGTTCCGTGGTCATGTTGTCGCGCAGTCTGGGCAGGATGGTCTCGAAATACTTGTAGGGTTCGATGCCGAGCATATTGCACGATCCTATGAGGGTGAGGTATATGGCTGTGTCGCGTGCCGATTCGTCGCTGTCGACGAAGAGCCAGTTCTTGCGTCCGAGGGTGATGGGCCTGATGCTGCGCTCGACGATGTGGTTCCCTCCACGA
>Ga0265301_10006878_pt1 | contig 10754 bp, 10 predicted proteins | sample AusTroGonzalo_MG_2_FD_193488 | JGI IMG/M metagenome (GOLD analysis project Ga0265301, IMG submission 193488) | Bovine rumen microbial communities from tropical cattle in Woodstock, Queensland, Australia - Gonzalo_04 | ecosystem: Host-associated > Mammals > Digestive system > Stomach > Rumen ...
CAATACCAACTACGAGGGTAAGGCTCAGGCAGCCATCGAAGCACTCGAAAAGGATGACTTCGTGTTCGTCCATGTAGAGGCCAGCGACGAGGCGGGCCATGATGGCGATCTCGAACTGAAACTGAAAACCATCGAGTATCTGGACCAGCGTCTCATCGCTCCTATATATAATAAGGTAGGCACTTGGGATGAGCCCGTATGCATCGCCGTATTGCCTGATCATCTCACACCCGTGGAGCAGCGCATCCACGTAGGACAGCCCGTACCCTTCCTTATCTGGTATCGTGGTATCGAGCCTGACGAAGTACAGCAGTACGACGAGGTCTCTTGTGTCAGTGGCTCCTACGGTCTGCTGGAACTCAACGAGTTCATGCAAGCCCTGATGAGCATCCAATAATTTTCAATGTTCAATCTTCAATGTTCAATCAATATGAAGTATTATAGCACGAATGGGAAAGCCCCTATCGCTGACCTACACAAAGCAGTGGTGAAAGGTCTGGCAGAAGATCGCGGTCTCTATATGCCTGAGAAGATCAAGCAATTACCAAAAGACTTCTTCGACACCATCGAAACCAAGACGTTTCAGGAGATTGCCTATACGGTGGCCGATGCCTTCTTCGGAGAGGATGTCGATGCCGAGTCGCTGAAGCAGATCGTCTATGACACGCTTTCCTTCGACTGCCCTGTAGTGAAGGTAAAGGATAATATCTTTACGCTGGAACTCTTCCATGGCCCTACCCTCGCCTTTAAGGATGTAGGCGCACGGTTTATGGCTCGTCTGCTCCAGTATTTTATCAAGCAAGAGAACAAAGGCGAACAGGTCAATGTGCTCGTGGCCACTTCTGGCGATACGGGTTCTGCTGTAGCCAATGGTTTCTTAGGCGTAGATGGTATCCATGTGTATGTGCTCTATCCGAAGGGTAAGGTATCGCCTATCCAGGAGTGCCAATTCACCACGCTGGGCAAGAACATCACAGCCATCGAGGTGGATGGTGTCTTTGACGACTGTCAGGCACTGGTAAAGAATGCCTTTATGGATGCAGAACTGAATCAGCACATGAAGCTCACCTCTGCGAATAGTATCAATGTGGCCCGTTTCCTGCCCCAAGCCTTCTACTACTTCAATGCCTACGCACGGATGAAACAATTGTTCAATGTTCAATGTTCAATGTTCAATGATCTTGTCATGTGCGTGCCCTCAGGCAACTTCGGCAATATCTGTTCGGCTCTCTTTGGCCACAAGCAGGGCCTGCCCATCAAGCGTTTCATCGCTGCCAACAATGCCAACGATATCTTCTATAAGTATCTGCAGTCAGGCAAATACGAGCCTAAGGCCAGTGTTCAGACGCTCGCCAATGCAATGGATGTAGGCGATCCCTCGAACTTCGCCCGTATTCTCAACCTCTATTCGCAGAATGGAGCCTTGCCGCCCGAGGATACCCACGCAGCTATTACTTCGCTCATCAGTGGTGCCACCTATAGCGACGATCAGATCAAGGAGACCATGCGCCAGTGCTATAAGGAGACGAAATATATCCTCGATCCTCATGGCGCTTGTGGTTATCAGGCCCTCGCTGATGGTCTGAAGCCTGGCGAGATAGGAGTCTTCTGCGAGACAGCCCACCCTGCCAAGTTCAAGGAGAAGGTGGATGACATCCTCGGCATCGACGTCACGATCCCCGATCGCCTCGCTGCCTTCATGAAAGGCCAGAAGCAGAGCGTCCCCATGACGAAGGACTTTGCCGATTTCAAGTCATACCTCATGAAACAATAAAAACCAAAACTCATATGAAGAAGTATTTATTTCTATTTTTACTAACGTGTTTCTCCTCTGAATCATTTGCATTCGATTTGGATGGAAAGTATCTATCACAGAGTGGAGAATTAGTTTTTAATTTCACGAACGACAGCCTCTATATTAATGTCGCCAAGAACGATAACAAGGTGTCTGCGTTCAAGCTCATCAAAAACAAAGACTCCAAGAAGGTAACCACCTATAATGCCTACGAAACCTATCTGAAAGATGGTCGTGAGGCATATCGTGAGGTGTTGATAAGGGTCACCAGACAAAAGAGCAATAAATATCTGCTTGAATACTTCGGTAAAGACAAAGACCGTGAGTACAATTCAAACGAAAGATACACAATTCGGAAGATTAAATAAATGATAAAGGTTCGCTGTAGCGAGCCTTTTTTTATAGCAGATTATTCTGCCTCATCCATTTCTTTCCCCATGGGGTATATGTAAATATGACGAACAACATACATGGTACCCCCACAAACAAAGCTGCCCATATAGTTTCTCTTGGTATTCAGCAGGCTGAACACATTTGCAAAGGTACTACTTTTATTCGAAACAAGCATATTATTATGAATCTATTTTGTCTGCTCCACCCCCCAAAATCGCGGAATCACCTTTAAATACTGGCGAGCTAAGGGGGAGTATTTGAGGCATCTCAATTGCCACATTTCCTGTGTTTATGGGCTTCTCCAAGATTTAGGGGGTGGAGGTAGGAATTTCCTACAAAAATCTTAACCCATTTCTTGTTATTATCGAAATAATTTCATATCTTTGTCCCAGTCTTATAAAACATTATTACTACCTATCACATAAGAAGACATGACAAAAAAGTATTTGATGAGGCTCACTGCCATCCTTTGCTGCGCAATGACAGCAGCGATGTTCACCGCATGTACAGACATCATCGATAATCCAGTTGTTGATCCCGTCAAGCCTGATGTAAAAAAATACGTGGAACGCCTTGTGCCCGTGATAGACCCCAAGGGCGAGGCACAAGGAACGGTGACGCTGCGCTTCTACGAAGACATGCCCAACGTGGCATACGTCAGCATCAGCAACTTCCAGGGTATTATGTACCCAGGTACGACAGTACAGGTGACGAAGACTGCCGATAACCAGTATGTGTTGACCAGTCCTTGCGGAACTGCAACGGTCGATGTTCAGAAAGACATATTCGAGAGCGACGACTATGAGGCCTTTACCAACATGATGGGGATGGTACAACCAGGCATGCCCAACACCATCTACGACGCACTGCCCATCATTCGCTGGAAATCAATAGAGAAGACACCCCAGAGCGTCCACGTGACATTGGACTATGGCAAATACGGCATCGACCTGAGGGCTGACGATAACGGCGTCTATTTCCCCTTTGCCACGATTGCCGACCTCTATGCCGATGGATATATGCATATGGCTGATTTCAACGGACAGACGGTGATGGTGGCCCCCAACGGTGCGTATAGTTTGGACAGTGGTTACCCGCAAGATTTCATTGCACCCATCCTACAGGAGACGCGTACCACTGACATGGCCGATTACGCCTACAAGAATCTCTGTTTCACGCTGACCAACTTCTTCGGTTATCCAGGGCGTACACTCCTGGAAAACAATGGTCTGAAGGAGAAAGGACTTGATCAGGCATTACAGGACTACGGTCAGGCCGGACAAATGACACGTGAACTGCTCAAGTCGGAGAATATGTACGACTTTATTGCCGGCACCGCCACCCTAAGCTGTCTGTTAGACGATGGTGGACATACATACACCGACGTGACAAAGATCAGCCAGATAGACCAAGAGACCTCCTTCTGGTCAGAGATGAACAATGTCATGACCGCCAAACAGGCCGAGTTTGACGGCTACTGCCCCGAATACCAAGATGTTAAAGCAATCAAGAGTAACAGAATTAGCCTTGCGTATGAACTAATAGAGAAACGCGCAGCGAAGATGGGCGAAGGAGTGAAATACTACAAAGAGGGTGCAACAGCCTACTGCTGGTTCGACAGTTTTTTGTGCGATGACTCCGGGTGGCGTAAGTTCTATAAGGGTGAGGCTCCCAAACCGACTGTCGATGACTATCCCAACGATTGGCTGATCGCATTGGTTGACGCGTTGGAAAAGGCAGAGAACGACCCAGAAGTAAAGAACTTCGTGCTTGACATATCAACCAATGGTGGAGGCTCGTCAGACGTTGTGTTGTTCATCACATCTATCCTATGTGACAAGGCTGATATATACTATGATAACCCACTGACAGGACAGCGGATAAAAAGTACGTTCGAAGTAGATCGCAACCTTGATGGTAAGTTCGACGAGAAAGATGCCGACGTGAAATACCATCTTAACTTTGCCCTGCTCGTCAGTACCTACAGTTTCTCGTGTGGCAATTTGTTGCCAGCCCTGCTCAAGGACTATGGTATTCCACTCATTGGCAAACTGTCGGGAGGCGGTTCGTGCTGCGTGCTCTACAACCCCTCAGCAGATGGCTTCGGCTATCGCTATTCTACCCATAGAGTACGTCTGATAAATACGAATGGAGAGAATATCGACAGAGGTATTGTTCCTACCTACGAACTGGAAACAGATGACTTCTTCAATATCACAAAGGTGACACAACTCATAGAGAGTTATTACGCCAAATAAGTACATTGTATCAGTTTTTATTTACTGACGCCTATGACAGGGAGAATCATCATCTGCAGTCTGTTGTTTTCTTTGAGTGCAGCAGGACAGGAACAGGAAACTATCGATAGCGTGCGCACAGAGGAAAGTGCCCCAACAACATTCATGGGACGGCTTCATCAGGTGCAGCAATACCTCGACAATAAAGCCCGTGCCAGTGTGGATCCACACTATATTGAGGTTCCTGACAAGCCCTGGCGAGTCATCCTCCGTTATAAGATGACTGACGTCGATGTGGATTACAACAACGGTTTGGTTGACCCAGAAAACTCCCAGAGCAGATTAGACATGAATTTGTGCTTTTCGCCGCCTGCATCTGCTTCCGTAGGCTTCTGGGTGGGCTATCGGGGCACGGGATTATCCTATTCCTATTCGCTCGCCAAGAATGCGGGGCGCTATTTCTCTTTCAGTACTACAGGTGCCAAGTATGGTTTCAATTTCCGTCTGAGGCGATTCAAAACCGAAGAGACAACAGCATCTATCAAACTCTTCAACGACGGCAACGAAATTATGAGTCAGAAGATGAGCGGTCGCATGTATGCCCCCATATGGATCCGTTCTGTCTATCTCAACGGATACTATGTCTTTAATGGGCGCCGCTACTCACAGGCCGCCGCCTACAACCAGTCCGTCATCCAGCGTCACTCCGCGGGGTCGTTCCTCGTTGGAGCCACCTGGTATCAGTCGTCGTTCGATAATTCGGATACAGCCAACAAAGTTATGCTTTTCTATAGCAATAATGTATATCGCATCAAACTTCACCAAGCCAACATCGGTATCGGCTATGGCTATAACCTGGTTCCGTTACGTGGCCTTGTCATCAATGCCATGGTCATGCCTACCCTCAGCGTCTATAACCGCGTGAAAACTGACAAGTACTACTGTAATTTCTCCATGACGGATGGTGCAGGCGAAACCGACGACTATGGCGAATGGAACAAGCAGACACACACTTGGGCTAACGGGAAGACACAAAAGCCCATAGGTCTGGTAGATGGAAATACAGATGGAAATACATTGCTCGAGGAAATCGATCTATGGGGCGGTGATTCGGAGACCAACTACGGTAGGGTGCAGTTCAACGTTGACGTTCGACTCGGCCTCGCCTACAACTGGAAGAATTATTTCATCGGTGCTCAGGCTCAGTTCAACCGTTTCTCCTATAAGAAGGACGAATGCAAGGTCGTTCTCTTTGACGGGTATGCCCGAGTGTCATTAGGCATCAGATTATAGAGATATCTCCAATGAGTTAAAGAAACGGTTTGAACGACTCGTTCGAATATCTCCTATGGGGGTAAAGGAACTATTCGAACGACTCGAAGGAGATATTCGAACGAGTGATAGGAGATATCCGGACAACTCAAAGGTGACCCCCTATTTAAAACGAGATGGGAAGAAAGATTATAGAAATCAAATCATTGAACGATCCTGGAATAGAAATATTCGGGACACTGACAGAGGCACAACTGAGGAATCGGTTGGACGCTGAGAGAGGCATCTTCATTGCGGAGAGTCCGAAGGTGATCCGCGTGGCGATACAGGCGGGCTACGAGCCATTGGCCTTGCTCTGCGAAAGAAGACATATCGAGGGTGATGCTGCTGATATCATTGGGCAATGCGGAGATATACCGATTTATACCGGTGAGCGCGAGTTACTCTCAGAATTGACGGGCTACACGCTGACCCGAGGGGTGCTCTGTGCCATGAAGAGAAAGACGGAGCCCGCACTACAGGATATCCTGAATGATGCGCATCGCATCTGTGTCATCGACTCCGTCTGTGATACGACGAACATCGGGGCCATCTTCCGCTCGGCGGCAGCCTTGGGGATCGATGCCGTCTTGTTGACAAGGAGCAGTTGCGATCCGCTGAACCGCAGGGCGATCCGTGTGTCGATGGGCAGCGTGTTCTTAGTTCCTTGGACGTGGTTGGATGACTACGCCACCCTACAGCCACTTGGTTTCAAGACGGCCGCGATGGCGCTGACGGATGATTCGATACCCCTCGACGATCCCATCCTGAAAGCACAGGATCGCCTGGCCATCATCATGGGTACGGAGGGAGACGGTCTGCCTCAAGGGACCATCGCCGCAGCGGATTATGTGGTGAGGATTCCCATGTCGCACCAGGTGGATTCACTGAACGTGGCAGCGGCAGCAGCCGTCGCCTTCTGGGAATTAAGAAAAGAAGAACTCACTGAGAACCGTCCCTACTGAGTTTCTGGACGTAATTCATCTCGCGAAGAATACGGGCCTGGCGCTTCAGCATATAGGCTGAGGGATGCTTGCTGGAGAACACACGGGGATTGGGCAGTGTGGCAGCAATCAGGGCACACTGGGCCTTCGTGAGATGGAGCGCATCGGTATTAAAATGCTCTTCTGCCACGGCGTCGGCACCATAGATGCCCTCACCCATCTCGATGGAGTTCAGATAGACCTCCATGATACGCTCCTTGGACCAGAAGAGTTCTATCATGAAAGTGAAATAGACCTCAAAGCCCTTGCGCATCCACGAACGGCCTGGCCACAGAAAGACATTCTTGGCCGTCTGCTGGGAGATGGTCGAGGCACCAAGCTTACGCTTCTCGGGATGTTCACGGTTACGTTTCGCTGCATGCTCGATAGCCTTGTAGTCGAAACCATGATGCTTCAGGAAGTTGGCATCCTCACTGCCCATCACAGCCATCGGAAGATAGGGGGATATCTTCTCCAGCGGCACCCAGTGGTGCGAGAGTTTGAGATCCCTACCCTCCCCGATCTGCTGGGAACAGCGGATGAACATCAGGGGGGTGAAATAGACAGGCAGAAAACGCAAGACCACAACCGAAAGAATAGTGGAGGCAAAGAATGCCACCACTATCCATTTCAGAGGTTTGGTAATGAAACGCAGAATTCGTTTCACCTATTTACTTTTTACCTTTTTACTTTTTGACTTTTTACTGGCCGGCCTGTGCATTAGCCTCCTGGATCATCTTCTGGGAAGCATACATATAAACCTCCACACGACGATTCTGAGCCTGTCCTTCCTTAGTAGCGTTAGAAGCAATGGGGTTAGCCTCACCGAATCCCTCTACACTCTTAATCTGAGAAGCGGGAACAGCCAGCGACATCAGATAAGAAGATACTGAAGTGGCACGGTCGAGAGACAGGGCCTGGTTCTTCTGGGCACTCTGCTCAGGCGTAGAGTTCTTCCAACCCTGATTGTCGGTATAGCCCTGAATAGCCACATCACAATCCGGATTATTCTTCAGAACGCCTGCCAACTGCTGCAGGGAAGCCTTAGAGTCAACTGTCAGGTCAGACTTACCAGTCTTGAAGAGGATACCAGAGTCGAAGGTCATCTTCACAGCCTCCAGACCGTTGGAGTCTGTCACTTGCTCTACCTGGGCATTCTGAATGGCTTCGGCCTCCTTCTTGGCCTTGTCCATCTTCTTACCGATGATAGCACCAGTACCAGCACCTACAGCACCACCTACGGCAGCACCGATAGCCGTGTTACCAGCCAAAGCACCAATCACTGCACCGAGGGCAGCACCACCACCAGCACCAATCAGCGCACCCTGACCAGTCTTACTCATTCCACATCCTGCCAGCACCAATGCAGCGCAAAGGGCAACGGCCATTGACTTCATACTTTTCATAATTCTAACTATTTTAAGTGTTAAACGTATCTTTTGCCTGCAAAGATAACAATTAATTAATAATAAAACACATCTAATTCATATTTTTTATGTAATTTTGCACGCAAATTTGATAGATAGATATAAACAATGGCAAAAGAACTAAAAGAATTAACGAAAAGAGCCGACAACTACAGTCAGTGGTTCAACGACCTGGTAGTGAAGGCTGATCTTGCAGAACAGAGTGCTGTACGCGGATGCATGGTCATCAAGCCCTACGGCTATGCCATCTGGGAGAAGATGCAGCAGCAACTGGATAAGATGTTTAAGGAGACAGGGGCTCAGAACGCCTATTTCCCCCTGTTGATACCGAAGTCGTTCCTCTCAAAAGAGGCTGAGCATGTGGAGGGATTCGCCAAGGAGTGTGCCGTGGTGACCCACTACCGTCTGCGTGCCAAGGAGGACAAGAGTGGTGTGGAGGTCGATCCCGCTGCCAAACTGGAGGAAGAACTGATCATCCGTCCTACGTCAGAGACGATTATCTGGAACACGTATAAGAACTGGATCCACTCCTGGCGCGACCTGCCCCTGATGTGTAACCAGTGGTGTAACGTGATGCGCTGGGAGATGCGCACCCGTCCGTTCCTCCGCACCTCGGAGTTCCTGTGGCAGGAGGGCCATACCGCCCATGCCACCCGTGAGGAGGCTGAGGAGGAAGCACAGAAGATGCTGAAGGTGTATGCCAAGTTTGCAGAGGAATGGATGGCCGTACCTGTGGTACAGGGTGTGAAGAGTGAGACTGAGCGCTTCGCCGGAGCACTCGACACCTATACCATCGAGGCCATGATGCAGGACGGTAAGGCGCTGCAGAGCGGTACCTCCCACTTCCTCGGACAGAACTTCGCCAAGGCTTTCGAGGTGACCTATCTGAACAAGGACAATAAACCAGAGTATGTATGGGCTACCTCATGGGGTGTCTCTACCCGTCTGATCGGTGCCCTCATCATGACACACTCCGACGATAACGGACTGGTGCTGCCTCCGAAACTCGCTCCTATCCAGGTGGTCATCATCCCCATCGCCACGAAGCTGGAGCAGATGGAACAGGTGAACAAGGAGGTGCAGCCGATCATCGAACAGTTGCGCGCTAAGGGCATCACCGTGAAGTTCGACGATGCCGACAACAAGCGTCCTGGCTTCAAGTTCGCCGACTACGAACTGAAGGGTGTACCCGTTCGTCTGGTGCTTGGTGCCCGCGACTTGGAGAACGGCACCATCGAGGTGATGCGTCGTGATACCCTTGAGAAAGAGACCCGCTCCATCGAGGGTATCGTAGAATACGTAGAACAACTCTTGGTGGATATCCAGAAGAATATCTTCGAGAAGGCCAGGACCTATCGCGATGCCCATATCTACGAGTGCGACAACTACGAGGAGTTCAAGGAGAAGATCAAGGACGGTGGATTCTTCCTCTGCCACTGGGACGGTACAGCCGAGACCGAGGCACAGATCAAGGAAGAGACACAGGCCACGATCCGTTGCGTACCTTTCGGTGTGGAACAGACACCTGGCACCGACATGGTGAGCGGCAAGCCCTCCAAGGCCCGTGTGATCATCGCCAGAAGTTATTAAGCATCTATCCCCGCCATGCGGGAAACGGTTATAAAGGAAAAAGGGAACCTTCGCAGGCTCCCTTTTTTTGAACCATCCGCATTATAAAATCTTATACTGCGCATGGAGTTCGAATAATACTTATCTCGCGATAAATAGGATTCTTATTAACCTTAATAATCTAATACCATGAAAAACACATCGCAAAGATAAAAAGAATTCCGTGACATTATTCATTGATGTCACAAAGAACCTTATGATTTAACTTTTATTCAGTCTGACTTCATCCCATTTAAGGATATTTTGCAGAATCAGACTATCGATGCGCTTCTTTTGTATCTCATTCCAAGGGATATGATCTCTTGTAATTAATTGCCAGTCAGGCGTATAGAACTTCACCGTCGTCTCCCCATAGACAGAGTCAGTCAGGAAAGTCTCGGCAAGGACCACCACCTGTCGGATCGTATCGAGCGGCTCATCCAACGTCAACAGCAGCATGTCTATCCGCAAGGCATCACTCATCCTGATGGAAAGGCTGTCGTCCGTCAAAGCCGTCATCTCACTCATCCCCCCAAGTTGGTTCCTCACCGCTGCCTTCATGTTGGAATCCAGGAAGTCGATAAAGTCCAGTCTGTTATTCAGAGAGAGGGATGGCATCAGGGAGTCGGGTATCTGACGGAACACATCACGCAGTGCCGGCTCCTGCGCGGAACAGACACTGGTCATGCCTATCAGCAGACAACTTATAAGCCACTTCTTCATCCTCTGCTGGGTCTAAGATCCTTCACGCGGACGGCCTTGCCCTCACTCTGCGGCAGACTGCCCTTCTTCACCAGTTTGACAACAGGTGTCAGCAGGATCTCGTCTTTCAGGGCGCGCTGGATGTCCTTCATCATCTTCTGCAGATCGGGATAGATATCGGTCTCCAGTCCTTCCAGTTCCACCTCTACGGTCATCACGTCATTGTCATCGATGGTCTCCAGTGTGATCAGGTAGTTGCTGCCTAAGCCAGGATACTGCACGAGGATCTTCTCCACCT
>Ga0265301_10006879_pt1 | contig 10754 bp, 9 predicted proteins | sample AusTroGonzalo_MG_2_FD_193488 | JGI IMG/M metagenome (GOLD analysis project Ga0265301, IMG submission 193488) | Bovine rumen microbial communities from tropical cattle in Woodstock, Queensland, Australia - Gonzalo_04 | ecosystem: Host-associated > Mammals > Digestive system > Stomach > Rumen ...
AGGTTTGATGCGCCGCGACCCACGTATGGTCGAACGTAAGAAGCCAGGTCAGCCAGGTGCACGTAAGAAATTCCAATTCAGCAAACGTTAGTCTATTAAAAGGAAACATCATCATGACACAAGTAACATTCGAAGAATTATTAGATGCAGGTTGTCACTTCGGTCACCTCAGAAGAAAATGGAATCCGAACATGGCACCGTACATCTTCATGGAGCGTAACGGTATCCATATTATTGACTTGTACAAGACACAGGCCAAGATCGATGAAGCAGCAAACGCTCTTCGTCAGTTAGCTCGTTCAGGAAAGAAAGTCCTTTTCGTAGCTACAAAGAAACAGGCGAAAGACATCGTCGCAGAAATCGTTTCAAGAGTCAACATGCCATACGTTACAGAGCGTTGGCCTGGTGGCATGCTCACCAACTTCCAGACAATCCGCAAGGCTGTTCGTAAGATGGTCAGCATCGACAAGCTCATCGCCAGCAGCCAGTACAGCAACCTTTCAAAACGCGAGCGTCTCCAGATCGAACGTGAGCGCGAGAAACTCCAGAAGAACCTTGGCTCAATCGCCGACCTGAACCGCCTTCCAAGCGCAGTGTTCGTCGTTGACGTCATCAAGGAACATATCGCAGTGGCAGAAGCAAGAAAACTCAACATCCCTACTTACGCCATCGTTGATACAAACTCAAATCCTAACCTCATCGACTTCCCGATCCCGGCTAACGACGACGCTTCGAAGTCAATCGCCCTCATCGTGACCAAGATGGTTGAAGCCATCGAAGAAGGCCTCAACGAGCGCAAGAACACCATGAAGGACGCCGACATGGCAGAGGCTGAAGGTGACGAGGAAATGAACGAAAACGCAGCAGTTGAAGAGGAAGAAAAAGACGAAGAGACAAAACGTCCTCGCCGTCCTCGCAAGACTGTCGCAAAGAAAAACTAATAATTAAAAAAGAAAGGCAAGACAATGAATATTACTGCAGCTCAAGTCAATGAACTCAGACAAATGACCGGCGCAGGTATGATGGACTGCAAGAAAGCCCTCGTTGAATGCAACGGCGACAAAGAAGCAGCTATCGACTACCTCCGCAAGAAAGGTCAGAAAATTGCTGAAAAACGCGCTGACCGCGAGGCCGCTGAAGGCGCTGTCATATCAGCAACAACAGCCGACCACACATACGGTGCTGTCATCATGCTTAACTGCGAGACAGACTTCGTAGGTTCTAACGCCGACTTCGTCGGAGCAGCCAAGGGATTCCTCCAGGCAGCTATCGACAACAAGCTCAAGAACCTCGACGCTCTCAAGGCTTTCGCCATCAACGGCCGCACAGTCGCTGACCTCGTCACCGACCTCACAGCCAAGACTGGCGAGAAAGTCGAGCTGAAGCACCTCGAAGTGGTTGAGGCTCCTTACGTAGCCAACTACAACCACCAGGGCAACCGCCTCGCAACACTCGTTGGTTTCAACAAGACATTCAACGGTATTGAAGAGACAGCTCACGAAGTGGCAATGCACGCAGCAGCTATGTCACCTATCGCTATCGACGAGAACGACGTCCCACAGGAGACAAAAGACCGTGAGATGGCAGTCGCTATCGAGAAGACAAAACAGGAGCAGGCCGCTAAGGCAGTTGACGTCGCTTTGAAGAAAGCAGGCATCAACCCAGCTCACGTTGACAGCGAAGACCACATCAACTCGAACATGGCAAAAGGTTGGATCACAGAGGCTCAAGCACAGCAGGCCCGCGAGATTCGTGAGAAGGTCACAGCCGACACTCTCGCTAACCTCAAAGAGCAGATGGTGATGAACATTGCCAACGGCCGTGTGAACAAGTTCTTCAAAGAGAACTGCCTCCTCGACCAGGCTTCATTGCTCGACGGCAGCATGACAGTGCGCCAGTTCATCCAGAAGGCTGACAAGGAAGCTACAGTTGTTGCTTTCAAGAGAGTTCAGCTCGGATAAGAGTCATTCGACTAACAAAAAAAGCCGCTCAAATGAGCGGCTTTTTTTTATTTTCGACTCCAGACCGTGCCGTCTTTGCCATCTTTCAGCACGATGTCAAGAGCGGCGAGCTTGTCGCGGATTAGGTCGCTGGTGGCCCAGTCTTTCTTGGCACGGGCTTCCTTGCGGATGTCGATGATGGTATCCATCAAGCCATCAACGATGCCGGAGTCGTCGGAGCCGTTTTCAGTGTTAAGCAATCCGAGAATTTCGAATACGAAGACGTTGAACAGCTTCTTCAAAAGTTCAAGCTCTGCTGGATTAATCTTCGAGTGACCATCTTTAACAGAATTGATGATACGCACTGCCTCGAAGAGGTTTGCAATCACTATCGGGCTGTTGAAATCATCGTTCATGGCGTCGTAGCAAGCATCCATAATCTTCTGAACGCCAAGGTCTTCGACACCTTCGGTGGCTGTCAATTTATCTAACAAGTTTGCTGCTTCCATCAAGCGTTTGTAGCCTTTCTCGGCGGCTTGAAGAGCCTCGTTCGAGAAATCGACGGTGCTGCGGTACTGAGCCTGAAGGATGAAGAAACGAATCGTCATCGGGCTGTACGGCTGTGCGAGCATCTCCTCGCCTTTCGCGTTGATGTGGCTGCCTTTGAAGAACTCATCGAGGGTGATGAAGTTGCCCAACGACTTGCCCATCTTCTGTCCGGCGATGGTAATCATGTTGTTATGCATCCAGTAATGTACCGGTGCCTTGCCGTTTGCCGCCATTGACTGCGCTATCTCCGACTCATGGTGCGGGAACTGCAGGTCGAGGCCACCGCCGTGGATGTCGAACTCCTCACCGAGGTATTTGCATCCCATAGCGGAGCATTCCATGTGCCATCCCGGGAAGCCGTCGCTCCATGGTGAAGGCCAGCGCATGATGTGCTTCGGCTCGGCTTTCTTCCACAAAGCGAAGTCGATAGGGTTATGTTTCTCGCTCTGACCGGCAAGCTCACGCGTGTTGTTAATCATCTCCTCGATATTACGTCCCGAGAGGATGCCGTAATGATATTTCTCGTTGTATTTCTTGATATCGAAATAAACCGAGCCATTCTCGATATAAGCGAAGCCAGCGTCGAGAATCTTCTGGATCATCGCAATCTGCTCGATGATATGACCTGAGGCATGTGGCTCGATAGAAGGACGCAGCACGTTGAGCTTGTCCATCGCCTGATGGTATCTAACAGTGTAATACTGAGCGACTTCCATCGGCTCGAGGTCTTCCAGACGGGCTTTCTTTGCGATTTTATCCTCGCCTTCGTCGGCATCATGCTCGAGGTGACCAACATCGGTGATGTTACGCACGTAACGCACCTTGTAACCGAGATGTTTCAGGTAACGATAAACCAAGTCGAAGGTTATTGCCGGGCGGGCGTGGCCGAGATGGGCGTCGCCATAGACGGTCGGGCCGCAGACGTACATTCCGACGTGACCTTCGTGAATCGGTTTGAAAGGCTGCTTCATGCGAGCCAAGCTGTTGTAAATATATAAAGCGTCCATGATATCAAAATTTTTGCAAAGGTACGAAATTATTTACAATTATGAAGTTATATTTTATTTAAATAAATTTTGAAAATATAGAACAATTTTCCAAAGCTTTTTGTAATTTTGCACCCAAAGAAAATTTTTAAAATTTATATACTATGTATAAAAACTTTCAAGAGTATCTGAAGAAGGAATTGGCTCAGATTGAAGCCGATGGCCTCTATAAGAATGAACGCATCATCGAAAGCCCTCAGGGCGCTGAAATCTTAGTGAAGGGCAAGAAATGCTTGAACTTCTGCGCGAACAACTACCTCGGACTTGGCAACAATCCGGAGCTTATCGCTGCAGCGAAGAAAGGCATGGACGAGCGCGGTTTCGGAATGGCATCAGTCCGTTTCATCTGCGGCTGCCAGGACCTCCACAAGAAACTCGAGCAGAAAATCGCGGAGTTCTTCGGTACTGAAGACACCATATTATATGCAGCATGCTTCGATGCAAACGGCGGCGTGTTCGAGCCATTGCTCAACGACCAGGACGCCATCATCAGCGACGCTTTGAACCACGCATCAATCATCGACGGCGTGCGTCTCTGCAAGGCACAGCGTTTCCGCTATGCCAACGCCGACATGGCTGACCTCGAGAAACAGCTCCAGGATGCACAGAAATGCCGCTTCCGTCTCATCGTTACCGACGGCGTGTTCTCAATGGACGGCAACGTCTGCCCTCTCGACAAGATTTACGAGTTGGCACAGAAATACGACGCAATGGTGATGGTTGACGAGAGCCATTCAGCAGGCGTGGTCGGCAAGACAGGCCGTGGCGTGACAGAACGTTACAACCTCCGTGGCAAGATCGAAATCCTCACCGGCACACTCGGCAAGGCATTCGGCGGCGCTATGGGCGGCTTCACCACAGGTAAGAAAGAGATCATCGACATGTTGCGCCAGCGCTCACGTCCGTACCTCTTCTCAAACTCAATGGCACCGGGCCTCGTGGCAGCAGGTATCCGCATGTTCGAGATGATGACTGAGACCAACGAGCTTCAGGACAAGCTCCACGCAAACACCGATTACTTCATCAAACAGATGCTTGCTAAGGGCTTCGACTGCAAACCGTCAGAGTCAGCCATCTGCGCTGTGATGCTCTACGACGCTCCTCTCTCACAGAAGTTCGCTGCCAAGATGCAGGAAGAAGGCATCTTCGTGACAGGCTTCTACTATCCTGTCGTCCCGAAAGGTCAGGCACGTATCCGTGTTCAGATTTCGGCAGCACACGAGAAAGAGCACCTCGACAAGTGCATCAACGCATTCGTGAAGATTGGTAAAGAATTAGGCGTTATTAAATAAGAAATTCAATGAAAAAGATATTAATCGTTGGTTCCGGCGGTCAGATCGGAACAGAATTGGTGAAGAAGCTCCGCGCCACTTACGGCAACCAGAATGTGGTGGCATCGGATCTTCGCCCTTTGACAGGTGAGATCGTGGAAAACGGTCCATTTGAGAGAATCGACTCGACACAGATGATGCAGATCGTCGAAGTCGTGAAGAAATACAACATCGACACCATCTACAACCTCGCGGCAATCCTTTCGGCTACAGCCGAGAAGAACCCGATGTTGGGCTGGAACGTGGGCATCGGCTCGTTGGTGAACTGCCTCGAGGTGGCCCGAGTGTTCAACTGCGCAGTGTTCACCCCGTCGTCAATTGGCGCTTTCGGCGCAAGCACACCGCACGACAACACACCACAGGACACCATCCAGCGTCCTAACACCATCTACGGTGTGACCAAGGTGACAGGTGAGCTTTTGAGCGACTACTACTTCACACGTTTCGGTGTTGACACACGTTCAGTGCGTTTCCCAGGCTTGATTTCGAACCTCACATTGCCAGGCGGCGGCACAACCGACTACGCTGTCGAGATTTACTATGCAGCAGTGAAAGGCGAGAAGTTCTACTGCCCTATCAGCAAAGGCACTTACATGGATATGATGTACATGCCTGACGCTTTGGACGCCATGGTCGATATCATGGAGGCTGATCCGAGCAAGCTGGTGCACCGTAACTCATTCAACGTCACTGCAATGAGCTTCGACCCAGAGATCATCTACAACGCCATCAAGAAGTACTATCCGAAGTTCGAGATGGAGTACAAGTTCGATCCTATCCGTCAGGCTATTGCCGACAGCTGGCCGAACAAGATGGATGACAGCTGCGCCCGCGCTGAGTGGGGCTGGAGTCCGAAGTACGACCTCGACAAGATGACAGTCGATATGATTGAGACGCTGAAGAAGAAACTTCTGAAGTAGTTTCAAGCAACAATCACAAAAGGGAGAGACTTTCGAGTTTCTCCTTTTTTTATTGAAAAATCCAAAAGAAATCGTATTTTTGCACGAAATTTTATTTATATGGCTTCATTACTTCCATTATTCCTTTTGATAGTCGGCTTCGTGGCGTTGATTTTCGGTGCCAACTGGCTGGTGAATAGTGCCACTTCCATAGGTGTGAAAGCGAAACTGTCGCCACTCATCATTGGCTTGACAATTGTGGCGTTTGGCACGTCTCTCCCAGAGTTGGTAGTGAATGTGTTTTCGTGCATTAAAGGAAGCCCCGGACTGGCAATTGGGAATATTATCGGTAGTAATACCATGAACATTTTGCTCATTTTAGGAGTGAGTTCGATGATTTTCCCTATTGATGTGAGCAGAATTTCAATAAGAAGAGATATCCCTGCGGGATTTGTGGCAACGCTGGCTATCACTTTGATGGCAAACGATTTCTTCAGAGGAACTTCGGGGACGATAAACTGGGTAGAAGGTTTGGTGCTGCTGGCGATGGGCTTCGGGTATCTTGTTTTGACTTTTAAAAAAGAGTCAACAGGGTCACTAGGGACACTAGAGAGCTTAGAGAGCCTAGAGAGCCTAGAGCAGGATGAGAAGCAAGAAGAGATGCCTTGGGGCAAGACAATAATTGAGCTTGTTTTAGGAATTATTGGCCTTTACATTGGCGGTGAGCTGGTTTCAAGAAACGCCAGCATTCTGGCTATAAACTGGGGCATGAGCGAGAGCGCCGTGGGCTTGACCGTGGTTGCGACAGCCACTTCCCTACCTGAGCTGATAACATCTGTAGTGGCGGCATTAAAAAAGAACTCCAGCATCGCCATTGGTAACGTGCTGGGGTCCAATATCTTAAACATCTTCATGGTGCTTGGCGTCAGCTCTTTGATAACGCCGTTGCCGTTCGACAAGATGATGAATCATCAACTGCTAATTCTTTTTGCTGCAAATGCGATAATGCTAATCACCGTTTTTACCGGAAAGGGCCGCAAAATATCGCGTTTCGAAGGTTTTATCCTAACCTTGGGATATGTCGCATTTATGTTATTTAGCCTCTACAACTAACACATTATCGTTCTGCAGACGCACCTTCAGCCAGCGTTCTATCTGGTCGTGAAGTTTTGAATCCAGAATCTCATCACATGTGATGAAAGCGATAATTTGCTCTTTTATCGTGTCATTTGCCACATCGACGGCCGAGCCTCGAGTTATGCTAACGTTTGTAATCTGTGGATGCTGTGCGAACATCTCCTGTGCTATCGAATGCACCGGAATAACATTATCCTGATATGCATCAAGACGTGTATTCAGCTTCATGATGCTGTCGTTCAATACCTTAATCTGCCTGTCGGTATGTTCGTAAATACCCTTTAAAATCTCAGTTTCGTCAATATTTTCGCGAACTATCGTGGCATCTTCATGAATGATAATCTGACCTCTCATGATGCCATAATTTTCAGCATCATTATACAAAATCTCCTTGTATTCATCTGTCAGCATCTCGCCAGCCACAAAAAGTTCAATGTTCGATGACTTTCTTGAATAATTGGTTTTGTGGTCATAAACAAAACTCTTTCCCATGTTTTTATGTTCACGAACAAGTTTAGCGGCGTTGATTTTGAAGTTATTCTCCTTAACGACATTGACAGCCGTCCAGATACTTGGAAGAATGATAACTGTAAGGATGACCGCATACCATGTCTTTGCCAAGCCTTTATGCCTTTCATCGTCAGCCTGAAGCACAGGGAATTTGAACAATTTCACGGCGAGGAAGGTAGCCAGAGCGATGAAAATCGTGTTGATGAGGAAGAGATACAACGCCCCGAACATATATGTGAAATTCAGTCGTGAGATGCCATAGCCAACTGTGCAAAGCGGTGGCATGAGGGCTGTTGCAATTGCGACGCCTGAAATCACGGTGCCTTTTTCCTTACGCGAAGTCTCCAAAATACCTGCAAAGCCACCGAAAAGTGCTATCAACACGTCATAAATCGTCGGGTTGGTACGAGCCAGCAGCTCCGATTGGTTTTCCAAAGTCAAAGGGCTTAACAAGAAGAACACCGACGATGCTAAAATGCTGATAATCACCATGATAGCAAAGTTTTTCAAAGCTTCCTTCAATAAAGCTCCGTCTTCGGTGCCAAGACCAAGTCCCAAGCCCAAGATAGGACCCATGACAGGTGAAATCAACATGGCGCCGATGATCACCGGAATGGAGTTGACGTTCAAACCCACCGATGCGATAATTATGGCGCACGCCAAGATGATGACGTTAGGACCCTTAAACGCGATTCCTTTTCTTATTGAGCTGTCGGCTGTGTCATAATCAACATTTTCCCTTATGTTGATCAATGCCACAAGTTTGCGCAAGTATTTGTTCATAGTCGATGTTATTTAATCCACGTCTGAGTGCGGCCGAGCCATCCTCTTTTATCCAGTGAGCCTCTGACACTCAATGTGTTATCTTTAGCATTATAAGATATCTTGCCGTAATAAGTCTTATTCTCGTGTGGTTCGAACAATGTGCCGCCCACGAGCTGGCCGTCTTCCCATTTAAAATCTTTAGCAAGAATCATCCCGATATATTTTTCATCGAAGAGTTCCTTGCCTTTTTCATAAACGTGTGTGGTCTTGCCATAATAAAGGCCATTGTCACCTTTGTAAAACAGAATGATACCTGTGACTTCGCCTGTTTTGTCGTCAACAGACTTCCATTCGCCTAAAATTTTATCAATTTGTGCATTGGAAATCAATGCGATAGCGAAAAACAATACGGTTAAAAATATTTTTTTCATCATAAAAATTTTTGCAAAAATAGTCATTTTTTGTCAAACAGCAATTTTTCTATCACGACAGGGAAGTTTTCCTGTTCCAAAATATGGATTTTAGCTGCCACGTCGTCGGGGGTATCGGTTGGTGTGAGAGCCACTTTTTTCTGGAAAATAATGTTTCCGCTGTCGTATTTCTCATTCACGTAATGAATAGTTATGCCTGACTCTTTTTCATGTGCAGCCACCACCGCCTCATGGACGTGATGCCCATAGAAGCCTTTACCGCCGTATTTTGGCAGCAAAGCCGGATGAATGTTGATGATTTTGTTAGGGAAAGCGTCGATAAGATGCTGAGGAACAAGCCATAAGAAGCCTGCCAAAACCACTAAGTCGATATTAAGTTTTTTCAGTTCTTCCGAAAACGCCTTATCATTAAAATGTTGACGGTCAATCATTATCAACGGTATGCCAAGGTTTTTGGCACGCTGGTTGGCATATGCCTCTTTGCTGTTGCTCACCACGCATGCCACCTCTACCTCAGGATTTGGCGCAAAATACTCTGCGATACGTTGCAGATTGGTGCCACCACCCGACACAAAAATCGCTAACCGTTTCATAATCAGTCAACATTATCGTGAAGGAACGAATTCTCTTCGCGCAATCCCGATTCTTTATTCACCGAATAATGCGACATCTCGTGGTCGTCGTTGGCGATGTTGACACCCATACGGGCATATGCTGGGATATTCTCAAAACTCTCCAGATTCGACATGTTTCTGAAATCGGTGTTAAACGACATGAAACGCTGGCGACGAAGAATCTCTTTCTGGTCGAGCTGTTTTGTCTGAGCAGGTTTTGTTTCAACTTTCTGAGCTGTAACAGCCTGATTATCAGACATATTTCTAAAGCCAGGAACGTCAACATCATCATCGTCGGATGTGAAAGGATTATCGAACTTCTTTATCGGCGACGATGGTGTGTCGTATGAACTAGGCTCTTCTGGAGCTACTCTTTTCACATAGATTCCGCTGTCGCTGCCGCCAGAGAAGTCGTCCTTGTCATCATTATCATTCACTTTTGAATCCTCTTCGTCTTCATAGAGAGTATGGCGCTTGATGCGCGGAGTGTCGTCCGGTTCAGGCTCATTTTTCGGGATGACGACCTCTTCTGTTTTAACATATGAAGTGATCTCATCAGGATTGGTTGGCTTCTCTTCAGTTTCAGCTTCTTCTTCAGCAGGTTCGATCATCATCGGCTGGTTACGTTCAAGCTCTTTTTCCGGGTCTTTAATCTTATTATCGGCGAAGGTATGAACCACTGGTTCCGGTTTTTCGACCACCATCTCGCCAAATCCTGTTGCGATGAGGGTCACGCGGATGTTTTCACCCAATGACTCGTCAACGCCGTTGCCCCATATAATCTCGGCCACTTTGCCTGTAGCGTCTTGGACATATTCGTTGATTTCGGTCACCTCGTCGAGTGTCACTTCATGTTCTGTTGATGATGTGATATAGACGAGGATATTCTTTGCTCCTGTGATGTCGTTATCAGCGAGAAGTGGTGAGTTCACAGCTTGTTCAACTGCAATCATATGGCGGTTTTCGCCGGCGCCGTCGCCCGAACCCATGATGGCCTTGCCGCTGGCACGCATCACGTTGTTGACATCTTCGAAATCGACGTTGACGTAGCCTGTCACAGTGATGATTTCGGCGATACCTTTCGCTGCAATCATCAACACGTCGTCGGCTTTCTTGAATGCCTCGGTGAGCTTCATGTCGCCGTATTCTTCACGGAGTTTGTCGTTGCTTATTACGAGAAGTGCGTCAACATTCTTACGCAGTTCGGCTATACCTTCTGCTGCCTGTTGTTGGCGGCGTTTGCCTTCGAAGCTGAACGGCAGTGTCACGATACCCACCGTAAGGATGCCGAGTTCGCGTGATATCCTTGCCACTACAGGGGCGGCTCCTGTGCCTGTACCGCCACCCATACCGGCTGTGATAAACAGCATCTTCGTCTCATCGTTGAGTGCCTCGCGAATCTTATCTTCCGTTTGTTCGGCTGCCTGACGGCCCACGGCTGGGACGTTACCTGCGCCGAGAGCATGGTCGCCAATATGAAGCTTGTTTTCAACCGGACTCTTCTGCAAAGCCTGGTCATCGGTGTTGCAAAG
>Ga0265301_10006880_pt1 | contig 10752 bp, 18 predicted proteins | sample AusTroGonzalo_MG_2_FD_193488 | JGI IMG/M metagenome (GOLD analysis project Ga0265301, IMG submission 193488) | Bovine rumen microbial communities from tropical cattle in Woodstock, Queensland, Australia - Gonzalo_04 | ecosystem: Host-associated > Mammals > Digestive system > Stomach > Rumen ...
CAGCACGATGGCCAGGATGCACAGGAAGATGCCTGCAGCTTTTTTCTGTTTCATATCCATGTATTATTTGTTGTCTTTGTTGATGTCATCGGAGAAGATGATCAGGAAGGTGTAGAGGAAGGCTCCGGCAAAGATCAGCAGGATCATGATGGCCAGAGCGAGAAGCACGATGAGGATGTCTTTAAGCATATTGATTCAATTCTTCTAGTTGTTTCTTGAGTCGATTGACTTCACCTATTTTCTCGAAGTAATTGCCTACAGTGAGCTCAGACTCCAGTTTCTGGATCTGTGATGTGATATGGTCCTTCACCAGAGTCCGAGCTCCGATAGACATGGTATTGATCATGATCATGACTGGTCAGACTTCTTTGTATCTCGATGTCATTGTAACTTTGGCACAAGTACCATCATTCTCCACCAGGATATCTTCTGGCCATTCATGCTGGAGAAATACTTCTCCCCTATATCGATAATCCTCAATAGTGGAATCTTTATATCGGATAAGTTCAAGAGAGCCTTGATCTCGCACCTCAGAAATCGGGAATCCGAAGTGCTTTTCAAAGGCTTGCTCGATGACTCTATCCCATGACAAGTTATGTCGCCGGCGTAGTTCAGAGAGGAACAAAGCGGATGTGGACAGCATCTTATCGGAAATAGAAGTTGATGCCATCAGGCTTTTGAGCCTTTGATAATCCATACCATCCAAGCCCATCATCAGACAGATTTAATAGTCAATGGTGTTTACAACCCTCCGGATGCAAAGGTGCTGTGCCCCGATATAGATCCAGGCATGGCCATCGAGCCTCTGCCTTTTGTCGGTGATGTGGATATCCACCGGAGCAAGCCTCTTGTTCTGCTCCCGGACCTTCATGCAGTGTGCCTCTAGATCCATCTGGATATCTTCAAGAGCAGCTTCGCTCACAAGATTGTACAGGTATTTCTCCTTTGCATACTTCATTACGGCATCTTCTGCTTTCGGTCGGCCAGAAGCGACATAGTAGTCATAGACAAACCACATCGGATACTTTTCATCCATATATCCCATAGTCGCTCCTCCTAGATTACGAATACATAAAGGCCCTGCTCGGTCATCTCCATAGAGAAGCCGGCTTCGATGAGATTACTGATTACACTTGGCACACACTTATTGATGTGCAGTCGAATTTCACCTTCTGCCATGAAGCAGCAGGAATCACCCTTCGGGAGATTGATAGAAATCTGTGTGGAATGGTGCTTGGTGATGATTTCCAAGGCTTTCTGAAATTGTTCACTTTTCATAATCTGGCTTTTAATAGTTACTTTTGCATCGGCTTTTGTCCAACTTTTGTCCAACCGATGTGCAAATATAATAATAAAGTTTCGATTTACGCAACATTTTCTTACGATTTTCGTAAGTCAGTTACGAGAATTATGATAAGTGTTTGATAATCAGTGAGTAATTTTAGTGTATGGAAAAAGAGAAATCACTTCCGCAAGAGACCATTATCTACAATATCATCAAGATATTGAAGTCAAGGAATTTACCTCAAGCATGTTTAGCTGCTCCACTGGATATAGCAGAGGGCAATGTGAGTAAATTGCTGCACAATAAGACCAGGCTCACCTATGACATGCTTGCGAATATCGCAAGTTACCTTGCAATGCCGGTAATCGACATCATCACTTGGCCGGATAAATATGTCAGGAAGGCTTCTTCTGAAGCCGAGCCGATAGAGGCTATTCTACAGATTAAACTGAAGAAGGACAAGAAGGATCAAGTCCTAAAGCTTGTATTTGGAGAAAATAATATAGAGATTCTCAATAAATGAGAGGATTTGTAGAATTCATCAACAAAGAAACCGGAGAGCCGATATCAATACCGGCTAGTCGCATATCTATATTCAGGTCTAGAGATGAGATTGGAGATATTCAGACCACATCTGTAAAATATGATGGCCATGAATTGGATATCACTGATACTTATGATGAATTCTGCTATAAGATGAGGAAAGCCGGCTATAAGATATTATTCAGTGAAGAATATGTACCTAAGATTCAATAAGTTATTTATCGGGAAACGAGCCAAAAATGAGACAAGCCCCGGATATCATATCCGGAGCCGTAATTGAATATCAGAAAGTTATGGCCAAGAAAAAAGCCGATTCGAGTCCTGCCTCCGCTACAAAGAAAGGCTCAATCGATTGTGATTCAGCAAATTACCGAGGCGAAATCACAAGGAGCCGAGACAGATCCGAGACACTTTTCTTTCAGGTACCTCCATGCCCGAAAGAAAAAAAAATGCAATCTGGCCAGAAGAAATCCCTCCCTGCATCGGTTAAATCCTACACCATGCCCCAGCTCACATGTGCCAAGTGCTATTGGTACATCTCCTTCTATGCCTTCGATCCGTCCCAGGGAAAGCTCCGGAGGAAACGGATCAGGATCTCTCCCAAGTTCAAGAAGATCTCCGACCGGAGACAGTATGCCAATGACCTCCTGGAGAGAATCACCCTGGAGCTCCGGCAAGGATGGAATCCCTGGATCAGCTTCACGGCCCCTGAGCAGTATGCCACCTGGCAGACCGTCTGTGATGCCTACCGGTCCTACATAGCCAAGGCCAAGGCAGAATCCCTCCTCAGGGAAAAGACCTGGAAGGGATACACCTCCTTCCTGGACAATTTCAATGAGTGGAATCAGAGCCAGCCACGGCCCATCTTCTATGCCTTCCAGTTCGACCAGAGGCTCCTCAGCCGGTTTGTGGACTGGCTCTGGCTCGACAAGGGACTCTCGGTCAGGACCAGGGATAACTATGTCACCTGGCTGCACATCTTCTCCAAGTGGCTGGTCGGCCACAGCTACCTGGACACGGATCCCTCTGCCGGCCTGCAGGCAATCGGTGGAAAGGTGAAGAGCCAGAAGAATCGCACCATCATCCCTCCGGAGGCCATGAAGAGGCTCAGGGAGCACCTGCTGGCCACCAACAAGCATTTCCTGCTGGCCTGCTACATCCTGTACTACTGCTTCATCAGGCCCAATGAGATGAGCTACATCCAGCTCTCCCACATCTCCATCGAGCGAGGCACCATCTACATCCCATGCTACAGCTCGAAGAATGGCAAGGATGGCACGGTCACACTCCCGGATGTGGTGGTCAAGCTCATGGTGGAGCTCCAGATCTTCCGGCACTCGGACTCGGACTACCTCTTCTCCAAGGAGCTGAAGCCAGGACCGGAGAGGCACTCGGCAAAGCAGTTCACCGACTACTGGAGCCACTTCATCCGGAAGCAGCTCCGATTCCCTCCGGAGTGGAAATTCTACAGCCTGAAGGATACCGGCATCACCGACCTGATCCGGGAGAATACCGACCTGCTCACCGTCCGGAATCAGGCTCGGCACCACAGCCTGCTGATGACAGACATCTACACTCCCCATGACATCGAGGAGGCCAATGAAGTCATCCGGCACCGGAAAGCAGCCTTCTGAAAATGATAGTGGCCTACCATCACGGCAGGCCACCATCTCCCATTATTATGAAAATCAATTCTAGTCATTCACCCGATCCTCCGGGAAATCTGGTATCTCGACCGTCTGTCCCTTCAGCTCATGTGTGCAATCCCCAAGGTACTGGATCTTTCCTTCACGGATGAAGGAGTGGCATCTCCTCTCCCCATCCGGCATCCTGTGAGTGACCAGCAGGCTCGGATTGATTGTCGGCTTTTCACAATCTTTGTTGAAAGACCAGACAATATTCCACATAGACCTTGGTCCGACACTCACCCAATGGCACTCCTTGCAGGCAGGACAGTAAAACTTGTACATGTCTGCCAGCTCCGGATCATGAGGCCTTGCCAATACGAATTTAGCCATAATTCTTCCGATTAAGGTTTCTTGAATATCCACAGCTTGATGATCCATCCGAGCAGAGCTCCGATGGCCAGCAGCCAGCATACCTGGCCGGAGCGCATCCAGAATTTCTGCCACCAGGTCAGCTTCCTCTCCACTTCCTGGATGATGGTCTGAGTCTCCTGGTGGCTATCCTGCTCATGCTCGGAGTGCCAGTGCTCCTGCACCGGCACCTCGGTGTGAATGGTGGATCCGGCCTTGTTTTCCAAAGTGTGGTGAAGGTGGCCTGTGGAGTCGATGAATGCGTCACTTTTCGCCACACTGGTCTCCAGATGGGAGGAGTCCGAGGAGGGAACAATTTCACGCATCACTTCCACCGGTATCTCCACTTCCACCGGCACATACTGGATGGCCACCGAGTCCTTGACATGCAGCACGGTGGAATCCCTGACATGCACCTCCTCCCGGACAGGACACCGGAGCACTCCACATCCGGTGAAGATGAGGAGTGTCAGAAGGTATGAGAGGATCCGCTTCATCTCATGAGGATGTACTTGATGATGCCATCCACATGAGCCTGCACGATGGCATTCCGGCCAGCCTGTGAGAAGAGGAAGGTCACATCGGCCTGATTGTCCTGGAAGAGATTCTCGGTCAGCACGGCAGGACAGAGAGTGTCCCGGCACATGGCCAGATTCTGAGGCCACCACGGCTCAGAGGCACTGTACCTCCGGACCTTGATACCCTGCCTCTCACAAGCAGCGACCAGGCACCTGGCCAGCTCCTTGCTCCTGGCAGAAGCATTGAGGCTCACATGGACACTCCATCCACGAGCATCATGCCACTTGCCATCGGAGCCTGCAGCATTGTTGTGGATGGACACAAGCAGCACATTCTGTGCTCCGAGCTTCCTGCACCACTCATTGACTCTCCGGCATCTCTCCTTGAGAGTGATGTCGGTGTCCTCGGTCACAATCCGCTCGGCATCGAAGCCGGCCATCTGGAGCTCTTCCACGATGGTAGCAGCAATCTCCCTGGTGTACCGGTACTCCCGGAATTTCCCATCCGGGGACCTCTTACCGGGAGTGTCGGAGCCATGTCCGTTATCAATGAGTATCTTCATATTCTCCTGGCATTGGTGGTTGATGGTGATTGTGCTTGTTGCCTTTCGAGACTTCGATGGTCATGTCTCCTTTGGTGAATTTCGCTCTTTCCAGAGATTCGATTAACACAGGTGCCTGGCCTAGTGCTCCAAAGCCGAAGAGGATTCCAACAGCTTTGAGCACCGAGCCATCAATGACACCCATCGGGGGCACAAAGAATCCACCTATGAAGAGACCGACCGAAACGATCAGGCACACCCAGAAAGCAAAGGTCTTGGTCTTGTTCATAAGGCTTCACAGTTACTGGTTAGTCGATAGTTGCGATTACAGCCGAGTTGTACTCCTTGAGTGCAACAAGGCCCTGGTGGATGAGGCCATCAGCCGTGAGTGCATAGAGCTCGGCACCCCAGCACCAGGTGATGACATTGGAGGACTGCTGATCCACGAACACCCGGACCATCGATCCCTTGAAGGGAGCATAGGTCTCGAAGTCACCCTGGCCGGCAGCTTCCACGGCAGCAGCAATGAAAGTGGAGAAGTCGGACAGAGAGTCTGTCGATAGATCCAGGTCACCGTACATTGTCACGAAGTCACTCTTCAGCTTGGAGAGGACCTGCTCCAATGAAGGCACGGTCTCAGGATCATAGGCAGCTCTCATCAGGCCTCGACCGATTGAAAGAGTCAATGCCATAGCCTAGTCCTCCTCTTCAATGTAGTACCCGGAGCCCCAATAGATGTCATAGGCCGAAAGCACACCTGCAGTCAGAGTGAGCTCGGTGATGGCCATCGGAGTCCAGTCATAGATCGGAAAAGGAGCCGGTGAAGCTTCCTTGTCATCCTCCTGGTAGAGCTTGCACGAAAGCACTACATCGATGACATCTGTGGTGGTCTTAGGACGGATGTAGATGCTGAAAGGCAGGCCTCCGAGGGAAAACTTGTTTTCCTCATCGACATTCCCATTGATGATGCCATGAGAAGCGATCCTCGCTGCAATCATGGCCGGAGAGAGTTGTTTTTGTCCCATAAGCTTATGTGTTTACTATAGTGATGTCCATGTCTGTCCATTGTTGATGCTCTTCTGGATTCCTGATGATGTGATCCGGAGCATATAGTTGCCTCGCTTGACTATGAATGTGGTGCTGTTGCTGAAGAAGAAGCCGGAGCCCATCACCTGAGCGAATCCATCATTTCCGATCTGAGTGTATTCGTAATTCTTCTTGGAGAAGGAGAAGTAGAATTTTGTGGTGACATCGAAAGAGATGGTGCCGGATCCGGAGCTGCAGGTCCAATACCAATAGGATGTGCTGCCTGACATGTAAGGCTTGATGACTATCTGGTACTGGCCATCCTCCGGCACAGTATAGCTCCTCTGAGCAGAAGGGACCGAATAGGTCACATTCACAGAGCTGCCACTACTATAGCTGGTGCTATAAGGCCCCAGCTCCCAGCTCTTCACGGATGTGCCATCCCTCATCAGATGAAGCACCATTCCAGGTGCCGAGAAGGTCATGCTGATGCCATAGCCGGTGGAAGTGGTGTATGGCACCGTGAATGACACATTGACAGAGTTGATATTGATGGTACCACCCTTGTCCATCCAGCCGAGATTCACCTTGCCAAGAATGTCTGAGAGCCGGATGGTAGAGCCGGCAGAATAGCAGTAGCTGCCGATATTCTTGGTCTTGGTCAGAGGAGAGGATGTATAGGTGCCGGATTTGGCCAGCACCAGGTCCTCATACTCACCGATCGACTGATTCTTGATGATGCACTTCTTCTGTCCGGAGGCATTCAGCATCTCGATGTGGTCACCCTCGATCCGGACCTTGTTTCCTGAGGCAGAAGGATAGGTGTCCAGTGTCCGGACCACCAGCGCATCGATGAAGGCCTGAGAGGCCACCAATGCCTGGATGAAGGCAGCATTGGCAGCAATCTCCGCACAGGCAATATAGTCGGCAGAGATGGCCTGAGTGAGCAGCAAAGGTGTGATGATCGGAGCAAAGGACTGCATCTCGGTCCAGTAGGTGGAATTCCCCAGAGGGATGGAGTTGGATGCAGTGTGAGTGACCTTGCAGACATAGGCATGGACGGTGACCTGGCCGACAATGGCAATGGGAGTGTCCACGCAGACATCCACATACCGGATATCATTGGTCTCCAGGTACTGGTCATTCCTGTACTGCTTGCCCTTCTCCCACAGAGTGACACGGTAGATGCAGCCTGAGTATCCTCTAGGCCCCTGGTCTCCGGTATCACCCTTGTTGCCCTTGTCACCCTTATCGCCTTTGTCACCCTTATCGCCTTTCGAGCCGGTATCACCCTTGTCTCCCTTGGATCCGGTGTCTCCCTTATCACCATAGACACCGGTGATGTGGGGAGCCACGGTGGAAGTGGAGTTGTCGGTGTAGTGGATGACCTCATAATTCCACAGGTACTTCTTGGTGCTGGTCACCGACTGCATGGTGGTGGTCCAGCCGGAAGTGGCAGTGGTCACACCGGAGCTGGCCGATGTGGCCAGGTAGTATTCGGTGATGGAGGAGATGCCGACACCATTGGTACCATTGTTTCCGGTCTGGCCGAATACACCCACAATGTGTGGATCAGTGGTGCTGGTGGAATTGTCGGTGAAGGTCACCTTCTCATAGTTCCAGAGATATCGCTTGGAGCTGGTGATATTCTGGATGGTGGTGGTCCATCCGGAAGTGGATGTGGTGACTCCGGAGCTGGCCGATGTGGCCAGGTAGTAGTTGGTGATGGATCGGATGCCGACACCACTGTTGCCGGTATCTCCCTTGTCACCTTTGTCTCCCTTGTCTCCCTTGGCTCCATCATTGCCATCATCACCCTTGTCACCTTTGTCACCCTTGACACCATTCAGAGCCACAGAGTAGCTGCTGGTGCTGGTGTTATCGGTGTAGGTGGTGACAGTCCTGGTCCACAGATAGGATCCTGCTGCCACCTGGGGGATGTTGAATTGCCATCCATCCTCCGGAGGATTGACACCCTGGTTGGAAGAGGCATACATGATCACCACCGACTGGATGCCCTTTCCGGACCGGCTGACAGAGTAGCTGGTGCTGGTGGTGCCATCGGTGTAGGTGGTGACAGTCCTGGTCCACAGGTAGTAGTTGTCAATCACCTGAGGCATCACCGACTGCCAGCCCTCTGTCGGAGTCTGAGTGCAGGAGGAGGATACGGCATAGGAAATGGTGACAAAGAGAATCCCCGTGCCATCATTGCCATCCTTGGCCTTCCTCCGGATGACCATGTGTCCTCTTGCGGTCGGCATTACATGCTCTCGATTTGAGATACAGCAATGTGAGCAACCTCCTTGGCATGAGCTCTCCAGGCCTGGAAGGTCTCATACTCGCTCAGGTACTCGGCTCTCTTCTCTGCAGTGATCTCGGACTCAGGATCCTTGGCCACCTGGTAGTTGGCAAGGATAGCCTGGTACTCATCGGCAGAGTAGTGGTCGGTGATGATGGCCGACACAATGTGGTTGTAGTCCCGGCTGTCCACATCAACGGACTCACAGATCTTCAGATCTTCCGGGAATGTCTCCTCTCCGACCGGCACCGGATCGGCAAAGTCGAAGAAAAGTCTGGTGAGGATGCCCTCCAGGATGACCTCGACACCACTGGCAGGGACTACTGCAATTTGCTTCTGTGTTCTCATATCACGGATTTTTAGGATTATTCATCGAAATAGTATGAGGATTTGCCATCACCGAAAGATCTCTTCCTGATGATGACATTCTCCACAGGGAATATCTTCTGGCCATTCTTCTCGGCCTCCCTGGCCTGGTCCAGCACATTCTTGATCTCGAAGGCACTGGTGACAAATTTGCACTGCTCCCCATCCTTGATGAAGAGCACGGCATACCGGTCATCACCCTTGGAAGTGTGAATGCCGGTCTCGAAGTCCACGATGGTCACAGGCACATTGAGCACATCAGAGATGGACACACTCTTGACCGAGAAGTATTTCTTCCCATCCTTGGTCTTTTTGTTGGCCTTGATGCCTTTTTCAGCAAAGCTCATATCATTATTCGTTATAGTTCTCCACAAATGTCGGCAGTGGCCCCACTTACACCAGCCCCAATAGGAGGCCTTCACCTGCTTCAGTCTCGTTTCGCTTTTGGTCCGCTTGACTTTTACTGCAAAGTTATGCTTCACAGTTTTCCGAAGTCGGACATTTTCTCTCGAAAAGACATATCCGAGGAAGTCAATGCTTCTGCCGGCTATGACCGGCTCCTCGCTGCCTTTTCCTCCTTTTCTTTTTCCCATAGACCTTGTGAGCTATCGGTGCAACAATGTAAGATGCTTTCACCACCAGCCCAAGCTCTGAAGAGATCCGGTCATACTCATTGAGCATGGACCAGGCCTCTCCCTTTGTCCTGGCCAGTCCTGCAGTGTCATCACAATACCGGAGATAGCACTTGCAGCGCATCTTCTCCTTCATGTGGTGATCTATGCTGCTGGCCGAGAAGTTGCCGATGATCTGGCTTGGATACCCTCCGATGGGCACTCCTCGCACTCCGTTTTTGTCGCTCATCTTCCAGCATCTCAAGAATCACCTGTCCTGAATCATAGTTGAAGATGGCAATCTCCATCAGTTTCAAGAATCTCTCATCCTTGTACTTCCTCCGCAAAGCCTGCATGGCCACCTCATGAGGAATGCTCTGGTAGTATTTCTTGTAGTCGGCCTTCCAGAAGAATTTGTACTCCGGATATCTCCGGAGCATCATCTTGACTCTCTTCACCCCATAGTGGAGACCTTTTCCCGGTACACAGGAAAAGGTGTCCGCTATGAGATTCCGGTAGAGCTCCGGACCGACCACCCTCATGATGGCATGGTGGACTATTCGCCAAGGCACATATTTCTGCCTGGCTATCTTCCTTTCCTTGCCGGAGTCATTGTGTACAATCATATCCTCATAGTCAGGCTCAGGAAAGGTGAGAGTGAGAATCATCTGCTGGATCATCTCCAGATCCTGCTCGGCCCGGAGATTGTGTCTCCGGATGTGCCGATTCTTCTTCACCTTGCCGGCCTGAGCTTCCTTGTCGGCAGCTCTCAGATTGTCCATGTCGGCAATCTGCTCGAAGATATGTCCTATTCGCTTTGGCATAGTTCTATTTTTGGTCACCATACTGGCCATGTTTCAGGCCCACAATATCCGAGTCCGCTTGCAATGACTCGGTGCCCGGAGCTTCCGAGAATTATCAAAAATGATAAGACCTACTCACACCGCTTGCTACATGCCGGCTGGCCGGCATTCGCCTTTCCGCTATGAAGTGTTCCGACATCGAAGCCGAATATCGGCTCCTACATTGCACTGCTAAGATGCAAGGTCGAGGCGCAGGGAGTGTATTTCTGTTCATTGTATGGCGAGAGCCGATATTCGCATTCGAGTTCGACCAGGCGTTATTCGAGTTCGCATAGGCGAGACCGCAGTTCGCACCGTTGTTCGCATTACCGCCCCAGTAGACCACCGCTCTCACTCCCTTCTACCTACCATCCTCACTTGTCAGCTCTCAGCCTCCCTACCGGGATGGCAGGGAGGCAGGAGGATGGATTACCAAAGCTAGTACACCAAGGTAGATTCAATCAATCAAAGAGCTAACTGTCCGGCCTAGACTTCAGCCATGAGCTGAGCTCCGGACATGACGGTCAATTCACCGTAATAGGCAAGGCGAGAGCCGATAGCCGCATTCGAGTACGACCAGGCGTGATGCGAGTACGCAAAGGCGAGACCGCAGTACGCACCGTTGAGCGCATGACCGCCCCAGAAGACCACCTGACCTGTTGCATTTGCATAGTGATAATCACC
>Ga0265301_10006881_pt1 | contig 10752 bp, 9 predicted proteins | sample AusTroGonzalo_MG_2_FD_193488 | JGI IMG/M metagenome (GOLD analysis project Ga0265301, IMG submission 193488) | Bovine rumen microbial communities from tropical cattle in Woodstock, Queensland, Australia - Gonzalo_04 | ecosystem: Host-associated > Mammals > Digestive system > Stomach > Rumen ...
GATGGCCAGCAGGGAGAATAGGTAAGTGAATATCGAGAACCCGTAATGGAAGGCGACCTCCCCGGGCGTGAAGAAGTACGGTATCAGGTATATCACGAAGGAGAACGGGGGATACGCGGTATCGAAGTCCACGTATGGAACGAGACCGTCCATGATGTCCCTGGCGTGCTCCCAGTAGAAGTAGACGTCGTACCAGGCGTAGTTGTTGCCCACCACGCCGTTCATGATATCCGAGAGCAGTATTATGAAGAGATACAGGACGGTGTACAGGATGAGGAACGCTTTGTCGGGGTTCCTCCTCGCCCATTCCGCTGCGGATCCTCCGGATACCATGCTTTCAGCATCCTTTGCGGATGTTATAATGATTCTGACTCCTCGGCGGCCTTTCCGCGCATGTACCTGGTGAGTAGGTGCATTCCGAATCCGAGCACCACACCCGCGGCGACGGCGATGATGCACGGTACGAGGTAATCCTCACCGGGCTCCATATCCTGGACGGCCTGCACAGCCACGGTCACGACGGAACCGAGCGTGAGCCCGAATATCACGCAGTAGGTGGATTTCCTGTTGTTCCTGAAGAAGTGGTCCATGATCTTGGCGAACAGGAGGACGGCCAGGATTGCACCCAGCGCGAGGGGCAGGATGGAACCGAACTCCAGGTTCCCGACGGCATCGACGACAGAAGAGAAGAGACCTAGCGCCAGAAGGATGGTCGAACCGCTGATCCCGGGGGATATTGCGCATACGGCGTAGATCATACCGGCGAAGAACATGGCGACGGCCCCTGTGTCGCCCTCAGTTCCTAGGTCCTGCATCCCGATGAAGAGGATGGCCATCATGATCGCGAACCCCGCGATAACCGCGATGATGTTCGCGGAGGTGGGCCTCTGGCCGTCGTCCGCCTCCTTCCAGATGTCAGGGAGCTGTATGAAAATCAGGACTGCGAAGAAGAACATCAGAGGTATCCTGTGGTCCTCGATGAGGAAATCCAACCCCTTGGAGCAGAGGATGACCCCTATGACGCCCCCGATCCCGAGGGTGAGGAGCCAGAAGAAGTCAGGCTTCAGGTACGTCCTCAGCTTGGAGACGTCGCGTATAAGCCTCTCATATACGCCGAAGAGCACGGCTATGGTGGCGCCGCTGGCGCCCGGGAGTATCATGAATATCCCCATGATCGCGCCCACGAGGGCGTTCCTCACCGATTCTCCGGCATTCATGGCCTCTGGATGGCCTGACCGCTATAATAGAGTGGTGTCCGAAGCGCGTGTGCGCACGCATATATACGAGTCGTCCGTACGTAGGTACGGTAATCATGGCAGGAACCTGCACCGTAGTCATCCCCACATACAACGAAGAGATCAATGCGCCTAACATGGCGAAGGCCATCAGGGAACAGTATCCCGAGTTCCGCATAATGTTCATGGATGACAACTCCACCGACCGCTCCAAGCAGTTCATCGACGAGCTGAACGACCCCCTGACCAAGATGGTCGTCAGGAAGCCGGAGGAGAGGGGACTGGCCGCCAGCGTCTTCCAGGGTATCACGGAATGCGGCACTGATTACTTCATGACCGTGGACTGCGATTTCCAGCACCCCCTCAGCACCCTCAAGGGAATGTACGAGAAGCTGGAGAACGGTGCGGACCTGGTGATCGGTACGAGGGACGACAGGACCGCCATGGGATTCAAGCGCTGGTTCGGTTCCTGGTGCTTCACCATATTCGCCAACATGTTCCTCCTGTGGCACGGCAAGCCCAGGTCCAAGGACAACATGAGCGGCCTCATCGCCGGAAGGACGGACGTCTGGGTACCCGTCATCAAGGATAACTACGACAAGCTCGAGCTGCAGGGATGGAAGGTTCTCCTCGACCTGCTCAGGTGGGGCCCCAAGGACGTCAAGATCGCCGAGGAGCACTACATCTTCGAGAAGAGGGAGGTCGGGGAGTCGCACATCAGCCCCAAGGTCCCCATGATGACGTTCCATCAGTGCGGATGCGTCGGAAGGTTCCTCGCGAAGGTCTACGCCAAGCTGAAGGGCATCGATTACTTCTACGACGACTGATCAGAGCGTCCCGATGTATTTTCTGAAGAGCTCGGTGAACCTCTTCATCTCCTCCGGGCGGATGTCCCCGATGTTCGCTATGCGGAACGTGGGCGCATCGCTCAGTTTCCCGGGATAGATGGTGAATCCGTGCTCGCGGGCGTAGTCATGCATCGCGTCGAAGCTGTAATTCGGACTTCTGGGGTCCATTATCGTTACGATCAGGTGCGACTGCTCGGATTCGGGGACCGGCATCTCCAGTCCCAGGTCCCTCACCGCTTCCAACAGCACGTTCCAGCATGCCGTGTAGCGGGCATATCTCCCCTCGATGGTCTCGATCTTGGTCTCGAGGATCGCCTGCCTGAGGGCGTAGGCGGTCTGCACCGGGGGCGTGAACCTCATCTGGTTGTTCTTGATGAAGTAGTGGTGCTGGTCGTAGATGTTCAGGTAGTAGTTGCGCATGGGGTAGTCCTTGATGGATTCCAGCGCCTCCTTCCTGCAGAAGACGAAAGCGATACCGGCCATCCCCTGGATGTTCTTGTTGGAGGTGGATGCCATGAAGTCGATGCAGTCCCTGTCCATGTCGATGGGAACTGCGGCGAACGCGCTGACGGCATCCACGATGGTGACGATGCCGTGGTCGTGGCAGAACCTGCATATCTCCGGGACTGGGTTGAGGATACCGGTGGTGGTCTCGTGGTATACGATGGCCATATGGGTGTACTTCCCGTCCGTGAGGGCCTTCTCCAGAGCCGGGATGTCGAGCCTGCTGATGCCGTCGCCCTTGAAGACGTCGTAGCCGAGCCCGTATATGGACGCCATCTTCGCCATGCGCTTTCCGTATGCACCGTTGTCGACTATCAGGAGCTTCCCGTCGTCGGGGACGCACGAGGAGATCATGGCCTCGTCGGCCGCGGTCCCGGATCCTCCGAAGAGGACGGTCTCGACACTTCCGGGAGCCCCCACCATGAGGGACAGCTCCCTGGAGATCCATCCCATGATGTCCCCGAACTCGTTCTCCCTGGGGCAGATGTCCGCCTGGACCTGGGCGTACTTGACGCTGTCGGTGGTCGTGGCGGGCCCGGGGTTCAGCAGGACCTCGCGGCGTATGCCGCGGATGGATTCGTTCTCGACGATGTGGGGGTAGATCAGCTCCAGGGCCCTCTTGAGATGGTTGGCGTCGTCGATCTCGCACCAGGTGTAGTAGTTTACCTTGCGAACGGCTATGGCGTGTCCTCCGGACGAGACCCCGCTCATCGCCACCTCGTACTCCATCTTGGGGCAGTCGTGCCTGTGGTATTCCATGTAATCCACCATCAGGCCGAGGGTCTCCTTGGTGAGCTTGGTGATCCCGACGAGCTCCGAGAACACGGATTCCAGGTCGCTCTTGTTCTTCGAGTGCCTGACGAGGTTCTCCTCCCCGTCGACCTGCAGGTAGACCTCGTCTCCCGAGTCGGTCCTCCCGGACGAGAGTATGACGTCCCTGCGGGGATCGTTGATCAGGACGTTCAGTCCTATGGAGTCGTAAAGCAGGTCGGATTCGAGCAGCAGGAAGTCCCCTTCGACCAGAGGGGCGCACGCCGCGAGGGTGCCCATGCTTCCCGTGTCCTTGTACGAGGGGTTATGTGCCAGCTTGATGCAGGGATATCTCTTGGCGAGCTCCTCGTAGTATTCCCTGTGGTGTCCCGTGCCGATGATTATCTCCTCGATCCCGGCGCCGATCAGCTTCCTGACCGACTGTTCCACCATGGGCGTCCCCCCGATCTCGAGGAACCCTTTGGGCATGTCTTTCGTCTGCTCTCCGAGTCTGGAACCCAGACCTCCGGCCATAATGACTGCTTGAGCTATCATCTCAGATGCTTCCTATGTTCTTCATCAGGGCGTCCTTGTTCTCCCTGGGTGTGGACTTGGGCCTTCCCAGGTCCTTTCTGTTGCCGCGGTGGACCATAACCTGCAGGAATACAGGTCCCTCCCCGCATTCCAGGGCCTTGTCCAGCTCCTCGGCGGTCTTCACTGTGAAGACGTTCCTGTAGCCCATGGACCGGGCTATGCCGTGGATGTCTATCTCCCTGGATGTGGTCGGCTGTCCGCCCACGGAATCGTGGACGCCGTTGTTGATCATGATGTGCACGAGGTTCCTGGGAGCCTCGGTGGCGATGGTGGACATCCCGCCCATGTGCATGATGACCGCACCGTCGCCGTCTATGCAGACGACCCTGCGGCCGGGCGTGTTCAGCGCTATTCCGAGCGCTATCTGCGAGGAGTGTCCCATGGAACCGACGGTCAGGAAGTCGCTGCCGTGAGGCTCCCCGTTCCTGTCCCTTATCTCGTAGAGCTCCCTGGACGCCATCCCGGTGGTGGAGACGAATATCGATCCCTTCTCCTTCTCGGCGATTATCCCTATGGCCTCCTCGCGGGACATCTGGAAAGGCTGCTCCTCCGCCTTCTTCTGGGGCCTGTACTCGCTGAAGGTGTCCTTCCTGACCACTATGGCGCAGGGGGATCCCTTCTTCTCGAGATGCTCCCTGCATCTCGCGAGCACCGCGGCGCAGTCCTCCTCGTTGTCGGGGAGCACCGCATAGGGTATCCCCATGGTCTCCAGGAGCGTGCAGGTGACCTTCCCCTGCTTGACATGCTGGGGCTCGTCGTGTACACCGGGCTCCCCGCGCCATCCTATGACCAGGACCATCGGTATGTTGTAGACGTCCTCGTCGGCCAATGACAGCAGGGGGTTGGTGGCGTTGCCCATGCCCGAGTTCTGCATGTAGACCATCGGCACCTTCCCGGTGGCCAGATGGTATCCGGCCGCTAGGCCGACTGCGCATCCCTCGTTCGCGGCGATGATGTTCCTGTCGTCGGGGACGTTGTCCTTGAGGTATGCGCAGAGATGCTTCAGCAGGGAATCCGGGACGCCGGTGAAGAAGCCGACGCCCATGTCCGTCAGTCTGTCGTAGAAGAACGAGGGAGAGATCATTGTATCACTTCGGGTCCGGTATGAGTCCGAGGATCTCCTTGATGGGCATGCAGAGGCTGTCGGCCTCCAGGGACCTCTCGTTCTCCAGGATGCAGTTGGCCACCTTGACCATGGCGGGGTACGAGGCCCTCAGCATGTGGTTGGCGTAGATGATGATGTTGGCGCCCCATTCCTGGAACTCCTTCTCCTTGAACTGGTTGTAGGTCGTGGGGACGAGGACGATAGGGATGTTTGCATATTCCCTGCGGAACCTCTGGCAGAACTCCTTGATGTCCATCCCGGATTTCTCCTTGCTGTGGATCATTATGCCGTCCGCCCCGGCGCCGATGTAGGCCCTCGCACGTTCCAGGGCCTCGTCCACGGTGTGGCCTGCGATGAGGCTCTCCAGGCGGGCTATTATCATGAAGTCCTTGGTGATCTGGGCGTTCTTCCCGGCGCGGATCTTGTCGCAGAACTCTTCGATGGGCGCCAGGGTCTGCTGGACCGATGTGCCGTACAGCGAGTTCTTCTTCAGGCCGGTCTTGTCCTCGATGATGACCGCGGAAATGCCGTTGCGCTCCAGCGTGCGCACCGTGAACACGAAGTGCTCCGGCTTACCGCCGGTGTCCCCGTCGTAGATGAGGGGCTTGGTTGTGCACTCAAGGATGTTGGTGAGGTCCTGGAGACGGGTGGTGAGGTCCACGGCCTCGATGTCGGGCTTCCCCTTGCTGGTGGAATCCGTGAGGCTGGAGGACCACATTCCGTCGAAGTAGTGCAACCCGTCCTCCTTCTCTATCTCGGCATGCTCCACGATGAGCCCGGAGATACCCGAATGGACCTCCATTATCCTCACGATGGGCTTGGCATCCAGGAGCCTCCTGAGTGCCTGCAGCCTGAGCTCCGGCGTGGTGCCGAACTCGCGCCTGTTCGTGCTTATGACCGATGAGTTTATCCCGTGCGTGTAGGGGATGTCGACTACCTCCCCTCCCCATTCCCTGAGGATCTCCACGGTCCTGTCCCTGACCTTGCTGAGCGAGTTGCTGGTCCAGTCGTCGCCGTGCACGACGTACCTGGGCTTGATGCGGCGGAGGTTGTCCTCCCCGCACCAGTCATCCTGGGCCATGACCTCGGTCACCCCCTTGATGTTGCTGATTATGACCTCCCTCTGCTCGTAGTTGAGGTACGGAGGATGCTCGCGGGATACGATAGCCTTGTCCGTGAGGAGTCCGACTACGACGTCTCCGAGCTTTGCGGCTTCATTGATGATTTTGAGGTTACCGGGGTGTACGACATCCCCGACCATCGTGACATAAGCAAGGTCTCTTCCCATGGTGAACACGCGTTGATTCTCGAATGGCACCCTATAATATATCGTTTTAGGACGCGCGCGGGACCGAGGGGCCAGACCCCATGGCTGTCCCAATGGTTTTATTGCGGGGATACCATCGGTCAGCAGGAAGGTCGATGCGATGTTAAGGGATATGGACAGGGTCAGGAAGGTGGAGATCCTATTCATAGTCCTTCTCGGGGTCGCATTCCTGGGATACCTCATAGCCATCTGGTGCCTCGACATCGAGACGGAGGTCATGCGCGACCGTTTCTGGAAGGATGTCGAGCCGATATTCAATGGGGAGATCCCGATCATAGAGTATCCTCCGCTCTCGCTGGTGTTCTTCTGCATACCCCGCATTTTCTTCTCGGATCCGTTCAGTTACAATGTCGGATACGTGATCATGATATACGCCATCACCGTGGCCGGACTGGTCCTGGTGAGGCGCACAGCAGAGGAGCTGAAGGTCAACCAGGTCTGGACCATGACCGTCTACAGCGTCCTGATCGCGCTGATGCTGGAGTATGTGGCCGACCGTTACGACATCATCCCTGCGGTGATGACCATCGGGGCGTTCTATCTCCTGATCAGGAACCGTGCACCGGCATCCTTCGTCCTGCTAGGCCTCGCCACGATGACCAAGCTCTACCCCATCCTCCTGGCCCCGTTCTTCGCCACCAAGTACCTGATGAATAGGGATTGGAAGGGGCTGTCCCTGGCCGTGGTATGGTTCGTCGCCGGCGTCGCAATAGTCGCTGTGCCAGCATACCTGTTGGATCCCGGTATGATAACGGGATTCCTCGGCTATCACTCGGCCCGTCCGCTGGAGATCGATTCACTGGCGGCGACACTGATCTATCCGCTGTCGATGCTCGATCTCACGGAGGTGTGGATACAGCCCGCCACCGCGGTGGGGAGTTACGGGTCCGATAATCTCAGGGGCCCGCTCTGTGATGCCGTCGCTCCTCTGCTGACCCCGATAATGGCGGTGCTCCTGGTCGTCCTCGCTCTGTGGTTCTGGAAGCTGAGGTCCGGTATGGAGAGGGTCGACGAGAGGGTGTTCGCCACATCGGCGGCCATTGTGGTCGCCCTTATGATATTCATCCTTGTCGGTAAGGTGCTGTCATCCCAGTACCTGATATGGATAATCCCGTTCCTGGCGGTGGCACTCGCCACAATGCAGGACAGGGAGCTCAAATGGAGGGTGTTCTGGACCGCCGTCATCGCCCTGGTCATCACCCAGATAAACTTCGCATACACGTTCGGTGTGACCGGCGGAGGGGAATCCATCACGAGTCTGAGCATGATCATGGTGCTCATCCGCAACATAGTCCTGGTCGCCATGACGGTCATGCTGATAAAAGGCATAAGTGATGTCGGCAGGGACGGATTCCCGGGCGAGGATAGGAATTCCGATCTTGATTTCGAGTTCTGATCAATCCCTCAGACGGTGTGTATCACGTTAACACATCTGTTCGATGTGTATATGTGCCAGAGTAGAAGAAATTGCATCCGGCGGCCACGATCGAATCTACGAGGATTCGTTATAGTTGTCATGGAACCGATTACCGTGGCCGTTCAGATCTCGCACTCTTCGGCCACCCTATCCCTTAGGCAGTACGTTCTGGTCCGTATGAAGGATTCTATCGCCAATCTCACATCCTCGCGCAGAGTGGCTGATGAGAGGTCCTTCTCGCCGTAGGCCGCGACCAGTCTGTCGCCCAGTTCCGGATGGGATCCGATGTAATCATCGGAATCGGGGCCTATGAGGATGAAGGGCCTCCCGTGATTGACATGTTCGAAGTATGAATCCAGCGAGGAACAGGCATCGTTGCTGCTCGGTATCAGCACCTCCGCCGAGTACCCGAAGGTCCGCTTCAGGAATACGCGTTCTGGCACGCTCATCAAAGGTCCGGCGTATACCGCGTCGACCGGTCTGAACGTCTCCGAGCTCCTCTCCCAAATGCATTCCGTCATGTCCTTACCTCAATTGGATTATACATCCTATATGGCATCAGATGCCGTCTTGGATTTAAACTATGGGCCGCTGGGGTCTCATTTCAAGGCCTCTATCCTCAGACTGCTCTTCATCCCGTTAAGCTCGATGATGTCCTCGCTCTTGTCGCTGCTTGACAGTTTCTTCGAGACATCGAGGTCGCACTTCCTGCCCGCATTCACGGGTCTGAACCCGACATCCTTCGGGATTTTCACCACAGATGATCTGTCGACCTGATTGATCTCCAGCGAGCCGTCGAGATCGTATACCAGGAAGGTGCAGTCGCTGCGGACGTCCATCTCGGCCTGCCCGTGCACATCTTTGAGCGTGATGGTATTCGCCGAACCTCCGAACTCGATGTCTTTGGTGCTGAAGCTTCTCAGGTGCAGATCGCTGACATCCGTCTCGAGTTCGATGCGTCCGATGTATTTCCTGGGGAGGAGGATGCGAACGGTGAGGTTCTCTCTGCAGTCGCTGTCGGTGAGGTCGTTCTTCCTTCTGATCTTGACGTTCATGTTGCGTCTGCTGTCATCGATGGAGGCCTTCAGGTCCGAATCGAGGTCCGCTATGGTATCGGAGGTCATCTCGATCCTCACCTTTTCGGAGTCGTGTCCCTCCAAGGTGACGGATCTGCAGGGGGTGAGTTCGAATTCGAAGTCCTTGGCGGTCTCGATGTCATATTGGATGGCGCTCGAGAACACAGGGGCGCCGTCCTTGACCAAAGCATCGACGCTTATCTCGAACAGATCGGCGATGGCGATCAGGCTCTCCACCTCCGGCGTACCGTTGTCGTTCTCCCATTTGGTCACAGCCTGTCTCGAGACGTTCAGTTTCTCTGCCAACTCGGCCTGCGACATTCCCTTCCCGGTCCTGAGACCTTTAATCTTATCTCCGATCGACATTTCTAACACCTCTGTAAGGTAACTGATTCATTTAATAGTCGTTTATAGATATAAATGCTACTATTAGTAGCATAAATTGGGGGCATAAGTAATCAAAGGCAATTATCTCATCCAGGTGAAGGCAATCTATCGGATATTCAAAATGCGATAATGAAGAAGGAAGTCTCCCCGGCTGTCCGCCGGGGATGTTTCAATGCACTTCAGGAAGGACCTTCGCGTACCGATCCCAGGGTCCATCTTTCAAAGGTATTTATCCAGGGTATAGTCCTGGGATATGACGATGAAGTCCCCGTCGTCGCTGGTCAGCGTACCGTATATGGCGAGCGTGTTGCAATCCGCAGTGTCGAAGTAACCGAAATACCAGCCATGGTATTCGACGCCTCCGTACATCACGGAGGTCTGTACCGATATACCGTAATGGTAAACCGGTCTGAGGTCGTTCATCTGTGCGATCCATACGGCAAGCTCCTTACCTTCCCCGTCCACGGTGGAGATATAGAAGAGCGCATCCTCCTGTATCTGGACGATGAGCGAGACCTTGGTGCCGTACCTCTCCTCAACGACCTTTCCGTTCTTGTACATCACGACATCTTCCGTTCCGGTGTACGAGCAGCCCTCCAGGTCCTTGTCCGGATAGTCCGCTTTGGATTCGTCGCCGAATTCGGACACCCAGATGCTGTCCATGTTCTGATTGTACGTGGCCGTGTACAACACATCCCCTCTGTATTCGGACATGTCGTAGACGTGGGCATCACCGTATAGGCCCATGGACATGAAGACGCTGCCGCCGAGATAGATTCCGATGTATTCGAAGAAGCCGCCCTCGTTATAATCCACCGTGTAGAACATCATCCTGCCGTCGACGGCCTTCATGGTCAGGGTGCACGTGCCGTAATCGATTTCGCCTTCCGGCGTGTATCCCTTGGCCTTGAAGGTGTCCAAGGTCTCTCCCACGTCGGGGAGGTCCAAGGGTATGCTCAGTCCGGGGAATTCGCCTACGAACCCGTCGCGCTTGTAGACCTCGATCGTTCCGTTGTCGTCATGGAAGTAGGAGACCATCATGAAGTCGTCGTTCTTAGGGACCTGCATGATGAAGATGACGTTCGACTCACCGTACAGGCCGGAGGTCACCATCTTGTATCCGTCCCAGGAACAGTAGAGTTTATCGTCCCCATTGTCGAAGATGTAGAAGTCGCCCTCGTGAGGGGTGATGGTCACATGCTGTTTCTGTGTGGTGTCCTCGCTGTATGCGGGGACGCCGTCCATCCAGCCGCCCTCGTAGACCGTGACGAGGCTCCATTCCCCGGCGATCTGGTGCTCTACGGGGCCGTCCTCGTTGTCGCTGAAAGCGATGAAGGATGCCCACAGGACGATGACCACAGCCACTGCAGCAACGGCTGCAATTATCAGATTCTTGTTCATGATACCGCCTCGTACCCGGGCCTGGCCCGGGTCTACAGATTATGGTTCGGAATCGTTTACCAATGATATATCTTCTTCGTGCTGGACGTCGTCGGCCGATGGGCTCTT
>Ga0265301_10006883_pt1 | contig 10750 bp, 11 predicted proteins | sample AusTroGonzalo_MG_2_FD_193488 | JGI IMG/M metagenome (GOLD analysis project Ga0265301, IMG submission 193488) | Bovine rumen microbial communities from tropical cattle in Woodstock, Queensland, Australia - Gonzalo_04 | ecosystem: Host-associated > Mammals > Digestive system > Stomach > Rumen ...
GAAATGGAAAAACCGGCGTATCTCATTGTCAATAATAATTAACGTGTATTAACTCATCGACAGAAGAATAAAATAATTTATATCAAGGTTGTCAATCTGTACTAAATCGTTTATCATAATTTCATAATCGAGAATTTAACCAATTAGAAACAGCTTGTAATCATCTATCAGTTTCGTCAATATCAATATATTCACTTTCAAACAAATCAAAAATAGTTTTTCAAGTTCAAGATTGGAAACTATAAATTCAAGATCAATAATCAGTAGTTAAATCATTTGTTCACACATAACACATAGATTTTCTAAATCACATATTTTCAAAATAACGAATAGCGTCAGAAGATAAATCATTAAAATTATAATCTCATCAATCTCATCATCAAGATTGTCAATTAAAAGGACTATAAGATATTCTTGAACTAAAATTTTCTATATTAAAACTATCAAATTGAAAACTTTCATCTTCTGTTTTAGTTCAATAATCACAATAACTATACATATTATAATTAGATTGATTTGGTAATATACAATATCAAGTTTCTCATTTTACATAACAAAAATGTCAAGGAACTGAATTATCTATTGGTGGCAAAAAATAAATTTTATCAAATCATCAATTTGTATTATAAAAATCTTCAACGTGTCAACTATATCTAATAGTACAAGTATTAGGATCACAATCCTCGTGTCAAACATTTTTTCAACAATAACCAGCAATATCAGTTATATCATTAGAATTATAAATACATACTCATCATTTATCTAAAGTTAAATTGACTAGTCTATATTGGTTTATATATCAAATATTTAATTTTCAGTTATTATCTCGATATGTCATATAATATCTGTAATCTGCTCGTAATCAACTTTGTTTTTTCTTTAAATATAAATTATAATATTGATTATTAACGTATGTAAATACATTTGCTTGATTATCAACTTTGTAAGTATAATTTCAATACACAAATTCTTCTCAATTTTCTATTTCTCGGCAAGACATTGGTGTTGGAGTATTACTATCATTACAAGAATTAGGCCTACCATAACAATTATTTATTTCTGTATATCAAAAACAAGATGTAATACAAAATACTCATAAAAATAATAATACTGAACATATTTTTTTTATCATATCATCTTTTTAAGAACTAAATATATAAGAGATACAGCACCACAAACCAAAAGAATATAAAACAAAAAAGGCAATCACATACTATTAACAAATATATGGTGAGTAAATCAATCAGTTCATATATAATCAATTATTTCCATTATTTCTTGAATATAGAATATAAAACACGACAAAAAAACGCCAATATACTAAAAGCCGACAACACAAGACATATATAAGTAAAGAACTCTTGAATAACCAACATTATTATTAATCAGAAAAACTAAAAACAGATACAACCAAAACAGTAATTATTATTCAATAAAATATTGGATTAGTTAATAAATTATCATATAAAAACGTAACAGTAGGGCCAATACTATTAACCAATCAAGAATAATAATACCCAGTACTTTCCAAATTATGCAAAGTTCAAGTTAATAAAATCGACATCTTAATCAAAGAATGAGCGAATAAAATACAAAAAGATACTAGCCATTGCAATTGGAGCCACTCGATCCATTATAGGATCAAGAGCAGTAACAATAGATGATAAAGTTGAAGCAAAAGACATTTTTTATTAATAATTATTTAAATATACGCCTTATTAAACGCCATACAAATACAATAAACAAAGTGATAATTATGTAAGGCATTAATAAGTACAAAAATCACGTAAACGACACAGCAAATTGATCATTATCGGGGTGATATGATTGAATATCTAATATATTTTGAATATAATCTTGATCTCATTCATTTTCTACATCAATTTGTAATGTAGCCCCACTATCAAGATATGTATAATCCCAAGTTAAGAAATCCGGTAAATATAAATATATACTTGACGCACCTTGAATTTGTCTATTATCTACCCAAAAACTAGATCGATTAATATCACCAGTTCAACCACTAGCCGGACAATTTTCCGGATCAATTAGTCAAAATTGAGTTTCACAATATCAAGACGTAATATCGTCTTCATCAATTAATGTTGAATATCTATTAGTACAATAATTTTTTGTTACATCTGATAACAATATATAATCTGAATAATCACAACTAGATGTTGAACAAGGAATATCGTCAGACAACAAATCAGTTAATTTATATACCTCATAACTAACAGTATTAGAAGAACTATTTAATTTTGCATTAAAATAAGCCTTGTTTCAATATAAACAAACCCAATTTCAATATTGATCATTATACAATGTATATAAATTCGAAGGAGTAGTTGTTCATCAATTAGCAAATCCAAATGTTAATGTTTGAGCAGATGAAGATGTTAATTTAATACAATATGTTCAAGCCCCATTATCTCAATAATTAAATATATTAGAATAACTTGAACTACTTAAAGATACATTACCACTATATAAAATATTATCAGATAATTTATCATTTACAGAACAAGATCAACCATTTCAAGGACAAGTCGGACAAGTCGGACAAGTTTGATTTAAATCAGCTTGATTAATTATATTATCTCAAGAAATAGTACAAGAAAAATCAAAACTAACAGTTCAAGAATCGTGTGGACGTGAAATATAACCTTGTAAAAATAAAGATGAAATATATTTTATTCAAGATACATTAAAAACATCTGTATATGTTCAATTTGAAAATAAACTAGTTATATAATTATTTTGAAAGTGACTACCTAATCAAAGATTATCTATAACTCAATACCTAAAATTTCATCAATAAGATGAAGCATTTAATCAAAAATTTAATCAATCACTATATAAATTTGAAATAACACAAGAAACATTTACAATTCAAATATCATTTCAAGTAAAATTTGATGAAAATATAGGTATATATAAACTTAAAGTAGTAACTCAATTTGTTTGACTACTAGAAGATATTAAATACTCATAATTTCAACTATAAATATATGATCAAGCACTAGAAAAATTTATTAATCAAAGACTAATTAATCAAAATAATCATAATAATATTTTTTTCATACAAAAATATGTTAGTGATTAAAAAGAATGTTATAAAACACAATCACAATCACTAACACAATCACAATCAAATATTTTAATGGAATTCTATATAATATTTTAGAAAATAATACATAGAAAATTTTACTAATCCAATTCATCTATATTTTTATTAAGATATAAATCAAGATTTTTTCAAAAATCAAAAGATTTATCAAGAGGCACATCAAATCAATTAAAATCAACTAATTTATATCAATATTGTAAAATAGGAATTTGATCTTGATTTTTAATTTCAATAGCCGGAACATCGTAAACAGTTAAATACAATTTTTTCTTAAATTCTTCATAATTAAGTTCAAAATAATTTCAGAACAATCAACAAATATGTTTAGTAACGTGTTTTTCTTGTCGTAGTCATCGAGAGGGGTGTTTTATTTTCAATATACTATCTAATAATGATGTATTATGTTTTCAAAATCACGAATAAACGTTACTTTCTTCAAGTTGATCCTCATTTTCCCAAGTTACTCAATCCTCACCAAGCAAATCAGAAATACCACCTCAACATTGATAAACATTTAATTTTGATATTTTAAACAAAGCATTTTCAATAATAGAGAAATATCGAATGTAATCAGCCAAACGCCTAAAGTTAAGATCAACCATTTTCGTCCTTTGCGTAGCAAATCGAAATTTTGTATAACGTTTTCTACATTGAGTTAACACAATTATTAATTTTTCCCACAATTCTTTTTTATCTTTATCAGCAAATCACCTAGCCGGGAAATAAATTTGAGCCTCATCCATAACTAAAATAATATCTTTATAATGCACATCATATCATTTTGTATCTGTATTAGTTTCAGCATAAAAACGATACAAATAATCAATAACTTTTTTAAAATCTTCAACAGAATTATAATAAATATCAGTAATTTCTCGAGGTACATTTGATATAAGACAAATATCAGGATTTTCCATTTTTTGTTGATAAATTTCAGCACCTAATCAAAAAGTTTTTCACGATCAGAAATCCCCAGTAATCATTGTTAATCAATAAAGAGAATTAGGTTTAGCCATTATCACGAATATAATAAAAATAAAAAACAATCCACACTAAACATAAAAATCAAAAGAAAACAGCAAAATTTACATCACCATTTAAAGCACAAATAAGAAAACAACCAAAACACACTCAAACCATTAAAATAATTTCAAAATCCATTATAACATAATTAAACAATAAAGAGAATTAGGTTTAGCCATTATTTAATCTTTTTTACGTAATAAAGTAACAACAGTAAATATATAATAAAACAAACTAGATCCAATAATTAAAAACACAACAAAAATAAATATATAATCAAACCAAGTCATTATAGCATTTCCAATAAACAAATAAAAAGCATTCAAAAACTAAATCATAATATAAAACAAATTCACCTAGTCATTTTTCTTATATTTTAGATCAGTTAAAATTTCTTTAAAAACACGATAAACATAATATAAAACAGAAACAGCAATAATAATAATAGCCATAATAATTATAAACATCATTTTTTAATGTTGCTTTAAATAAAATACAAAAGATGTTTTAACAAAATAACGTTCACGCAAACAATCCCACTCAAAATAGCGATCTCTAATTTTTCTTGAAGGTATACACTTTGCAATAACATTTGAAGATACCTCAAAATCAGCACTAGGAATAGCGTAACCCTCTAAAATTTCTCAATTAATATACTGTGATACATTTATATAACTTAATCTAGCTTTATAAGTTTCAAAAAGATTTAATTTAAATTTATTAATATCATTTAAATCCATATCAGCCAAAATTTTCTCAAACAACAAATCATAATCAGCAAACCAAACAGAATTAATTTTTCATCTTGTATCTAATTTTCATTGAAAAAAAGGATCAAAGATAGTTATAGATAAGTGATACCTAATCATTTTCGTCATCATTTAAAGATATAAAATTTTTTAATTTCTTCATTTTTTTAGAACACATACACATTATTCAATCCAATAAATCATATTGTTTTTTTCTATCGGGTATAAAATCAATATACATCAACAAATTATAAAAAGCACTTTTAAGATAATCACGTTTATTAGATTTTAATTTTTGTATTTTTCAATCACGTTCAACAACTCAAAGCCATTGTAACGCATTCATAGATGTTGCATATCTACCAGTAAACTTGCATTCAATACGCCAACAAGATGTTGTATATCGTTCGGGGTATAACCACGCCATAGAGTTATGATCTTTAGATAAATCCAAAGTTTTATCATATATTCTAATAAAAAGAGGAGAGCGTTTATTTCCAAATCATTTATAAGTTCGATTTTCTCATTCTCAATATGTAACTGTATTAGGTAAATCTACAACAGCACTAGGAATTTTTGTTTTTGTATCTCGACAAATATCAGCACGAATAACATCACCACAATATAAATTTATATAATCAGGTAATCGATCAAGATAACCACAATAATATAATCTTAATCATTTTCAGTAAACTGATATTTTTCGTTTTTCTCATTCATTTTTAGTTTTTATTTTATACCATTGCAAAATAGCGATAGGAGAATATCATTCACGTATATATTGAAGAACAATTTTATCTTCTTCAACCATTTGATAAACATTGTCATAAATAGTATTTTCCCAGTTAGGATTATCACGGAATAAATCGTTTGTAAATGGTGAATTTTCAGCCATTTTTTCAGCGTCAACTCGAAACGCCAAGAAATCCAGTTGATCCAGGAACAACGACTTTTGCGATAAATTTTCATATATGGAAATATGAGATTTTACTAATTCAGACAAGTCATTATTCAATTTTTCCATAACATATTATATCACAAAATTTAAAAAATGTATGGTTTCGTTGACGCATTATTATAGCGTCAACAAACTTAAAGGAATAATCTAACAAGTAGATTAAACACAATTCACAAGCCTAATCACACAGCAAAAGTAATCAAATATTTAACATCAAATTTCATCTCGATCAAAATATAAACATATAAAAGACACAACGTCCAAATACACAAACAAAAATTAAGCATAATCTACAATTTTATATCACTTTAAAATAAATGGTAACCTTTCAAATTTATAACGAGATTTTAAAGACATATAAGGATAAAACCATTTACGACACAATTCAAATCAGATCATCAAACAAGCATACAAAGAATTATGACAATAGAAAACAGTACTCAAATTTATTTTATTAAATTTAAATCGTGAATATGAATAATTATTAAGATTAATTTTTATACGATGTATAGTCAGAGGATCGGGCAAATTATAAATCAATTTTTTTCAACCACATAATATTTTTTTCATAAAATAACAATCAGCCATATATTCTCTTTTTTGAATATAATGTTGTCAATTATTTCTAAACATTAAAGAGGGGTGAATACACCAGTAAGTTTCACGACCAAAATCATAATAAAAACATTTTCAATCTCATTCAAACCACATACACGCAACAGTTCAACAACCAACGTATTTTTTATTTTCTTCCAAGAAACAAACTTGCTTTTCTATTTTATTTAATTTTCGTAAATCGTCGTGATCTTGAATAGCAATATAAGTTCATCTAGCACGATCAATTAAATAATTCAATCAATTATAAGCACCAATATTTTTATCTAATGAATAAATTTTAACTCTAGGATCATTAAACATTTTAATTAATCTAATTGTATCATCTTTAGATCAATTATCACAAATTAAAATTTCCATATTCGTATAAGTTTGATTTAATACTGTATTTAAAGTCTGTACAATATATTCAGATGAATTGCAAGTACATATACATACACTAACTAAAGGTTTCATTTCAAAACAAAGTACAAATAAAAGTTTTTAGGTTACACCAACCAGTTGTTTAAATAACATTTCTCTAACACACACATTAAATTCGGGACTTTTTATCAGGGTGAAAAAACGCAAAATCTTGAATACAGACAAAGGATTAACTACAATTCACGACGATTTTAAAAGCTAAATATATAGATCATCAGTAACTACGTCGGGCGAACAAATCCTAGCCCGTGTATTCCATATTAGGGGGAGATCAGACGATCCGACGAAAATTTTTGGTAAATTTTCTTTTCAGTTTTCCATATCAAGGGGGAGTAATTAGAGTTTTTAAGTGGAAAATCTAACTATTAGTTATCGGATTTTTAGTTATTAAGCTTGATTTTTAAGGGGTAGTTTAGTATATTATAGTTATCAAGCTTGATTTCTTTTATATTTTTCCATATTAAAGAATGGACTACAACTATTTTGAAAGTGTCACAAGTGATATTGTGGACTACTTACACGAAAACCGAGAGGGGACGGAATTTTTCACAAACAGCGACAAGGAAAAAATCCTAGACGATTTATGGATAGAAGACAGTGTAACAGGTAACGCCTCAGGGAGTTACACTTTCAACACTGCAAAGGCAAGAGAGAATCTAGAAGGAAATGAGGATCTAGTTGAAAGGGTAGTTTCTGAATTTTGAGTAGATATGGGGAAAAACTGGAACGACTACGAATATTTAGACGTCTCTATCAGGTGTCTTCTCATTTCAGAATGTTTGGACGACGCAATAGAGCAATTTCTAGAAGACGAGCAAGACATTGACAATAGAGAGAGATCAGCAAGAAATTTTTACATTAATAACGACACAGACTAATGCAGAAACTATTCAGTATATCATTCAGCGACAAGCCACAAGCGACCTGGGAGATCCGGTGAAAATATGTAGTTTTCCATATTGAGAAAGATTGAAAAAACTACGAACGAATACGACCTAGATCATTATTTGGAAGAGGGGACTATCTAGACTAGTCCTCTTTTTTTTTGCACCCGACAGCGTTTTTTCCCCTCTGATAAAAAGTTTTCAAAACTAAGTTAATATTTCCATATTAAAGAATACAGATGTAAGTATGAATTCACCCGACACGAATTGGCTTTAAACTAGGGGGAGATAATCCAGGAACACCTTTAAATCATAGGGAGATTCACCCGACACGAATTGAATTTAAACTAGGGGGAGATAATCCAGGCACAGGGGGAGGAGTAAAAGACATCACCCTTTATTTTTCCCTCGAGGGAAAAGGTGAACGCCAATAAACTTTTATCAATTTTAAAGAACAACAATAATGAATAAGAGAATAGAATTAAATATAGATTGAATTAGAATTATAATTGAAAAAGGTGAAGAAATTAAGACGATCCCAGTAATTCAACACCCTATTCAATATAATCCAATAAATATTAAACGTAAATACTACAAGAAATCAGACCCCGAATACCATAGAAAACCGGTTAAAGGATCAGTTTATAAACCTAAGCAATTTTTAAAGACTTTAAAATCTGACAAGATTGTCAAACAAGAGCCATTGCTTGACTTTCATTATTAATTCATAATAAGTTTTTAGCGTCATCAATAGTATAAAAAAACGATGTAGTATATTCTTCGTTAGTTTTAGGACACACAATTATACTATACGCCACAGCCTTTCAAGTACTATCGTGTTTAGTACTCACATTTTTAATTTTGTAATTCATCACACTCATAAATAAGAAATAAAAACTAATATTCTAAAAGCAAAATTTAAATTACAAAAGAGGGGCGAAGGATCGTTTCACCCCCCAAAGTTTTTATCTTCTCTTTCTACGAGAACTAAAAACACCAGTAACCCTTCTACTTGTCCAATTCATCAACCATTTAACAGCGACAAATCAAAGAGTAACTACCAATACACCTAATGCAATATAAACAAGATAAGGAATGAACTCTGATACAACTGATTGTATACCAGTAAGAACATTTCCTAAATAAGCTTGTCCAGTTGAATTAAGGATTGGATCAGTAGATGTAGGAAAAGTCATCTAACTAAAAATAAAAAACTAAAAATGCAATTTAATTTTGCATTTTTAGTTTGCACAAGGTACATTAAAAATCAAGTAGAAATTAAAAAAAAAATTTGACATTGTTGGAAAATGTTAATTTTTCACTACGTGAAAAATTAACAAAAAAGCTTGAAATTTACATTCGTAAATTTATATTATTAATACCCGATGAAAAAAAAATCCAGACCATTGGTTTGGATTTTTAATATTTAAAAGAAAAACACACACTATCACTTATCACGATTAAGGAAATTCAACTTTCAAAATACAAGACGTGACAAAAACGAAAAGATAATTAATATAAACGCAACAAAAAACAACAACACAAAATAAATAACATCAACACCAAGAAATACAGACAAATCACGAAAAACACCGAAAAAATCATACCAAGCAGATAAACTAAATATATGATCGAACAACGTCCATATATAACTTAATCAAGTAGTTATTCAATAACCAATAAAAGATATTACAGACCATAAAAAAGACAATACATTTCATATTGTATCAACAGTATTACTAAAGAATGTTGCAACAACATTCAAAGCATCAATAATTTTTTGCATTTTAGTGACGTAATATTTTAAATAAAACAACTAATAACAAAGCAAATATAAGATAATTTGGTAATACTCAAGTCAAAGGATTTTGCATATTTCAAATAGCATTCTTCATTTCATTAAGAGCATTATCAAAGAATGATTTTAAATCAACATCACCAGTAAATTGTAAATCCGACCAAGTTCAAGTATATTCAATAACACCAGTTCAACCAGTTCATCATCAAATAAAAGATCAATCTCATCAACCCCAAGATCAAGATCAAAAATAATTTCATCAAATATTATTAGATTTATTATTTACAATACTATCTTTAATAGGAGTAGAAATCATATCTTCAAAAGTTCAACCATTTAACTTTAAATTACAATAATCAACAACCTCATCACCCTCATAATCAAACATAGATTTATATTGAGTATATGTTGATATATTACTAGCCATAAAATAAATAGCATATGGATTATTAAGAAATGGAAAAACCGGCGTATCTCATTGTCAATAATAATTAACGTGTATTAACTCATCGACAGAAGAATAAAATAATTTATATCAAGGTTGTCAATCTGTACTAAATCGTTTATCATAATTTCATAACCAAGAATTTAACCAATTAGCAACAGCTTGTAATCATAAATCAGTTTCATCAATATCAATATATTCACTTTCAAACAACTCAAAAATAGTTTTTCAAGTTCAAGATTGAAAACTATTAGATCAAGATCAATAATCAGTAGTTAAATCATTTGTTCACACATAACACATAGATTTTCTAAATCACATATTCTCAAAATAACGAATAGCGTCAGAAGATAAATCATTAAAATCATAATCTCATCATTCTCATCATCAAGATTGAGATGTAAAAGGACTTGATTTAAAAACATCTGGACTATTAATATACCCAAAATTAGACGTTTTAAAATTTGTATCATTTAAAACAGTAGTTCAATAAGCATTATTAAATTCACTACAAAAACTTTGTCTAAAATCAGTATATAAACAATAACCAGTTTCTCATTTCATAAAACAAAAACGTCAAAATCTATCAATAGTAGAATTGTTTTGATCTATTCAAGGCAAAAAATAAATTTTATCAAATCATCAATTAGTATTATAAAATTCATTTATATCGTAAGTAAATTTGTTATAAGAAGTATTTTCACAAATATTTACACAACTTTCAG
>Ga0265301_10006887_pt1 | contig 10745 bp, 6 predicted proteins | sample AusTroGonzalo_MG_2_FD_193488 | JGI IMG/M metagenome (GOLD analysis project Ga0265301, IMG submission 193488) | Bovine rumen microbial communities from tropical cattle in Woodstock, Queensland, Australia - Gonzalo_04 | ecosystem: Host-associated > Mammals > Digestive system > Stomach > Rumen ...
TGCGGAGTATAAGATTACCGGATATTCGACTGACATCAAGGCGGCGTTCGTTGACAGAGAAGAAGGCGCCCCCGCCCCCGACGCGGAATGGTACACCGGCAAGCCGGTGAGCATAGCAGGACGGTTGATGTCGAAGCGTATCATGGGCAAGGCCTCGTTCATCGAGGTGCAGGACAGCAAGGGCAGAATACAAGTATATGTATCGCGCGACGATATCCAGGCCCCCGTTGCCGAAGGCGAACAGCCTGCCACACCGGAGCAGCAGATGTACAATGTGGTATTCAAGAAGCTGCTGGACATAGGTGACTTTATCGGTATTGAAGGTTTCGTGTTCCGCACCCAGATGGGCGAGATAAGCGTGCATGCCAAGAAACTGACCGTACTGGCGAAGAGTATCCGTCCGCTGCCCATTGTGAAGTACAAGGACGGCGTGGCCTATGACGGCTTCAATGACCCCGAACAGCGGTACCGTCAGCGCTACGTGGACCTGGTAGTGAACGAAGGCGTGAAAGATACGTTCCTGAAGCGTGCGACAATACTCCGTACGATGCGTCAGGTGTTTGACGAGGCAGGCTACACCGAGGTGGAGACCCCCATACTGCAGGCTATAGCCGGCGGCGCGAGTGCACGTCCGTTCATCACCCACCACAACACGCTGGATGTGGACATGTACCTGCGCATTGCCACCGAACTGTACCTGAAACGCCTGATAGTAGGCGGCTTTGAGGGAGTGTACGAGATAGGCCGCAACTTCCGCAACGAAGGTATGGACCGCAGCCACAACCCCGAGTTCACGTGCATGGAGTTGTACGTGCAGTACAAAGACTACAACTGGATGATGAGCTTCACCGAGCAGCTGCTGGAGAAGATAGCGATAGCCGTGAACGGCACGACAAAGGTACAGATAGGCGACCACGAAGTGGATTTCAAGGCCCCGTACCGCCGTCTGCCTATCCTGGACGCGATTAAGGAACAGACGGGCAAGGACGTAGCCGGGATGAGCGAGGACGAATTACGCGCGTTTGCCAAGAGTCTGGGCGTGGAAGATACGGAGCACATGGGCAAGGGCAAACTGATAGACGAGATATTCGGTGAGACCTGTGAAGGACAGTTCGTACAACCAACGTTCATAACGGACTACCCCGTCGAGATGTCCCCACTAACGAAGATGCACCGCAGCAAGCCCGGTCTGACCGAACGCTTCGAACTGATGGTGAACGGCAAGGAGCTTGCCAACGCATACAGCGAGTTGAACGACCCGATAGACCAGTACGAGCGTTTCGTAGAGCAGATGAAGCTCGCCGCAAAGGGTGACGACGAAGCAATGGTGATAGACCACGACTTTGTGCGCGCACTGGAATACGGCATGCCGCCTACGAGCGGTATAGGTATTGGTATCGACCGTCTGACCATGTTCATGACGGGCCAGCCGACAATCCAAGAAGTGTTACTGTTTCCGACCATGAAGCCGGAAACCAAATAATAGTACCATGTTTGAGAATAAACGTATAGCCATTGTAGGCGGTGGCAGTTGGGCAACTGCGCTGGCCAAGATTGTGCTGACCAATGTGGATGAGATCAACTGGTTCATCCGCCGTCCGGAGGTGATCGAGGAGTTCAAGCGTACCGGAAAGAACCCTACGTACCTGAACAGCGCGACGTTCGACATCAACCGGATACATTTCACCGATGACATCAATGTGGTTGTTCGTGATTCGGATATCCTGATACTGGCTATCCCGTCGCCTTACCTTGAGCCTACGCTCCGCAAGATCAAGCGCACTATGCGGTCGAAGATCGTGGTGTCGGCGGTCAAGGGAATGATTCCCGAGAAAAACCAGATCGTAACCGACTACCTGCACGAGCGCTTCCATGTGCCTGATGAGAACCTGCTGGTGATTGCCGGTCCGTGTCACGCCGAGGAGATTGCGCTGCAGCGCCTGAGTTACCTGACCATCGGCTGCAGCAACCGCCAGAAGGCTGAAGAGATAGCTCCGCTGCTGCAGACCTCCTATGTACGTACCGCCACATCAGTGGATGTGATTGGTCTGGAATATACCTCCGTCATGAAGAACATCTACTCCATTGCCGGCGGCATATGCCAGAGTCTACGCTACGGCGACAACTTCCAGGCCGTACTGATCAGCAACGCCCTGCAGGAGATAGAACATTTCACGGCTGCCCTTAGCCCTATTCATCGTGACATCGATGCAAGCGGTTATCTGGGCGATGTACTGGTGACCGCCTATTCAAAGTTCAGCCGCAACCGTCAGTTCGGACAGATGATCGGCATGGGTTATTCGGTCAAGGCCGCACAGTTGGAGATGGAGATGGTGGCTGAGGGCTACTATGGCACCTACTGCATCCACAAGGCGAACGAACGCCTGCAAGTCAAGCTGCCTATCGTGGAAGCGATGTACAATATCCTGTATGAGCACAAATCGCCATCCATCGTGATACAGCAGCTGACCATGCATTTGCAATAGGCTGAAAGAACAAAGACAAATAAAGCATAAGCATATGAAATTGAATCTACAAAACGCTGCCTCGTTCGTTCCGGCAGGCAGCCTGAAAGCCATTGCTGCAAAGACAGCAGCATGTAACGAACTACTTGAGAACGGCCTTGGTGCCGGCAACGACTACATCGGCTGGGTAAGTTTGCCCTCAGAGCTGGATGAAGCATTCCTGGCAGACATCCAGGAGACAGCCGACCAGTTGCGCAAGAGCTGCGAGATAGTAGTGGTAGCCGGTATCGGCGGATCGTATCTGGGCGCACGCGCCGTGAACGAAGCACTGGCATCGTCGTTTGACGCCTACATGCCCGAGAGGAAGAACCCCATCGTGGTGTATGCCGGCAACAACATCGGCGAGGATTATCTGGCAGACCTAATGGCCCTGCTGAAAGGCCGCAAGTTCGGCATTATCAACATATCGAAGTCCGGGACAACGACCGAGACCGCTCTGGCCTTCCGTCTGCTGAAGACGATGCTGGAGCAGCAGGTAGGCAAGGACGAAGCGCGCAAACGCATCGTGGCCGTAACGGACAAAGCCAAAGGTGCACTCCGCTCGCTGGCGACCAAGGAAGGTTACAAGACCTACATCATTCCTGACAATGTAGGCGGCCGCTTCTCCGTACTGACACCGGTAGGCCTGCTGCCTGTAGCCGTTGCCGGCTGGGATATACGCGCCATCGTGAAGGGGGCACAGGACATGCAGAAAGCCACAGCAGCTGACGTTCCGTATGAGAAGAACCCCGCAGCCCAGTACGCCGCCATCCGCAACGCATTGCTGCAGTACGGGAAGACGACAGAGATACTGGTGAACTTCAATCCGCGTCTGCACTACTTCGCCGAGTGGTGGAAGCAGCTGTACGGCGAGAGCGAGGGCAAGGACCACAAGGGCCTGTTCACCGCATCGGTGGATTTCACGACCGACCTGCACTCGATGGGCCAGTGGATACAAGAAGGACAGCGTAACATCTTCGAGACGGTTATCTCCATTGACGCTCCCGAGCAGGAAGTGCGTATCCCGAGTGACCAAGAGAACCTTGACGGGCTGAACTTCCTCGCCGGCAAGCGCGTGGATGAAGTGAACAAGATGGCCGAGCTCGGTACGCGTCTGGCTCACGTGGACGGCGGTGTGCCCAACGTGCTGATCAGTTTCCCGCGTCTGGACGAGTACAACATCGGCCAGTTCGTTTACTTCTTCGAGCGTGCCTGCGGTATATCCGGCTACGTGCTGGGCGTCAATCCGTTCAACCAGCCGGGCGTTGAGGCGTACAAGAAGAACATGTTCGCCCTGCTTGACAAACCCGGTTACGAGGAAGAGTCGAAGGCTATCAAAGCCCGTCTGGCATAAATCCACGACCCGCAAACAATAAAGAACGCGCCTCATAGCGCGTTCTTTTGTTTTGTAAGCAAGTGTCCGTTTATACCAGTTTTTCCACAGCGGCTTTGATGCGACGCATGGCTTCGGTTATCTGCTGTTCAGAGCATGCATACGATATGCGCAGGCAGGTATCCTCGCCAAACGCCGAGCCGGAAACGCACGCCACATGTCCGTCCTGCAACAGATACTCGCACAGTTCGTCGGCATTGGCAATACGCGTAGTCCCTTTGTCAGCAGCATAGCGACTTTCAGCAGGTGCCTGCCTGCCGAACAACGTAGTTATATCCGGAAACAGATAGAACGCACCTTTCGGACAGCGTACCTTGAAGCCCGGAATATCCTTGGCAAGGCTGACAATCAGGTCACGACGACGCTCAAATGCGGCAGTCATCTCATCTACACAGGTCATATCAGCCTCAAGGGCTTTCTGTGCGGCATACTGCGCAACCATGGTCGCACAGGTTATCTGCTGCCCTTGCAGACGCGTGCAGGCCTTGATGAACTCCCTGTTCTTGCACGCCAGCCAGCCTATACGGTATCCGGTCATTGCAAACGCCTTGCTCACGCCGTTAACGAGTATGAGCCGGTCAAGCAGATCCGTCCGGTCGGCCCACGACGCGCATGCGCCTGCGTAACAAATCTTATTGTATATCTCATCCGCTATAACAACCACGTCCGGATGACGAAGTAGCACTTCGGCGAGTCTGCCTATCTCTTCTGCGCCGTAGACGGAGCCGGTGGGATTGTTGGGCGTGCACAGAACCAACAGGCGGGTACGGGGTGTGATAGCCGCCTCCAGTGCCTCGGGAGTGAGAATAAAGTCATTGTCCATCGTCGTGCGCACGAACACGGGCGCGCCCTCTGCTAACTTGACCATCTCCGTATAGCTCACCCAACAAGGTGTGGGCAGAATGACCTCGTCCCCTTTGCCGACTATCGTCTCGATTGCGTTGCAGATGCTCTGCTTGGCACCGACGGACACGATGATATCATCGGCTTGGAACAAATCGTCCCCACCCCGTGCGGCAAACGACGACATGTACTTTGCGGCTGCTGCACGCAGTGCGGGTGTTCCTGCTACGGGGCCGTAGTGCGACATATCGGCATCCACCGCATCCTTCACAGCCTGCTTGATATGCGCCGGTGTCGGGAAATCCGGTTCGCCCAGCGACATTGACAGGATGTTCTCGCCGGCTGCTTTCATCGCAGCGGCCTTGGCTGCCATCGCCAGTGTAGGCGACGCGGAGATTTGCGCTATTCGGTCTGAGATATGCATATTATTGGTGATTTGATCAGCCATGCATGGCTGATATTACTTTATTTCAATCGCCTTTATTCCGTCACGTTCCAGCAGGGCGTTGATGCTGGGTTCGCCACCGCGAAACTTGCGATAGAGCTCAGCGGATTTCTCGGTACCGCCACGCTCCAGGATGTGCTTGCGGAACAGGGCAGCTGACTTCTTGTCGAAGATTGAGCCGTTCTTGGCCTGTGCTGCCTTGAACACGCTGAATGCATCCGCGTCAAGCAGTTCACTCCACTTGTAGGCATAATAGCCTGCGGCATAACCGCCGGAGAAGATGTGCGTGAATGCCGTCTCCATCTGCGTGCCGGACACGACAGGAACAACCTGCACCTGTGCCATCGCCTCGTCGCCGAAACGCGCTACAGCCTCCTGAACGGTCAGGTCGGCAGGTATGGTGAACGGCGCGGTGAGCGTATGCCATGCCATGTCGAGGTAGCCGAACGAGAGTTGGCGTACACAGGCATAGGCAGCGTGGTAGTTGGACGAGCGCTTGATCTTGTCAATCAGCTCCTGCGGCATGGCTTCGCCGGTCTGATAGTGCTTGGCAAAGGTGTCGAGGAACTCCTTCTCGTCGATGAAGTTCTCGTTGAACTGCGAGGGCAGTTCCACAAAGTCTCGCGGCACGTTGGTGCCGGACAGTGTGCCGTACTGGCAGCGTGTAAGCATGCCGTGCAGGGCATGGCCGAACTCGTGGAGGAAGGTGCGCACCTCGTCGTAGGTAAACAGTGCGGGCTTGTCTGCCGTGGGTCTGGTAAAGTTCATCACATTCACGATATGCGGACGATGGTCCTTCTTGCCATCCATGAACTGCGGCTGGAAATCGTTCATCCACGCACCGCCGCGCTTGCCGTCCCGCGGATGGAAGTCGGCATAATAGACAGCCAGGAACTTGCCTTTCTCGTCAAACACCTCGTAGGCGGTCACTTCGGGATTATAGACCTGGATATTCTTGTTGGGCTTGAAGGTGATGCCATACAGGCGGTTGGCCAGTCCGAACACGCCCTGCTTGACCGCCTCCAGTTCGAAGTACGGACGGACTATATCGTCGCTGATGGCGTACTTGTCGTTCTGGAGTTTCTTGGAGTAGTAGCTCCAGTCCCACGGTTGCAGTTTGGCATACAAGCCCTGCGCCTTGGCGTACTCCTCCAGTTCCTTCACCTCCTCGCGTGCGGCAGGCATATAGTTGTCACGCAGCTGGTCGAGCAGACGATAGACGTTCTCCTTGTCCTCCGCCATGGATTTTTGGAGAGATTTGTCAGCATAGCAGTCCTTTTCGAACAGTTTGGCCAGTGCCAGACGGGTGTTGGCTATATCCACGATGATCTGCGTGTTGTCGAACTCGCCACCCAGGCAGCGCGTGTTGTAGGCCATATATAGTTCGCGGCGTATGTCGCGGTTGTCGCAGTCCTTCATGACCGGGATATAGGTCGTGGGCTTGAGGTTGAGCAGCCAGCCTTCCAGACCCTTTTCCTCGGCATTGGCACGCAGTATGGCTTTGGTGTCGTCGTTCAGGCCTGCCAGATCCTCCTCACGGGTGATAAGCATCGTCCAGGCGTTGGTAGCCTTGAGCACGTTCTGACCGAAGGTCATGGTCAGCATCGACAGCTTGGCACTCAGTTCGCGGTAGGTCTGCTTGTCCTCGGGGCTGAGGTTGGCGCCGTTGTTGGCAAAGGACTCGTAGATATCGTCGAGTAGCTTCTGCTGCTCCTTGTTGAGCTTAAGTCTCTCGCGCTGGTCATATACGGCCTTGATGCGCAGGAACAGTTTCTCGTTCAGCCGGATGGTGGACGAGTACTCGCTCATCTTGGGCGACAGTTCGACCTGCAGGGCCTGAATGGAGTCGTTAGTCTCGGCGGAAGCGAGGTTATAGAAACAGCCCGCCACGATGCCGAGCATCTCACCCGAACGCTCGTACGCCTCGATAGTGTTGGCAAAGGTCGGGGCTGCAGGATTATTCGCTATGGCGTCAATCTCCGCCAGGCCCTGCTTCATCGCCTCGTCGAAAGCCGGCATATAGTGGGCGTTACAAATCTGGTTGAACGGATAGGTTCCGTAGGGAGTTTTCCATTCCTTGTAGTGGAAGAACGGATTGTCGGACGCGCTTAGCGTCATTGCTGAGGCAATCATTGCCATAGTAATCAGTCGTTTAATTTTCATAATTGCATAGTTGTATTGTTAGCGTACAGGGATACTGACCTGTTATGGATGCAAAGATACTAATAATTTCGGAATATTGCAAATAATAGCAACGAAAAAAGTACAAAAATAATGAATTTGCCAGTACGACCGCCAAACTACGCACGCTTGTAACGGACGGAAAGGTAAACCACGCGCGCCAACAGATGGGCGAAATATGCGGCATATACGGCATGCATGCCGATGTTTGCCGACAGTCGTGCATCGAATGTGGACAGCACATACACGCCGGCAAACGAGGCGGCGGCCCAGAGCATGGCGTTACGGATTTCCCTGCCACGCGTGGCACCCGCGAAAATGCCGTCCCACATGAACGCCAGCATGCTCACTATCGGCATGGCTATCAGCCAGCCCAGGTAATGGCGCATCGTAGCCACCACCTCAGCATCGGAGGTGAGGGATGAGAACAAAGCGTCCGGGAACAGCGCGTATAGCAGGCTGAAGAACACCCCCACTCCCGTACCCCAGGCAAACAGCACCTTGACCAGACGGGAGAGCTGGAGATTGGAAGATTGCAAGATTTCTTGATTTGAAGATTGCTGCTCGCCGATGGTCTTGCCGACAAGGGCTTCGCCGGCGTAGGCAAAGCCGTCGATGAAGAACGAGAAGAGCATAAACAGCTTCATCATCAGCGATGATGCCGCCAGCTCCACATCGCCGTACGCACTGCTGATGGCCGTCCAGCCGACATACACCACGATAAAGCACAGCGAACGGATGAACAGGTCGAAGTTCAGGCGGAAGAAACGCTTGTTGGCTGACTGTTGAGCGATTAACGACTGACGACTGACTGACAAATGAAAGCAGCTGTTATAGCGAACAGCTATCATCGTCAGTGCGACTATCAGACCCGTCCACTGGGCGATGAGCGTACCCCATGCCACGCCTACAGCACCCAGCGGCGTATGTACGGCCAGCAAGTACGAGGCCAGCATGTTCACGCCGTTGACCACCAGATCGGTAACCATCGCGCGCGTGCCGTCCTGCATACCGATGAACCAGCCCTTGCAGGTCATGATCATCAGCGTAGCCGGAGCCGCCCATATACGTATGTTAAAATACGCACGCGCGAACTGAGCCACCTCCTGCGAACACGGCATCACATACAGCACCGCTTCCAGATAGACGGACTGCAGCAGCCATATGACCAATGCACCGGCAACCGCTATGGCCGACGAACGGGCAAACAGGCTGCCGCACTCCTCGGGATGCCGGGCGCCGTACGCCTGTGCCGTCAGGCCCGCCGTGCTGACACGCAGGAAGCCGAAACAGCCGTAGAGCATGTCAAACAGCATCGTGCCCACGGCTATGCCGCCTATCGCCCAGGCGGATGTGATGTGACCGGCAATCACCATATCCACCAGCCCGACAAGCGGGATGGTGATATTGGCCAGGATTGACGGTACGGCAATCCTGAGGATTTCTGCGTTAAGATGGTTGCTGCGCAACGTTCAATGGTCAAAAGGGTCGCTACGCGACGTTAAACGGTTTACCCTACCGTCACTTCGGGATTGATCTTGCGGATCAGGTTCTTAAGCACATCGCCGGGACCGAACTCGCAGAACTCGGTTGCGCCATCGGCTATCATCCGGTTGACGGACTGCGTCCAGCGTACCGGCGAGGTGAGCTGGTCAAGCAGGTTGCAGCGGATAGCCTCCGGATCGGTCTGAGGCAAGGCGCACACATTCTGATAGACAGGGCACGACGGCGTATGGAAGGCGGTCTGCCCGATAGCCTTGCCCAGTGCGTCAGCTGCAGGCTGCATCAGCGGCGAGTGGAACGCACCGCCCACAGCAAGCTTGAGGGCGCGTTTGGCACCGGCTTCCTTCATCAGGGGCACTGCCCTGTCTATACCGCTGACCGTACCGGAGATGACCACCTGGCCGTTGCAGTTGAAGTTGGCGGCCACAACGATATCGTCCGCTATACTGCGGCATACCTCCTCGACCTTTTCGTCAGCCAGACCAAGAACGGCTGCCATCGTACCTGGCTGCAGTTCGCATGCCTTCTGCATGGCTTCGGCGCGGGCGCTGACAAGCAGAAGCGCATCCTCGAAATCCAATGCGCCGCATGCCACCAGTGCGGAGAACTCGCCCAGGCTGTGACCGGCCACCATATCCGGCTGCTCTATCGTATTGACCATGTGGGCGGCTACCGAGTGAAGGAAAATAGCGGGCTGCGTGACGCGTGTCGCACGAAGCTCCTCGTCCGTGCCGTGGAACATCACATCCGTAATACGGAAACCCAACAACTCGTTCGCGCGCTCAAACAAATCACGGACAACGTCATGGTTGTCGTACAGGTCCTTGCCCATGCCTGTGTACTGGCTGCCCTGTCCGGGAAATACAAATGCCTTTGACATATTCAAAATATTTAATTCGGTTTTATGCTATAGTTATTATTGTTTCGCGTGCAAAAATACAAAAAAATCCACGGAAATGCAAACTCACAGGCCCCTTACAGACCCAAATCGCGACAAAATGCAAAAAAATATCACATTTTGCCACCTGTCTCTTGCATAAATGCAAAAAAAATCGTAACTTTGTATCGGGATTATGTGCGTCCCACATGTTCGGCTAATCAACATGCTATTATATACACCATGAAACAATCTATTCTTCTTTTATCCGTCGTATCGCTGTTATGCCTGAGCGCTTGCACGGGCAAGCAGCAGCGTTCCGCCGGAGCGTGCGTTCCCGGAGCTGACATCCCTGTAGTCAATCCTATCATGCCAGTTCATTACACGGGCGGCGTGCAGCACATCTGGCTGACCGATTACCTTCCCGCCCTGACCGGCGAGGAGCAGCTGACCATCGAGACCGACATGAGCTACACCGCCTCCAACTACACGACGCTGGAGTTCGACCTCTGCGGCGACAACAGCCTGTCCACACTCACCGTACTGGTGGACAGCACGGCGCGGTACGACATCCCTATCCTGCCCGACCTGCCGTTTATGACTGGGCTGACCACCATCGGCTGCACCGACAGCACCATCCTGTTCAGCCTTCCCGCCAATGGGGACTACCGCATCCACGCGTATTTGAACGACGAGCGGCTTTCGTCAGACCTGATCAGGCGCGGCGAGGGTGACCATACGGCTACGCTGCATCTGCCCGCATGCCCTGCCGGACGTTCATTCATCCGTCTGTTTGCCGCCAATTTCGCCAACCGTCTGAACGACGTGCTTGTGCCCATGCAGGACGGCAAGGTGGTCACCGACGCCTCACAACTCACGCTCAACGACGACCAGACGCAGGTGCTCTACTCGCTCATGATCGACCGCTTCCACAACGGCAATACGGCCAACGACGAGCCGCTGAACAGCCCCGAGGTGCTGCCTATAGTGGATTATCAG
>Ga0265301_10006888_pt1 | contig 10743 bp, 18 predicted proteins | sample AusTroGonzalo_MG_2_FD_193488 | JGI IMG/M metagenome (GOLD analysis project Ga0265301, IMG submission 193488) | Bovine rumen microbial communities from tropical cattle in Woodstock, Queensland, Australia - Gonzalo_04 | ecosystem: Host-associated > Mammals > Digestive system > Stomach > Rumen ...
CCTTTACTATATGTATCTTGTCACTATTCTTTGCAACAAAATACGAATCATCACTGTTTCCTTTAACATACTGAGTACCATTCAACACTGTAACATTTGTAGTGTTGGTTTGCTTGACTGTCCCATTAATATTTTCAATAGTATTATTGTCAGCATAATCAACAGTAACACAAATTGACAATAGCAATAGCACGATCATTATCCATAATAATAATTTTCCTTTGTAGAAGCCCTTAACCACCTCTTCCTTCAACATCAGCAGCATTTCTAAAGATGCAATTCTCATAACCGAGTACATCATCGAACATTATGCAGTAATCGTCCACATTGTATGGACAGTCAGTACAGTTTTCATTCATAAGTCATCGTCTCTTATTATTGTAGTTTTCACCACTCGATATTTTTTGTGCCAGAAATTAGCTTTATGCTCTAACTTTTTGTTTTCCTCATATAACTCATTCAACAAATCAACCACTTCATCGACAATCAAATGCTTACACTCTTTACTATCCCACACTATTGTTACAATTTGAGAATATTGTATTGTTGGATCTGATGTTGTAAATCGTTTCTCACTCATACGACCTCACCCTTTTCGTTCCTATACTCCTCATTAGGTTTCTTAATCTCAATTATAATCTCATCATTACCATTACAGTACAAAAGATTAATATCATAATAATTACCTTGCAAATCCTTAATAATTATATCACAAATATTTCTAACTGGAAAATCAAATCGTTTCTCACTCATCTAAACACCTTTTTAAAATACTAATCCTTTGTGCATCAGTCATATTCATCATCTTAAAATACAAATCTCTCAAAATAGTTTTTGGAAATTCTGTTTCAAGCTCTAATCTGCAAGTATTATCATCCATATCAGAAAAACTAATTTTCAATTCTTGGTCTCTCATCATCAATCCTCCTTTTTACATTTTTTACAATTTTGGCAAGGTGTAAACTCATCACGCTTACAGAATATGACTCCTGCTTCCCTCTGCTTCTTGTTGGTATAAAGCATCATTTCAGCATCAAGCCACAAAGTTTTAACATCAAGAAAATCATCATTCATACCTTCATTCATAAATAACCCTCCTCAATAAAATCTTAATTCCTGGATTTGCCATAGCTAATGCTTTCCCGTCTGAACCTCTTGCTGTTGAAGATGTCACAAAGCCTATTGCAGAAACCTTTAGCCTCATCCAGGTTAAAAGCTGAACTTTCACCATAGCCCCTGGTGAAAACTTTACGTTCAAAACCGGATGGATGATCATCATCAAACATATACATGCAAACGCTAACATCCTTTTGTACTTCATCAACTACAATATAATAATCTTCCATCTTTACTGTGCCTCCAAGTAATATTCTTTTGGGCCTCCGTTAGGGAATCTGTTTTCAGCTTTGATAGGTTTCATGAATCTGTTTACATTAGAGTAATTCTTTATGATTACTCCTATCTCTGTAGCTGTGACCCCATGGACAAGGCCGAAATTATTTTCATTTATGAATCTTGCTATTTCCCCTGCAGTATGCCTGCCAGGATGGGTAACCAAGTAAGCTTTTATCAAAACCTTAACTTTCAACAGTTCATCGTCACGTATCCTCATATTTCCTCCCTTCCGAATTCCTCTTTCACTTGCTGTATGATATTACCAAGCTCACGTTTGCTCCAATTATGTTCAATCAGCAAATCCCTTACTCTCTTGGCAACTTCATAATCCTTATAGCTGCCGTAATTATGGATTTTGCGGTTCTTGTCCTTCTTCCTGATATGATAGGACAATACTCTTGTTTCACCAGTCTTTCTGCTGGTGTAAGTGGTTTCATAAATCCAACGCTTGCTGTTGACTATGGATTTATGCCCATGCTTGGCCTGTATATCCTTCAATTGTGACTTGTCCCAACCGCATTTCTGAAGGTCATTGGATATCTTGTTCGCCAATGCCCTGGTAGGGTATGCACCATAGTATTTTCCTTTATAAACAACTGTATAACATGATTTCCTCTTGTTAGTGTTGTTCACTTGCACATAATTCTTCCTGTATGGCGGAATATATTCCAGGTTAGGATTATAGATCAATGGTTTCTGTTCCAGGACATCATTAGGGTTATCGCCGTTTATGCAGATATTGTAAAACTCGCTCCAATTGGTATCGTATTCTTTCCTTAGGATGTTCCTGAGAGTAACAGTGCTTACGCCTGCCATTTCGCAATATTGTTCTTGATTATAGTATCCTTCATGGCAGATTAGGTCAAATAGTTTGTTGAACAGTTCTGTCCTGGGTTCCCTATCAACGATTCTTCTTATTTTCCTTTGCGGATACGGTGGAATCTCCATATCATAATAGGGATTGTTCTCATCTGCAGCTTCAATCATTTCAAACTCATCAAAATCATACTTCAATAACAGGTCTCTTTCATAAAGGGCATCTTCAACCTTAGTGAAGAATAATTTCTCCAGGTGTCCGTTTGGATTGTTTCTTGGAGTCAGTACAACATTCCATCCTTTGCCGTCTTCACGTGGTGCAACGTATTGCCAGAATTTCATAAGCCAGGTGTACCATATCGGGTATTCCTCTAGGATTCTTGGCAGTTCATCCTTGTTCCATCCGCATTTGTTCATTTCCTGCTTGACATAGTAGGCTTGTTCATATGTTCTGCAGGCACAGACATATGACTTAAGACCATTTTTCTTTGAACCATGGTGAACATGATATGATTGAGGCCCTTTTTCTATGATATGGCCTTTGCCATAATCGGATTCCTTTGGGGTTATGATTAATCGTTCAGGTATTGGATACTTCAATCCTTCCATATATGGATTGTCGGTTATTAGGTCAAACTCATCTGGCCTTCCACATTGGCCTCGGTGTTCAGCTACAATATCCCTGTAGTATAATGCTTCTTCGATGGTGTCTACAGTTCCTGCATAACCATCTATCCATCTTACTTTGTAGCGTTCTCCACTTTTGCCGATGTTCTTATAGTATTCCTTTTGGTAATCTTCATCTGTTTTTGGCAATGGTTTCCAGTTGCGGTCTATCAGGCAGTCACGTATACGGCAAGCTTCATCAAAGGTTTTGTAGGTTCCGAATGCTTTCATCTTACCATTGATGCTTTTGCATATGGTATAGGTTCCATAGGGTGTTTTATGGATATGTTTTCCATGGTACTTTTCATACCAGGTCTTTTTAGATCCTTTAGCCTGCGGTTCTGTGATGACATTTGACATCATCTCGCTTAGCATGTTGACAGTCATACCTGATTCCACCTTAAGCCCCTTTTGTCCAGGTAATGAAAAACACTGCTGACATTGGAGTATCCGCATTCATCTGCTATAGCTTGCATGTTCATTCCCTTGTTCTTAGCTGCACTTATGAAAGTGATTCCTCCTTTTTCATCAATACGGCCATTATCCCAACGGGGATGATTTGTTCCTCCATTATGAAGATGGTGATGGTTGCTCTTAGAGAGCAACATCAAATTCTTAGGGTCATTGTTTTCCTTGTTTCCGTCTATGTGATGGCAGATAAAATGTTCTGGTATTGATCCGAAGTTTTCTTCATAAATCAAACGGTGGAGCAGTTTTCCTTTATGGATACCAGAGCTGATTTGGTAGTATCCATCTTTTCGTTGGTATGCTTTGCCGAAGGGAGTGTTCATTCCTTTTCCTCCAGCATTAGCTCTTTAGGGCTTTTTGTTGTTAGTTCAATTTCGCCTTTCTTTATTTGGATCAATCTTTTCTCCAGGTAATCTGCATAGTAGAATAGTTTATCGTTCATTATGTTGTGAGCTTCCACTTTCATCTGTAGAACGTCACTTATGAGATAATCGATTGGAAATATTTCTTCAGCCATTTTTTTTGTCTCCTCAAAAAATTTTTTTACTTCGTTATACCATTCATAATAATAAAAAATATTTTTTAATAAATAAAATAAAATAAAAAAAAATTAATAATAAAATACAATACATACTAATACATACAATACATACTAATACATACTCCTCGCATAAGACCAAATGTTAAAATTTATGTTTTTTAGTTCCAGGTTGAGAAATCTCAACAAGATTAAAACCATTCTCTAAACAATAATCCACTAAGTCATCATAATTAATCTCACGGTAATCCGCCAACAATACTAACTGATTCTTACCAATTACACCATCATTCGCTTTTTGCATACGGACCAATGTATCATGACAAGCAGATATATCATTGCTATTGTTTATCTTGATAACTTTTAACTGTTCAAGCCTTGCTTGTTTAGGCCTTAGTATTCCTAACTTTTTCTCTAACCTTTCAATTTGCTTATTCACTTCTTCAAGTTCATCAGCACATAACAGACTTTCCTTCAGATAATTATTCAAATCTGTACTTAATGGTACTGGAGACTTTAGCTTATGAAGGTCAACTAATTCCTGGTCTAAAGTAATTGTAACTTTTTTCTTACTCATTAAGTACCTCCTTTAAATGTTTACAGTGATTATTAACATCATCAATTTTTGCACCTCCGAATTTGAGGTTATCCTTCCTGTATTGGAAGTCGGGACATGTGCAATAACAGGTGTTTTCATCATGATCTAAAGTTACAAGGTAAGAAGTATCTGGGGAGGATTCTGAAGAAACTTCAAAATCTTCCCATTCACCATACTTCTTATGTGACAATATAAACATGATTTAATCACCAGGACAATTTTCATTGATGTATTCGTATAGGTCCTCCTTGATTGCTGGGTCTATCTCACCACGTTGTACCATTTCAAAGACTTTTTTTCTCATATTCATCTTGTTCAGTTTATCTCCAGATTGAATGATTTTGATTGCTACTGTTTTTGCATAGTTTTCAAGCACTGGCTGTTCATCTGTAGGTTCGATTTCATCTGCAGTTTCAAAACCTTTTACTGGTTGCTTTTTCTGCATAGGCCTTGTCTTTGGTGCAGCTGCCATTTCATACTCTTCAGGAGAATCTATAGTTCTGAACTTTTTGGTTTCATGGCAGTATTGGCCTTTCTCATCAATGTAAGTGTAGTATTTTTCATTCACCATACTGTTAACCTTGATGACAGCCTTAGATGATTGTGCATCTGGAGTGAAGATTAGTTCCATGTCGATTTGACCTACGAATATGATGTTTTTCTTGGAAACAAGTAATGCTCTGAGGATGTCATTCCATCTTTTGGATCTATCGCTGTATGCTGCCATTCCTTTTGCTCTGCTGGTGAGTAATTCTAGAAGGCTGGTGACTCCATCCAATATGATGGTGTCGAATTCTTTGCTTTTTCCTATTTCCTTTATGACATCTTTAACACTATTGTAAGTGGTTAAATCTGTAGTCAAGTTTACTTCTACAATAGGCAGATTGGTATAATTGGTATCATCTATATCGATGACAACCGCATTAAGATTGTTTTCTTTGCAGTATTGCTCCGCAAAGGTACTTTTTCCTGAACCGTCCATACCATAGATGAGAACCTTTTTGAGGTTAGGTTCTTTGGTTCTGTCCTTAAATTTTAAAACCATAATATCCCCTCCAAATTATAATAGTCCGTATGTTGGCCCTTTTATGATGAAGGCCATTATTAAAAATAGTATTGAGAATAGAATTATCATCATTACGGCTTTACCGCTGATGTATAATTCTTCCTCTAAAGTTCTGCAGTTAGGTTTTTTGTCTAGTCTTGCAGGCATTTCTAGTAACCTCCTTTTTCTTGGTATGCTTCGATTGCGCATAAGAGGTCTGTGTGGTCTGCTTCCCATTGCTGTTCTAGATCTATGTCTGTTACTGGTGTTGGGATACCGTCTTCTGCAGCTTCTTCTAACTGTCTGAAGTGGTTGCATTCGTTCATGCTTCCACCTCTTCAGTTGGAGGTTGTATAAAATCAGTTTGCTTTGTGGATTTTAGCTCGTTGATGCAAGCTTTCATCCTTTTGTATTCTTCGTATTCCCCTAATGTGAGGATTACACAATTCTTTAATATTTTCATATTGTCACGTCTCGATATTTTTTTTTAAGAATGTTTTTGAGAATGGCCGTTCTCAAATGCTTCTTTAATTAATATTATGTTGTCCTAATATATAAATGTTACTACCTAAAAAGTAACTTAAAAAGATATGTAAAAGGATAATTATTTATAGTTAATCTTACATATATAATAGTAATCAAATATATAAAAGGTGATATGATTATGTTTAAATATTCTTCAAAAGTTAATGTTGCAAATCCTAAATCCAATTCATTGAGAGCTGGAATACCTAAAGAAATTGTAAAGGTTTTAGATATTGATGCTGGAGACATCATTGAATGGAATGTTGATGTAGTGAACAATAATGAATTTAGGATCATTGTCAAGAAGAAAGAGTAGAATTTTATATTTTTTTTGCAACTAAAAAAAGTTCGTATATTATAGAATGAATTAAAAAATTTGTCGAAAGCATTCGCTAAATGAGTAATTTGCCTATTCACTCTAAATAAATCCTTTAAATATGATTTAAAAATATATACAGTATTAAATAAAGTAAAGTATAAATATAAATAAAAATCATATATATAAATGTCACAGATACTAATATTATCACGTCTCGGTGCTAACTATTTTTCATCTGTCGATACTAGTGGATGAATACTTTAGAAGTGGCCGCTTCTTTAGTATTCAGTTGAAACTAGTAAAAAAAACTTTTTCTATATACAATTATAACTTTTTTAGTTATTCTTATAAAAGTCTAACTACTCTTTTTTTATTGATCATTATTGACAACATAATATATAAAAACCAGTAAACCCATTGTCAATACTACTTTGTTTTTAGTTATATATAAAATTAATCGTTCAGTGAACTCTGTTTTATTATAAACAAATGTTCAACTTTTCTTTTCTCCTATTGCGAGTTTGTTCATCGTTAAAAAATGAATCACATACATTTTGAAAATTCGTGTTCAGAAAAAAATAGGAAAAAATAGCCAATCACATAAAAATTGACTATTAAGAAAAAAATAGTTTTTTTTAGTCTTCAGCTTCATGTTCAACTAAAGACTCCATTAACTTTTGATTGGATTTTTTTAATGCTTCAATTTCCTCTTCAGCATCTTTCAATAAGCTCCTTAATTGCTCATTCTCATCTTCTAATGAATTAAATTCATCTCTTAACTTATCAAAAGTTTTTTCATTACAAAAGAAAATATCATCTAACAATATTTTACTAATCTTAAAAGTCATAAATCGTTTACTGCTCATTCATTTCACCTTGATTATATATGTTGTAATTAGCATTATAAAAAAATTATCCTGGACAAAATACGGCCAGGGACAAAATAAAAAATATTAATAAATAAAAAACATATAATAATACTTATAAAAACTAAAGGAGAGTATGAATATGGAATTGAAAGAAAACCTAGGTTTAATTTTAATCATAATAGGACTTCTCATATGTATGACAATGCTCTATGCATGGATAGGAGTACCTATCGCAGCAGTAGGAACATACCTATTATACAAGAAAGTAAGCAAACAAGAAGAAAAAGTAACTGAAGAACTGCAAACAAAGAAAGATGAAATAAACGGATTGGATAAAGAACTGGAACAACTTAAAGCAGACTTAGCCCTTGCAAGAGAAGAAGAGGACATTCAAACATACGGATTATACGAACCTCACTATGACTTTGAAACCGCTACAGCATACAAAGAAAGACTAGATGAAATCCGCAGGAAACAGAAACAGTTAGTCAAGGACAAAACCGCTGCATGGGGAAACCCAAATATGAGATTGGATGGAGATTTGCGTAAAGGCCAAGCAATGATTAACGATAACATAAAACAGATCATAAGAACATTCAATACAGAATGTGACGGAACAATACGCAAAGTGAAACACTCCAACCTGGAAGCCAGTGAGAAAAGAATCAGGAAATCCTATGAAACATTGAACAAATTAAACGAAAGGATTGGAGTACGGATCCAACCGCAATATCTGGATTTAAAGATTGAAGAGTTATACCTTGCTTATGAGTATGAAGTCAAGAAACAAGAGGAAAAAGAGTTACTTGCTGAAGCACGTGAAAGGGAACGTGAAGAAAGAAAGCTTAGACAGAAACTTGAAAAAGAGAAAAACAAATTCAACAAGGAAAACAATAGAATCACTAATGAATTGGATAATGCTGAAGCTAAACTTCAATCTGCAAGTGATGAGGAAAAGGCAAGGCTTGAAGCAGAAATAGCTGAATTGCGTGCAGCTCTTGAAAAGAACAATGAAGAAATCGAAAAGATAGACAAATGGGAGGAAACCCCTGGAGCAGGATATGTATACATTATCAGTAACATTGGTAGTTTCGGAGAGGATGTATACAAGATAGGGGTTACTCGCCGTGATGACCCGGAAGAAAGGATTAAGGAATTAAGCAATGCTAGTGTTCCTTTCAAATATGATTCCCATGTATTTATCTTTAGTGAAGATGCATATACCCTGGAATCCAATCTCCATGAAAGGTTTGACAAGCAACGTGTTAACAAGGTCAATCGCAGAAAAGAATTCTTCAACATTGGAATTGATGATGTCAAGCAGATTGTTGAAGAGAACAAGGCAAGTGTCCATAGTTTCGTTGAAGAACCTGAAGCTGAAGAATACTATGACAGCCTTAAGATGGCAGAATTGCCAGAACAATAAAAACTATTTTTTTTATGTGGTCAACCTTGGTTGACTGCCTATTTACTTTTTTTAGAACCCATACTTAGATAACACTTCATTGATACGATCATCTACAGCTTTATTGATGTTCTGTTTTATCCTTTCATTTTCCTCTTCCAGTTCCATTGCCCGTTTCCTTAACTCCAAAACTTCAGGACTTTCAAATGTCAATTCCCTTTTGTCATAGTTAATCAAGACCTTATCTATATTAGCAATATACTTTTCCCTTAATTCCTTAGGGTCATCAAGGAAATAGGATGTATGTGTTTTATTCTTGCTTCTTCCTTGCAGACTGTCAATTTCCTCAACTGTCAATCCATTTTCGCCACGTGCAAGGTTGGATGCATGGAACTTCCTTAGCATGTGGCTGCGGAAAATCCCATAACCCCCCTTCTTATGGCCTCCAAGGAGATTGTTTATTTCAATGAACTTTTTCTGGAAATAGCTTTTCTCAAACTTGAACAGTTTCTTGTCCGGGTTTAACAGGTCTGTACGGGATTCCAGATAGTACACTATTGCATCAGTTGCTTCAGGTGAACAGAAAGTGTAATAATAATGATTTGTTTTTCTTCGTTTCAGCTTAAAAGTAGGGACCATGTTTTCCTGGTGTTTCAATTCTTCCAGGACATCATAGATATCATTGCTGTTATGATATTCATTAGTTGCATTGATGAAATCCTGTATGGTTAAGGATAGTGTTTCTTCCCTGGCGCAGCCTGAACTGACTATGAATAGTATGACTGCTTTCATGTTGGGCTTGCTTATCTTCACTGCCTCTTGGATCAATTCCTTAGTGGGAAGGTCATCATAGTAGATTGGTTCATAATCCTTAACATGCTTTTCATTCAGTTTTGGTATGCGGGGCAATTCTATTTCAAAATGATTATAGATGTACTTTATTATCTGCAATTGTTTTTTGATTGTTGATTTGCTTAATCCTTTTTCATTCAGCAGGTAGTTTTGGAATATTACCAATCTTTTTTTCAGTTTTCTATGCTTTAATCGTATGCCCTTTTCTTCTTCAGTTTCGGCTTCTTCCAATAATTCCTTTAGTGTTAATCCTTGAGATTGTGTGTAACTTTTGATGCTTTGTTCATAATTTCTTATTGTGCTTTGGGATAGGTTCCTGGTTAAACATATTTCTTCAAGGATCTGTTTATCCTCTTGTCGCATTTTTAATCTTCTCATGAAATTCTTTTATTTTTATACTAACATTTTTCATTATCGTATGATAGTTTTTTTATGTTAGAGAGTGCATTTGAAAAGTAAAAAAAGTGAAAGTATGCGAACTTTCTTAAAGGTCTATAATAAACTTATCTGATAGTTGGCATACTTTGGGGTATTTTTTTACTATCCTGTACTGTATGTATTAGAATTTGTTAAAACTAGTATATAAAATTAGGAACCTAAACAGTCTCATACATTACGAACAAATAAGAAATTTGATAAAAAAAAAGAAGGCCAAACCATAAAAAAAATGGCCTGGCCTACAAAAAAAAACTTTTCCCACTTGATATACAACATTATTTAACATCCATCATCAGAAGAATCAAGATCTTCCGAATCATATGGAATAACATACTCATCATTCAAAACAACGCCACCATCCAAAGGAGTGCCAAGAACACTGGCAGACTTAACAATAGCCAACTCCTCTGCACGCTCTACCCTTTTCTCTTCGGAATACTGGTTAACCAAAGCAGCAGCTACAACAATAATCACCGCAGCCCAACCTTCATAACCAGGCATATAAGCAGCCAATGCTTCAGGCTGCATAGTGGCAACATAAGTCAACAATGCTATTATAAGTGTAACTATCACAGTTACAATCCTTGACGGTACTTTCAAGCTTTCCATTTTAAACCTCTCAATTTTTATTGTACAAATTTATCTTCAGTAATTTCCTCATTTGGATCATGAATGTCAAGTTCATGTCTACGCTTATTTATCTCTAGTTGTTCGTTTAGGATTTCATCTGTCAATCCTTCTTCCTCGAACATCCTATTTATTGCTTTTTGTCTGCTCTGCAATCTCAAATCCTCAATATAACGTTCATC
>Ga0265301_10006890_pt1 | contig 10742 bp, 7 predicted proteins | sample AusTroGonzalo_MG_2_FD_193488 | JGI IMG/M metagenome (GOLD analysis project Ga0265301, IMG submission 193488) | Bovine rumen microbial communities from tropical cattle in Woodstock, Queensland, Australia - Gonzalo_04 | ecosystem: Host-associated > Mammals > Digestive system > Stomach > Rumen ...
TTACTGGCACCTGTGGCGTTTCAACCCAGCTCTGGCTGAGGAAGGCAAGAACCCATTCTCTCTCGACTCTAAGGAGCCCAACTGGGAGAACTTCCACGACTTCCTGCTTGGCGAGGTTCGCTACCTGTCAGTTAAGAAGGCTTATCCTAACGAGGCCGAAGAGCTCTTCGCTGAGGCTCAGCGCATGGCTCAGCTCCGCTACAAGACTTACATCCGCAAGTCTCAAGAGAATTGGGAAGACTAAGAAAAAGTGTGGTCAGCAGTTCCCCCGCTGACGCACCGTCCTATAATCAAGCAGCGCACCCCATCGGATGCGCTGCTTTTCTTTATCGTCTCCGCGAGAGGCACTTGTAAACCTTACAACTCCTTCCCGCAACCCTGCGCGGCCGAGTAAATTGTAATTTACTCAGTAATTCAGCCCCGAAAAAATGAGTCGCAAATTCCCGACTGCATTCTCCAAGCTGCGCGAAGGTCTCGCAACTTTCCGGCCACATAATTTGTAATTCCTAAATAGTGTTCCTATCGATTATCTAGTATCTCCTACCCTGAGAAAACTACAACATAAAAATATTTTTGCGAATTCCCGACTATTATTGGAATATATTTTGTATTTTTGCATCGTGTTTCAAAAGAGACACGATTTTATTGATTGCTCATTCCTCAGTCGAACTTCCACACGCAAGAAGAAAGAGCATATATCAAATATCCAATGGAGTGTGCGCTATAGGCGCAGACTTCTCCGTAGGATATTTGAGGCTGTGGAAGGCCTGACTGAGGTATGGTTGAGGTCTGCGCTTTCCTTTTGCCAAAAAGTTAGTGCTGGCTGATGGTTGAACAGAGTAGTAACTTCTAAATTAATGAACAAGATGAAAAAACTATTAGTTTCTATGGCAGTGCTTTTCACATCACAGGTGATGATGGCGCAAAACACATCGGAAGGTTGCTATCGCGGTTTTGTAGATGGCGGCTATACGATTGGAGTTGGCGACTATGAGTTCGGTCGTTTTGAAATCAATACATCACACGGTTATCAAATCAATCCATTCTTCTTTATTGGTGGAGGTTTAGGTTTGCATTTCATGCCCGAATACAAGACTAAGGGTATGGACATTCCTCATGACCAACGTGAGGCCAAGGTTGATATTCCAGTTTTCGCTAATTTGAGAGCGAACTTCAGCAAGGGAAAGATTGTGCCCTTCGTTGACGGCAAGGCAGGAACTTATGTAACGAATAATGGTGGTCTTTATCTGAATCTATCTGCTGGCTGCCGCTTTGCTGTAAATGAAAAACAGGCTATCAACGTTTCTGTTGGCTATACTACTGAGGAACTGGAGTTTGAAACTTTCAAGAGTTTCATTAGTTCTAAGAACATGAGCTACTTGACTTCTCCAAGAAAGCTGAATACCGAGGGCATAGCCATCAAGGTTGGATATGAATTCTAATAATTTAATAACAACTTAATCATGAAGAAGTATTATTTGAACATGTTGACCGCTTTAATGGTCGCAATTTTAAGCGTAGGTTTTGCTTCATGCAGCAGTGACGATGACGACGATGATTTCAATTATCCCAAAGAAAGTCTCTACGGAACTTGGAAAATGAGTGAGGTAAAGATGTCAGAAACCGGTTCCTATATTAGTTGGCCAATGAAAGCAACTACAGCAACTTTTAATTCCGACGGCACATATTCAGGAAGCGGATATTTCGGTAACGGTTCTGGCACTTATACAGCTAAAGGTAATACGATTACAACTTACGTAAGTGGTAAGGTATATATTGTCTATACCGTGCTCTCACTTTCTGGTTCGACCGCAGAATTAAAAATGACGATGCCAAATTCCGATGAAATACTTTGGATAAAGTGTGTGAAGAAGTGATATAGTATTTACTAAATCCGCATAGTGGGGAGCTAAGCCGGCATTCTCGGCTGTGGTTCCCCGCTTTTGTTCGATGATCAAGATGATTGCCCGCTCGGCCGAAGGACGCTTGCCAGAGCAAAAACACCGGTGGTCAGGCTTCTAAGGCTACTCCTCTTGGTGCTATCGCTCAGTTGGATAAATCGCTCACGCTCGGCCATCCGAAAGCGAGCTTTCATGGCTCTCGCTTAATCGCGATTTTCGCTGCTCAGGGTAAGCGCATCCGCAAGTCTCAGGAAGATTGGACTGATTAAGAGCAATGATAAGCTCGCTTAATCATTGCCGAGCGAAGATTCAATCTCGACGAAGTCAAAATTGGGAAGACTAAGAAAAAGTGTAGTCAGCAGTTCCCCTGCTGACTACCTTCCATACAAAGAGCGACGCACCCACATCGGATGCGCCGCTCTTCTTTTTTTCGTTAGCTATAGAGTCCTTTTAGAATTCCCAGAGCGTCTCCTCCTTTTTTTCAGCTTTTCCAGCATTCGGATTGCGGGCAGCCTCCATGTCGGCAACAGCCTTTTTCACTTCGTCGTTGGTATAGTATATAAACGAGCGAGTGACTTTCAGGTTTATACGTGCGGTGCCAGCACTTACCTTCATCGTTGTCCAGTTGCCAAAGAGGTCGCGCTCATAGGTACACATGTATGAAGACACATCAGGCTTACCCATTTTCTTGCCGGTATCCCAGTCATAGTCATACATCCTTTGAGCTATGCTGACAGGCATCGTCGAGGTAGGTCCGTATTTATAGGATATCTCATAGAAGAAGCACATGTCGTCGCCACCCCAGTCCATAAACGATTTCTCCACGATTCGGCCTTGCTGGTCGTAGGAGTAATTCTGCGTAGGGAGCTGCTCGTCAACCCACTTCTGGCACACCACCATATTGTCCTTCACGTCGAAAGTCATTCCGTCACTCTTCCTTCTAATCTGGCTCAATTTGCCGTTTGTGTAATAGATGTAGAGATACTCCATAGCGTCGATGAATGAGCTCACCAGTTGTCCTTTGCTATCATAGCTATACTTAACCTTGATATCACCCTCCTTATTGGTGATATACTGCAGGTGCCACTTCTTGTCGTAGTGATAGGTGTACGCCGTGCCATTGCCCGTGTCGATGCTCTTGATGAGTCCGTTGGCATAGAACTCGCTCACAATTTCCATGGGGCCCACATCCACTGCATTGGTACGAGCCACCACCTTCTTCACGCCAGGCTTAGCCACGAGGTCTTGTCCCATCGCCAGGTCCTGATAGACCGTTTGGTCCCACACGAACTGAATGTCGGAAGTCACCTCGGGCGAACCGATGCCTTGAAACAGATTGTTGTAGTAGATAGGCCAGTTGCATTGGGCCGAGGCAGTCATCGAGGCGACAACTGCAAACATGATGGAAAATAGTTTTTTCATAATCATTCTAGGTTTATTTGTTATGTTATATACGATTGTCAATCATTCACCAGCGTACGGTGGTAGGCTCCGTTCCAGAACTTATTCTCGCTTCGCGGTTCCTCCTTTCCACACTTCTTGCAACGACGCCAGTAGGTGCGATAGATGCGACTTCGCTCAGCCCCGAACTTATTCACGAAATGGCTCGACGGGGTGGCTTGCAGCAGCACGCCCACATGTGAGTCTATCGAGAGCAGGTCCACCATCTTCAGCTCGCCATTCTGATCTACCACGCCTACCTCTACCCTCAGTCGGGCACCTTCGGGAGCCGTCACCAACTTCTCTTCCGGCACCAGTCGCCCCTTACCGTCATAGACGGCGATGGTGTCTGCCATGTAGGCTGTTATCTGCTGCAAATCGTCTTCAGCACATTTCAGTTTGCCCTCTTTGGCCAGGCGCTTCAGCATCTCTACCGAAGGCAGAGAATAGATCACGGGCAGATTCAGCGAGTCGCTTGCCAACTGGTTAAGATGTTGCACCAGTTGACTGACTTCCTGATAGGTGACATCTGTCAGCCGTGCGCAGTCTTTCGAGTCAATGCCCAAGTAGTTCTTGCCCTCATGGAAGGCCAGCCATTGCTGTCTGCTGACAGGTTCTGTGCTCAGGTAAGTGCCGTCTTTCATCCTTGTCATGGCCAGTTTACTACTCTTCATCTCTATGTTCAGCGAGTCTTCCTTGTAATCAAGAACAGGCACCGAGAACGCATGCCACTGCCCCTTTTCTCGGAAACTCCTTGAATAGTTATACCAGTCGTGGTTGCAAGGCTTGGGCGGCACTGGGTAGATGACTTTTGTGCGGTGGTCAAGCTCCAGGCGGCGACAAAGCAGATTCTCCACTCCGCACTTGGCACAACTTTCCTTGCTCTCCATCACGTTGTAATAGCAGAGCCACTCCACGCCATTGATCACCTCTATCTGAGTCATCTCGTTCACCTTTTTTTCCAGCAGGCATGTCCAAGAATGGGGCGGACATTTAGAATCACCGCCGTCGTTGCCTGTATCGTTGCCTGTATCGTTGCCTGTATCGTTACTGCCTGTATCGTTACTGCCTGTATCGTTACCGCCTGTATTGTTACCGCCTGTATTGTTACCGCCTGTATTGTTACCGCCTGTATTGTCGTCTTTAGTGTCGTCTTTATCGTTGTCTGTACCGTTGTCTGTACCGTTGCTAGGATTGTCAGAAGGTATTATCTCATGCACGCGTTTACGTTCTGTATAGTTGCAACAATCGTTCTGGCACTTCGACAACACAGAGTAGAATGCAGCCTTTACCAGACTGTCGCCTTGCAGAATATGGCAGGTACCTATACTCTTTCGTGACGTCTCTTTCAAATCATGCCGCTTACAATAGTTAATATCACGGAGAATCAAGAAGATCCTTTTTCCCAATTTGCTATTGCACTTCCGACATTCAAGATACTCCCAAAACATGTCGTAGTCCTGCCTACAGCCATTTTCCAGCGGGACGCTGAGCAACTGATCATCCTTTACGTAGGTTTTGAAACGGTCATGTTCGCATCCCCCTCCTCCTCCTTTCGACTTATTCTTATCCACAGGCAGCTCTATCGACATCCAGCCAGACAAATCATACTCGTTTGGTGTGGCCGATGTCTTTCCGTCGTTGCTCAACGTAATGGTGAAGTAGCCTATCTGCGTGTGCTCTTCAGGTGTCGGCTCGCGCTTCTCACGCCACCAGTAGTGCACAGCTTCCCACGACACAAAGAGGCTCAGCGGCTCCATCGAGTTGTGAGGATAGGCCACATAGTTGAACCGGTCCTCTACGAATTGCGGTTCGCCCCATCCTCCTATGTAGCCCGTACCTTTCATATAGTTGAAGAGCAAGGGCTCCGTGTGTTCCTCGTCTTTCCACAACTTGAAGATGATGTAGTGATCTTTTTTCAGATACTTCTCCAGTATCATTTTGTGCACATAGCTCATGTGCAGATACCACCCCGAGCAATGCCACACCATTTCGGGATCGTCGAAGAAGTAGTTATGTTCGGGATGTTTCTTCATGTAGAGGTCGGCCTCGCTATCGCCACTCCATTCTACTTTAGCATTCAGGAACTGTTCTCTGACGTTGAAATGGTATCGTTTCACTTTGTTCCAAAACCAACTCGACTTCCTTGCCACGCCTTTAGGCCACATCGACTTCTCATCTACAGCAAAATAGAACTCCAGAAAGAAAGGATGGGTGATGTGTCCTGTCGCTTCGTCTTTCTTCTCAGGCACCAAGTTCTTAATATCCTCGTCGGAAATAAATATCTCGAAAGGATTAGCGTTCAAACGCGGCACCTCCAGGTATATGAGCGACTGATTATTCGTATGGAACAGGCCTATCTGTTTTTCATTACTGTCGTAGCTGTTCACCCATATGCGCAACTTCGAAGACGGGATATTTCTCTCAGGGAACGAACCAGGAACGAACGCATTCTCCGGGTGTGGCTTCACGTTAAGCACATATCCGCTGCCACCATTCACCAGCGCATTTTTTCCATAGACACAATCAATTTTCGGATTGCATTCAAGGTATTCCTTTCCATCCTCAACATAGGTTGTTGTCACATCAAACAGCTCTATTGTCACCGTCGGCTTGTTGTCACCCAGCATGTTGAGCGACCACATCATTGTCATCATCGCGACAACAGCATATCGCCATCCACGCCACCATTCTCTACGTTCTTTCTTCATCATATATTGCAGATTCGTTAATAGATTAATCCTTACTAGACTTTATAGGTTAGCAATGCACGTCCCTGTATTGTGTTAATAGATTCTGCAAAGATAACTATTTATCCAAAAGCTTCCAAATATTTTAGGAAAAAAGTGATATTCCTTAAATTTTCTCCGTTTTTTCTTTTTATATGGATTATTATTCGTATATTTGCAACGAAAGAATCAAATTAACAACTAGTTATGAGCTTATGAAAAAAATAGAATTTGGAGCGTACTGGCCATCATGATGGCAGCTATGCTGAGTATTAGTTTGACATCATGCGGCGGTGACGATGATGATGACAACGGTTCTGGAGGTAGCGGGGGGAATATTTCAGAACAGTGGTATTTTAATGGAAACCCTTGGAGAGCTGAATTAATGAAAATAAATATTGATGCAACCAAGTTCTTTGACAATGAACTGGTATTAAACAATATCATTAATGAAAGCTATAGTGGTATCACTAGTTGTGTCATACATATTATAGACGATAACACCTTACAGATATTGTCTGACGACTATGTTTGTCAAAATGGCAATAGTACTACAGGTAAGCAGTTGCTTTACCGATGGAGTTCACCTGATTTCGGAACATTGGGCTTCTATTGTTCCAATCCAGTAACGTATACCTATGATAGATATGAGAACAACAAAATCTATGTCTACACATTGGGGAAGTTCTTTACCGTGGCAGGTAACATGTTGATAATGGACGGTGGTGACACATTTTATACCTACGACCCCGAGACGGAGTACGTCAATGTAAAATGAAAAAACAACTACTATTATTCGCAATAATTTTGCTACCATTGGTAGCTAGTGCCCACGACATTGAAGTTAAGAATGCCGATGGCGTTACCATTTATTACAACTACATTAATAATGGCACAGAATTGGGGGTTACTTTCGGTGGTAGCGATTTTGGCTCTTATTCGTACGAATATCAAGGCAATGTTGTTATTCCTGAAGAAGTAACTTTCATGAACAGGACACGCAAGGTGACGAGCATTGGAGATTATGCGTTCTATGGTTGCGATGGCCTTACCTCCGTCACCATCGGCAACAGCGTGACGAGCATTGGAGGTGCTGCGTTCTCTGGTTGCTCTGGCCTTACCTCCGTCACTATCCCCAACAGCGTGACGAGCATTGGAGGTAGTGCGTTCTCTGGTTGCTCAGGCCTTACCTCCGTCACCATCCCCAATAGTGTAACGAGCATTGGAAATTATGCGTTCTTTAATTGCTATGGCCTTAAAAAAGTTATTGTAAAAGATATAGCAGCATGGTGCGGAATCAAGTTCGGTGAGTCTTACTCTAATCCTTTAACTTCTGCCAAACATTTATATAGTAACGAGGATACAGAAATCACTAATCTGGTTATCCCCAATAGCGCGACTTACATTGGAAATTATGCGTTCCAGTATTGCTCTGGCCTTACCTCCGTCACCATCGGCAATAGCGCGACTTACATTGGAGATTATGCGTTCTATGGTTGCGATGGCCTTACCTCCGTCACCATCGGCAATAGCGTGACGAGCATTGGAGTGTGGGCGTTCGGATATTGCTTTGGCCTTACCTCCGTCACCATCCCCAATAGCGTGACGAGCATTGGAAGTAATGCGTTCTCTAGTTGCGCTGGCCTCACCTCCGTCACCATCGGCAATAGCGTGACGAGCATTGAAAGTAATGCGTTCCAGTATTGCTCTGGCCTTACCTCCGTCACCATCCCCAATAGTGTGACGAGCATTGGAGAGGGTGCGTTCCTGTATTGCTCCGGCCTCACCTCCGTCACCATCGGCAATAGCGTGACGAGCATTGGAAAGGGTGCGTTCCTGTATTGCTCCGGCCTCACCTCCGTCACCATCGGCAATAGCGTGACGAGCATTGGAGAGGGTGCTTTCTATGGTTGCTCTGGCCTTACCTCTGTCACCATCCCCAATAGCGTGACGAGCATTGGAAGGAGTGCGTTCGCTGGTTGCTCTGGCCTTACCTCCGTCATCATCCCCAATAGTGTGACGAGCATTGGATATGGTGCGTTCTCTAGTTGCGCTGGCCTCACCTCCGTCACCATCGGCAATAGCGTGACGAGCATTGGAGAGGGTGCGTTCCTGTATTGTTCTGGCCTCACCTCTGTCACCATCCCCAATAGCGTAACGAGCATTGGAAAGGATGCGTTCTCTCATTGCTCTGGCCTTACCTCCGTCACCATAGGCAGTGGTGTGACGAGCATTGGAGATCGTGCGTTCGATAGAGTTGATATTCCAACTGTCATTTCTTTGATAGAGAATCCATTTACGATAACAGGAAAGACATCGGATTCTAGAACTTTTACACAAAACACATTCAATAACGCGACACTTTATGTTCCGAAGGGTACTATAGATAAGTACAAGGCAACTGATGGTTGGAAAGACTTCTTTTTTATTGAAGAAGGAGCGGAAGGTATCACCAACGGCATAGCTAACATCCCTGCTAACGCCGTGCTGATTCAGAGCGAGGGAGGTAGCATCAAGGTGCAAGGTGTAGATGAAGGCACGCAGGTCAATGTGTATGGCATCAATGGCACTCAGGCTGGTTCGGCTATCAGTCAGAGTGGTGCAGCAACAATCAATACGAACCTACAGCCTGGCTCTATCGCCATCATAAAGATTGGCCAAAAGTCAGTCAAGGTCGCGATTAAGTGAGAATAAAGCAGAGCTTGCTCATGCTTTATCGAACGTGAGCGAGCTCGAGCAAAGCTCAAGGTCGCGATGAAATAGTTTATATTATCTATCAGAAGCATCCCTGCCCGTTTCTATTTCGAGCAGGGATGCTTTGTTATCTGATATCCAGTTATGCCAGAGGGCGGCCCCATTCGTGGAAGTAGGCGTGGGAGGTATGGCCTGCTTCGCAGGGAAATTTTTCAAAATTGAAAACAAAATTCTTCATTTTAATTTCTTTCTCGCCTAACACGAGCCGAATGGATATAAATCTCTGTTTAATTTTGAATCAAATTTTGAAGAATTTCCCGCCGACAGGCGGCCCCAAACACAGAATTAACCTAATAATTGAGAATACTATGAAGAAACTGGAAACTTGGAAGATTGTGTTGCATCATTTATCCGAATCTAGATCCTTAAAGAGTTCATCAACACTATCATAAACCTTATTGGGGTTCTTTCCTGACTTAGCCTCTTTGATAGCAGCTTTAGTCACCTCGTTAGGTTCATCAAATACTGTAGCCATACTCTGTAACTCAATTGTAATACATCTGGATGCAAAGATAAGACTTTTGTTTAAAACCTCCAAGAGTTTATATAAATAATTGCACCCGATGGTACGATTAAGATTTTAATGCAAAGATAAAAAAAATGGAATCTGATTCCTTTATGAGGGAAAAATTCTGTAACTTTGCGCTTCCTTTGCTGAAAGGCAACATAAAAACGGATTTATTTGTATTCACCATAACGCTTAACTGAATGGAAAAAGTAAGATCTCTTTACGCAATCTACAAATTCGATTTTCATAAATCACAAACGCCTACAGTTCTGGCGGCTGCCGAGGGTATCGATGGGGCTAAATATGTGAAACATGCTCAGACGTGCTTTGCGAGTCTGTTTGATGGAAACAGCATCGACAAACTGGCTAAGAAGAAAAATGGCGAGGTTGTGACCTTATTCATAATATGAGCGCACTTTAAAATGCAAGTGCAAAGGCACAAAAATAATCAAGACCACAAAATATTATTATCACGATTATTGTAGTATCGACAATTTTTACTAAATTTGCAGCTGAATTACCATGAGGTAAAGAAATTGTTTGCAGGAAATGAAAGGATGATTGAAAGTTGTCAGACAAGACGCATGCATGGGCACGACTATGCGGTGCCAGGGACTTACGAGGTAACCATGGTGGTTGCCGGAAGACGCCCTGTCTTTGGTGAGATTGTTGGTACGACAAAGACAGGCGGCGAGAAACCTCATCTTAAGCCATCACCACTTGGGCAGACCGTTCTGGAGAAGGAAATTCCCAAGATACATCATTATTATCCTATGGTCGAAATCTGGCAGGTATGCCTCATGCCGGACCATCTGCACTTGATAGTCCGCATCAACCAGCCATTACCTGTTGGAAAGCACCTGGGCATTGTTATCGGTGCTTTTAAGGGCGGTGTCAGTCGTGCCTGGTGGCAATTGGATTCCACCGTGTCTGTGGCGTCAGCCGCAGAATCCCGCCCTCCTCTTTTCGAGCCCAACTATAACGACCACATCCTTATGCGCGACGGGCAGCTGGACAATTGGAGACGCTATCTCCGCGACAATCCCCTCCGCTACATGATGCGTCGTGAATATCCTGATTTGTTCCAGCACGCGTTGTGCATCACTATTGACCATACGCGCTATAGTGCCTTTGGCAATTTGCACCTCCTTCGTCAGCCCGAGAAGCATCAGGTGTTCTTCCACCGCCGGACGAATGGCATAGCCACCGAGAATACCGATTTCTGGAAGGCAGAAATGCAACGACTGATTGCTACCGCCAGTAGCGGAGACGTGCTGGTCACCCCAGGCATCTCCGAATGTGAGAAGCGAATCAAGAACATGGCCTTAGAACAGAAGCTGCGGATGATTCATGTACAGGATGCCCCCATTGGCCGATACTGGAAGCCCGAGCGCAGTCGCTTCGAAGCCT
>Ga0265301_10006896_pt1 | contig 10739 bp, 7 predicted proteins | sample AusTroGonzalo_MG_2_FD_193488 | JGI IMG/M metagenome (GOLD analysis project Ga0265301, IMG submission 193488) | Bovine rumen microbial communities from tropical cattle in Woodstock, Queensland, Australia - Gonzalo_04 | ecosystem: Host-associated > Mammals > Digestive system > Stomach > Rumen ...
CAATTACATTAACTACATAATCCATAATTATACCTTCTTAACTACAACCATTTTATCACAAAAAAATAAATAATAATATAAAAACATCATATGATGAAATTCATATGATGTTTATTATTTTTATTTTCCAATAAACTCAATAATCGTCATTTGATGTTGCGTGAAGTTATAAGACGCAAAAACATAATGATGACCACGTATTTCCTCTGTAGGGTTATATTCACCTGTATCCGTATCTACTAAAATAAACCAACTATTTAGGATGAGCGTATGAACGCGGTTTCTAGCTCCACTAAACTTCCAATAAGTAAAATGTGACGTTAGTAAAGGCGTATCACTTTTTTCTTCTTGTTCGATCGAGTTAAGTAATCTCCTTTCATACATATCTCGATCTGCCCCTTCAATAATATATGCCTTAGAAATAGTTGTAGATCCGCTATGTCTTGTAGATATTTTTCCTTGAATTGGCATTGGTGTTACATAAAACCAACCATCAACTTTATGAACATCTGGATAATAATGACTAATATCGTGTTTAAAGAAGCATAAGCAGCCAAGTATGCAAATTAGAATAGTAGCAGCAACGCCTGCTATTATATTTCTCCAAAATGTCTTTCCTTTTTTCATAATTACTAATCCAAATATTAGTGATACTAATGAAAAAGGAATAAATAAAAACATAATCCATGAATGTTCTAAAAAATAAGATGGAAAATCAACAACATCTTGAAGTAGACTAATATCCAAAATACATATTATGCCACTACTGATCGATTGCAACGCTAGCACAAAAAAGATAATCGATAATATTTTATGTTTTAGGCTCATATTTTAACTCCTCTATTATCACTGAATACTTGAAATTAGACTACGGATATAATAGCCATTGCTAGTCTCATCTAATTCCATTTCTATTTTTATAGAAATACTATTAGAACCCGGCTTATAATATAGATCCCCATCTCTAACAACTTCAATTCCACTTAGGATCCTATAATTATCTAACTCAAATTCTTTATAAAAATGTTTAAGTTCATTTCTTTCTACACTATCATAATAATCGATAAATAGATAAGTGTATGTAGAAATCTTAGGTGTAATAACAAATCCTGAAGCGCCATATATTACATTAGTAAAAGTTAGACCACCTTCTAATTTTAATACTTTATTATTATGATCATACGTAGCATAAAGATTTAGAGTTCTTGATTCAGTAGTTGTAGTATTACTTCCAGAAGCTATCATAATAAACATACGGGCGCTTTCAATCTTTCTACCCGCAAATAAATACTCTACATCTTCTTCTCGTTCTTTTTCGGTATTATATTTAATATCATATTGAACAATATCTTCTATTAATACAGTATATTTTTTAGATACTATTTGCGACTTTGGATTCTTTTGTGATGAATTAGTAGTTTTAACAGTAATCGATTTTATTTCATTGTTATTTTCAATAACAAACTCTGTTTCTTTCGTTGTCTTAATCGAAAACATCTTTTTATTTTTAGTATTCATTGCTTCCGATTTTTCTTCTTCTTTGATGACAATGATATAACCCGTTTGTGTTTTGTATGTAGATAAGTTAGTTGTATCAGATGGGACGTCTTCCCCATCAAATGGATAAATTAACTTTTCTTTTACTTCTTTTTCAAACTCGACGCTACATTCATCAACATATTCTTCATATTTAAAATCGCCCTCTTTGGCCTCGTTATTATAACTCAAAGATGCTTTTAGGCTATCGGTGTAATAATAATATTTGGTTGCATATTCAATATCAGTATCTTCGCTATCTTCAAGTGGCTTTTCACACTTTGCATAGTAATCATCATGGCGATAAAAATAATCATCATATTTTTCAAGTCGGTCTACTTCGCGATAGTTTTCACCACTAGCGAAATGATGATAATAATAATGCTCGATTGAAAGATATGTAATCTTAGGTAAGTGTGACTGCACTTTTTTTAAAAGAAGTGTTTGTTCTTATTCACTTACTGGTTTGCCTCTAACGGTAATTTTAATTCTGCAACCAGTTGCAAAAGTGAATAAACCAAATAACAATAATATCATTAATATCTTTTTCATCGTTATCCTCTGTAGCCTTACTAAAACCATTTTATCACAAATTTATTTTAATTCATATAATAAAATAAACGCCATATGAAATTTCATATGACGTTAAATTTTATTTTTCTTCTAATGATAAATAATATAGTAATGTACTAGTTGTATTTTTAGTAACCAAATGATCACCTGCATCAATTGCTTCAATTACTAATATTCCACTATCAGGAGCTGTATAATCTATTCCATCTACTTTAATCTTCTTGCCCGGAGTTATATGCATAATTAGTTTAGAAGATTTAGAAGTAGAAAATGTTAAGGAAGTGGAACTTTCCATCTTTAAACCTTTATTGTATGTAGTCCCATCAATAATAGCTTGCGTTGTACCATAGTTCCCGCTGACTATAAACAAGTCATTAGATGGTGCACCATTAAATGTGCATTCTATTTTTTCTTTATTAATATTTAAATTAGCTAATTCTAATTCAGCTTCTTCTAATTTATTTAAATTAGTAATATCTACATCACTATATTTATCTAATAAGTCATTTAAAGAATCCCTAGCATCAATTACTAAATTAGAATTATCAGTTGTAACTGGACAAATTATTGCTTCTATCTTTTCTTCTACAAACTCAATCCCTTTTTCTTTATATGTTTCAAAGCCATTAACTAATTTAGTGTTATCTACTTCATTTTGAAGCTTGTCTAATTTGTTATAAGCAGCTAAAGCCTCAACCAACAAGTTATAGCAATCATCATTATATTCAATAGTTTCCGGTATTATGCTAATTATATTATTATAGTTATTGATTAGTTTAGCATTATATTCTTGTTCATTATATAGTTCGAATACACATTTAGTAATTGTTGCTTCTTTATCATTTTTATTATTGTTACCAGTAAATGATTGACCACTTACTAATACATATGTGCCCTCATCTAATATTATTTGTTTTTCTTCACTAGACAATTCTGATACAAGGCTACCATCTAGTTTTAATAAATATGCTGGCGCATAGCCATTAGATGATGTGGCAGCTATAGTTAATAAGTATCTATTATTTATATTAAATACTTTTAAGACGCCTTTACCTTTAGCGATATTTAAAGTTGTATCAGTTGTAATTTGGGTTGGTGTTATACTAGTAATATTAGGATCACTTTTAAGCAGGCAACCCTCTAATACTGTACGGTATCTAGATCCAGACTTTGCAAGGCACTCGATTCTAGCGATGTCTGCACTAGTTATGTAGCAGTCACTTACATTACTCTCCTCATCGAAGTAGAATAGATTAGGATTAGTATCAAAGTTTACATAACTAATAGCCCCATCTACACAATTAGAATTAACTAACTCGCATCTATTGTTAGCTACATATGCGTCATACGAATTATAACAACCAACTAGCACATTACCAAATGACTTACATATACCAGTTGTTCCTTCTTCTTTATATTCTACTGGACGTGAACATCCCAAATAGTAATTATATTCAGAATACATGTAAGAATTTGCTCTTAGTGAAGCCACAGTATCGGTAGTTCCATATATAAAATTATTATAGAAATGGATGTTAGCTCGCCTTGCTAAAGGCTGACGAGCAGAACAATTATACCAAATGTTATGGTGATAAGTTAAGCAAAACTGTACACTAGTTTTACTAGAACCAACTAAGTTAGTTTTGTGACATCCTTCAAAATAATTATAACTGCAAGTAAAGTATCTACCACGTTTAAAATCGCATGATCCATCGCCATTGTTTTTATCGCTTTCCGCAGGATTTAAAATAGTTGATCCGATAAATGTATTATGGTGAATCCAACACCTTTCAACTGATGCTGTAATTGTTAAGCTAGATTCATTTTCTTGGCCTTCCATGCCAATGGCATCTTCGGGTGTATTAATAAATGTTAAGTTACGAACTTCAAAGTTCTTAGCTAAATCCGCATGGGCTGATTCACAAATTAAATGAAAGCCCCATCCATCAATGATGGCATCTTCTCCTACACCTTCAAGCGTTACATTTTTAGCAGATTTCATTCTTGCCATATGGCCGTTGTCACCAACGCTTCCGCCATAATCATAGCCACTATATCCTGTTAAGCCATTTATTAAACTAACGCTTTTTGCATCAAATGGTGCTGTTTCATATAAACCAGAATCACTAACACAACCTACAAATCTAATAACTAGTGGGATATTATCTTGCGCAAGTTTCAATAAAATTCCTTGATTAGTATTACCTTTGCCATAATATGTTTTTCCATCACTAACTCTTTTACATTCAGTCTCATGGCCAGCATCACCTGATGCTTCACCTACTGAATTTAATATATTACCAATTCCTGTTACAGTTGTTCCTTTATAAGTTAGGCTAACTGTATTTTTATTAACATCAGTTACATATAATACAATAGCATTCGGTTTTAGCGAACCATCATCATTATATGCGCCAACGCCATCACTATAATTAAAGTGCGCATAACCGCTTCTATCATATGCTTCTACTTCAATAAAATCTGTTTCACTACTTGATTCACTATATTCGGCTCCTTCAATAATAGGTATAACTCTAAATTTATACATACCTTTAGGTAGGCCAAGTATATCTACTCTAATGAGATTATTTACTTCTTGTAAATAATAATCATTACTTGTTAATAATTTATCACCTAAATAAATATTATAATTATCTGCTTCATCTAATTTGTTAAATGTGATTGTAGTTGCTTCATTATAGCCAGCACATGTTATAAAACTAATTTTAGATGGTAATTTAATTTGATTATATTTAGCAATTAAACTAATATCTTGTGTAAATGCATAATTATTTAGATCTATTAATACATCAGTACCTAGTTTATACCAACCAATAAACTCAAAATTATTTATAGAAGGTGCGTCTACTGTGCTTTCTATTTTTGTACCTTCGTCAATAGTCTCGGTGGCTATCTCGTTTCTATCTACATCATAAAAGATTATATTTACTAATTTAATCCATTTAGCATATAGTGTAAAAGAGCTACTTACGCTACTATTAAAATCATATTCGGTTGTTAAATTAGCATCGCTATACCAGCCAATAAATCTATAATTATTTTGTTTTGGATCATAAGGCTTAACTACTTTATCGCCATCATTAATAATTTGTCTATCTATCCCCTCTACATCAAATGTTACTTCATGAGTAGTAGGTTTAACTTCTTCCCATTTAGCATATAAAGTAATATTTTCATTAATCGCATTTTCAAAATTATATAAATTATTAAATGAAGAATCTATGTACCAACCTAAAAAATCATAGTTAGCTCTTAAAGCAACTCGATTTTCTACTTTTGATCCTTTTTTAATTTCAATAGATTCAGTTTTTCCTTCATAATAATTAAAAGTAACCAAAACTTTTTCTTCTACTATTTCTCCATTATCAATATCAGGTTGATCAGTATTTGACACTTTTCCACATCCACCAATTAATATTAATATTAGAAATAGAATAATTATAAATATTGTCTTTTTCTTATTCATAGCATACCCATCCTGCATCCATTATACCATATAACAAAAAAAGTAGATACTTTGTATCTACTTTTTTGCTCCTATAATGTTTTCGTATTCATCTATGCTTACATTATATGAAGCTTTTGCATTTTTAAAGCATTCATTACTAGCTAGTATTTCAATATTGATATTAGCTTCCGTTTCTTCAAAAAAAACATATTTTAGATTATCACATCTATAGAATGCACACTCTTTGATTTCTTCTAATCCTTTAGGAATATAAATGGATTCTAGATTTGTGCAATACCAAAATGCACAATCTCTAATTACCTTTATACCATCTGATAACCTAACATGATAAATATTAATGTTATAAGCATAAGTATTATAGTCAATTGTATCAACCACTTTACCAAGGTAAGCATCAGGTACAATTACATAAGCATCACTACCAGTATACTCACTAATAGTAACCTTACCATTACTTTCTTCATATGTATATTCTTTACTACCACAGCCTACTAATATTAATAAGAAAAGAGTAATTACTAAAAGTTTAATGATTTTATTCATGATTTCCTCCTAGTAATAAATCTAAATCTTTAAAGTTAGTAGATGCGCGATATTCTTTTAGTTCTAAATCATCATATATATAATCTAAGTATTTCTTTTTCTTATAATATATGTATTTAAAACAATCAGTGGCATTTTCGTAGTCTTGATATATGGCATATAGACAGCCTAGATTATACCAAGATGAATAATATAGTTTTTCTAAATCTTTATTATCAGCTAGTAATTTACCTACCGTATCAATACTCTTTAAATAATATAATCTAGAATTATTAAAATCATTGTAATGATTTTTATAAAGTAAACCTAAATTATAATAAGTATATGGATATGGTTTATCAGTTTTTAATTCTTGTAAATAATGTTCTTTACCTTTTTCAAACTCTTTTAACTTTACATAGCTTACGCCTAGATTAAAGTTAACCATACTTGATTTACTATCAAGGTCATATGCTTTTAAGAAATACTTAATAGCTTCTTCATCTTTATCTTGCTTTTCGTAAATTGAACCAAGATTGACATAAGCCCAAAAGCTTTTGGGATCGACTTCAATTGTTTTCTTATAATATTTAATAGCTTCTTCAATATTACCTTGTTCATCTAGTGCATATGCATAATCGAAAAAGATTTCGGGATATTCTTCGCCGCTTGCGATGGCATCAAGGTAGTACTTATTAGCCATATCGATCTTACCTAACTCTTCATATGATCTAGCCATGATCCTTAAGATTTCGGTAACGCGCACTCTTTTATCAATTCTATTTTCAAAAATATCGATTACTCTACTATAATTTCTTACCTCAAAGCTAAGCGTTCCGTAAAGTAATAAATCTAAATCAGTCATTTGTTCAATTGGGATTTTATCAAATTCATCTACGGCCTCTTGAATTTTTTCTTCTTGAACAAGTTCCGCGATTCTTTTTATTGTATCCAAGTACTTATCGCCCATATTAAAATTGACACCGTATTATTGAAGATATGAACTCCAATAGAAAAATAAATATTTTGGCCGCTATAAATATATGCTGATACTAAGACAAACGCTAAAGCGAAATATTGAGGAAAATATATAAGTTGATCAATTGAACTAGATACATGAATTAAAGCAAAGATAGCAGCAGATAATAACCCTGCCCCCCAAAGTGGCAATTTTAGTTTTTGGTGAAGCGTACCAATCATAAACTTACGATAAATTAACTCTTCTACGATTGGGGCAAGTATTACTACTAGTAAAATGGTTGGCCATTTAACTGGAGATGATAGCGCTCCATAAATCATTAACTGATTCATCGAAGTACCCGTCTCACCAAGTATTGCATAAATGTACCCAACAATCACATCGACTACATAGATACCAGCACCAAAAGCAAATATTAGACCGATATTTCTACCAAGCTTTAATTTGAAATTATTAAACTCAGTTACAAGTACTTTATTACAAATAACACATACTGCACATATAAAGAATATATATGCGATTACTTGTACTACAATTGAAGATAAACTTAAAACATTATTAATAGCATAAACACTATTAAATGCTATTCTATTCTTTAATACCCTTAGGGGTATTACAAATAGACTAATACCAAGTTCAATAAATAGTAATGAAGCTAAAAAGAGAATTAAATAACTAGTACCATCTTTGATTTTTTTAAATATTAAATGATTATCTCTAACTTCCCTATTTATTTGCATTTACCTAAACTCTCGATATCCTTTTGGATATATTTAATGAATTCATCAACTGATAAAGTATTTTGTTTTTCTTCACCATATCTTCTTACATTAACACATCCACTTTCTTTTTCTTTATCACCGATAACAAGTTGATATGGAATCTTCTTAGTTTGAGCTTCTCTAATCTTATAGCCTAACTTTTCATCTCTGCTATCAACTTCTGCCCTGATACCTAATGCTTTTAGTTTATTATAAATATCATTTACAAAATCAAGATGTGCTTCGTTATTTACTGGAATTAATTTAACTTGAACTGGTGCAAGCCAAGTTGGGAATGCGCCACCAAAGTGTTCAATTAAAATACCAATGAATCTTTCAAATGATCCAAGTAATGCTCTATGTAACATAATAGGTCTTACTTTTTCGCCATTTTCATCGATATAAGTTAAATCAAATCTTTCAGGTAAATTCATATCAAGTTGAATTGTTCCGCATTGCCAAATACGATTCATTGAATCTCTTAACTTGAAATCAAGTTTTGGACCATAAAATGCTCCATCACCTGGGTTAATCTTAAATTCTTTACCACTTGCTTTACAAGCTTCAGCTAAAGCAACTTCTGCTTTATTCCAAACATCAATAGAACCGATATATTTATTTTCTGGTCTAGTAGATAGTTCAATATGATAACTTAGGTTAAATACACTATAAATCTCATCATATAATCTAATTAAGTTTGCTACTTCTTCTTTAATTTGATCTTCTCTCATAAAGATATGTGCATCATCTTGAGTGAAACATCTAACTCTAAATAAACCATTTAAGGCACCACTTGCTTCATGTCTGTGAACTAAACCTAATTCACCTAGCTTAAGTGGTAAATCTTTATAAGAGTGAATATCTCTTTTATAAACTAACATACCACCAGGGCAGTTCATTGGTTTAATCGCAAAATCAGTTTCATCGATAACTGTTGTATACATATTCTCACGGTAATTCATCCAGTGACCAGATGTTTCCCATAACTCTCTATTTAACATCATTGGTGTTTGAATGAATTTATAGCCTTCACGAGTATGTACTTTATACCAATAATCTTGAAGCGAATTCTTTAAAATCATTCCATTAGGTAGCCAGAATGGAAAACCAGGACCATATTCACTTAACATGAATAAGCCAAGTTCACGGCCAAGTTTACGGTGATCTCTTTTAGCTCTTTCTTCTAAGATATTTAAATGGTTCTTTAATTCTTCTTCAGAAAAGAATGCTACCCCATAAATACGAGTTAATTGTTCGTTCTTAGAATCTCCACGCCAGTAAGCTCCACTAATAGCAGTTAGTTTAAAGTGGCCAAGATATTTTGTAGATGGGATATGTGGACCTCTACATAGATCCATATAATCACCAGTCTTATAAACGCTAATTATTGCATCAGCTGGTAGTTCGTTAATGATTTCACATTTATATTTATCATTCTTAAATAGATTTAGTGCTTCATCTTTACTAACTTCAATTCTTTCATTCTTTAAATCTTTGTTAGCAATTTCGTGCATCTTCTTTTCGATTGCTGCAAAATCGGCTTCAGTAAGTTTTGCATCAACTGCGATATCATAATAAAAACCTTCTTCAATGGCTGGACCTACCCCAAAACAAGCATCTGGATACATTGCTTTAATCGCAGCAGCAAGTAGGTGCGCACATGAATGGTTTAATACACTAAATGCATCTTCTTTAAATTTTAATTCTAATTTTGCATCTTGCATAATAGGTCTAGATGCATCGTATGCTTCTTCATTAACTAAAGCAAAAATAGTCTTTTTGGCAAGGCTAGGTGAAATTGAAGCAGCAATTTCAATAGCGCTCATGCCATCCTTAAATTCTTTAACACTTCCATCTAAAAAAGTAATCTTCATAATTTACCTCCTAAAATATAAAAAAGTCCTGAAGAACAGACTTCTTAAGGACTAGATAATTATCCAGCGGTACCACCTTAATTAAAAGCGCAATTTATAATTTCGCTTTTCACTCTTTTAAAGCTTTCACGGGCTAACCCGGGCTAGTTTTTTTAGCCTGCTCCAAGGGAGTAACTCTTTTAGCTTAATAGTGGCTTTCACCGTCCCACCTCTCTAAAAATAAGTATTAAAAGAATCGTATCCTTTTCATCGCATTTGTATTCCCATTTTAACAAATCCCCACTTTTTTGTCAATTGCTATGCATAAACTTAATTTATATTTAGTAAGAGGCTAAATATATATTGCTTAAAGATAAGATTATAAGTACAATTTAAGTGGTATATAGATATGAAAAAATTAATTACTTTAGCATCTTTAATAATATTTGAATTAATAATGTTTATATTAATTCTCTTTGTGCCTAACAATCATACATACATTTTATGTTATGTATCTGTAATTGCAATATTTTTAGTAGCACTAGTTTATGCATTTTTCAAAAAAGAATACTTAATCCCAACAGCCCTCTTATTTACTTTAATAGCTGATTTATTTTTAGTACTAATTGGGGCAGCCGAAGTGCGCGTTTATGGGATGTTCTTTTTCATGATTGTGCAATTTATTTATGGATATTACTTACTAATAAATGATAAGGATCATTTAAAGATCTCAATTATTATTAGATTAGCTATAAATGTTATTTTAATTACAGCTGGCATTCTTGTTTTAAAAGATAACACTGACTTTTTAAGTATGTTTTCGGTAATTTATTTAGCAAACATAATTTCAAATATAATTGCTTGCTTCCTAAATTTGAAAAAATATTATTTATTATTAATTGGCTTATTCTTATTCTTACTTTGTGATGTCTATACAGGGTTATTCATAGCAGATGGTACTTATCTAACTTATAAAGAAGGTGGCTTACTATACAGTCTTGTTAATGCTAATTTTAACTTCACAT
>Ga0265301_10006898_pt1 | contig 10737 bp, 13 predicted proteins | sample AusTroGonzalo_MG_2_FD_193488 | JGI IMG/M metagenome (GOLD analysis project Ga0265301, IMG submission 193488) | Bovine rumen microbial communities from tropical cattle in Woodstock, Queensland, Australia - Gonzalo_04 | ecosystem: Host-associated > Mammals > Digestive system > Stomach > Rumen ...
CGCCATTATATTCTGCATACATAACACAGAAAAAATCGACATATACAGCAAGTCCAGAACAAGGTTTTTATCCAGCTGATGAAAACGGTGTTGTTGTAAATGACTGGAGTGAAGCTGCACTTACTGGAGTAAGTACAGCAATGACTGTATTGACAAAATCAGAAAATGGTATATATACTCCTGAACAAGTATATGGTGATGGTAAAAAACCTGATGCAATATATGAAATAGCTAATGAGGGAGAATCTGCTATATGGTCTGCCGCAATATGTCAGCTTTTTGATTATAATGGCAATTCTATAGGCACTGCATTAATGACACGTACTCTTAATGGTTTTGCATATGAATCCCAGACAGCAAATTATAATTTAGGTAATTATGCATTAAATGATGAAAATAGTATATTCTATTATGGCGACGAATTTGAGTATTTGAGTGCTGGCGAAGAATATCAGCCAATAACTCCAGCAGATCCATGGTATACACATTCACAGACAGGTGCATATACAGTAAATTTTGCTAATTGTACATGGGATAATAATTTAACAGCAAATCATAATATTAATATCTTAGAAGCACAAGATGAATTCTATAAACCTTCTTTCTTTGAAGGTGTATATCCTATTGATAATTATAGAATTGCTAATGGTGATTTAGCAGAAGGTGAAGAAGATAAATATGATTTTTATAGATATACATATTTAAAAGAAGTTGTTAAAAAGACTAATATTGGTAAAGAAGGTATAAATTTACCAGTAAAATATGATGTTATTAATAATAAAGCTGGTTTTTGGTTTAATATGCATGAAGAGCCAATTGTGAATAATATTGGTAAATTAGAAAAGAGCGCATATAACGATGATATTAAATATACATCTAATATTCTTTACATTGGTAAGACACCAAACCAAAGATGTATATTGTCTACAAATTTATCAAGAACTGGCGTAAGTGCTGTTACATTTAGTGGATTTTCAGCAGATGATTTCCAGGGATTATATGTTATGGATAGTAAATATAATCCAGTAATGTATATAGATGTTGGTTTAGGCGAATGTTCAGAAGGAACGACATGGACCTATAGCAGTTATCCGTCATATCCAGGTGGAACGTACTCATCAGTTGATGGTAAACGAATATTTGTTAGAGATGATGGTATAATATTTGATAACGAGGCTGAATTTGAATTACAAGAAGCATGTGAAACTGTAGCATCTGGATTGTTACTAGAGGTAGAGACATGATGGAAAAAGGTTTTGTTTTTAATTCATATATAAAGCATTTGCTTCAAAATAATAAAGATCTGCTTAAAGACCATTTAGGTTCTTTACGTTTTGATGTATGGTTTTTATATAATTATAATGCAAATCGACCAATACTGAGTGCAAATCAAACAACATTTAGTGACGCAGTTAATAATACACAATATGAATATTTAGGCGTATTACACAAGACAAATATTGAGACAATATCTGATGTTGATGGCCTAGAATCAGAAGTAACCTATGAAGGTTTATTTGATACGCCTGTTTCAGCATATCTATTTTCAACACCTGATAAACCGCATGAAGGTACAATGATAGAGCGCGATATTTATTATAAGTCTTATAATTATAGTACATATTTAGCAAAACAATACGATTATAATATTGAAAAATATCCAAATGCAGTTCCAACATCAGAAAAACAATTTTACACTGATCAAATGAATCATTTTAATACTACATATGATTTTAGTTCTGGATATAGTGCATCAGACTATAGAGTATATGGTATTACTGAAGAGCCAGTTTGTGAATCACAATCAAATATAAAAACAGATGATATGACATTTACTGGTACAATACCTGGGTTTTATGGCAATGGCCTATTAATTACGTGGTATGATGGAAATCGTGCAGAAAAATATAATAATGAAAATATGATAGAAAATCAGCCAATTAATCCGGAAAATTCAATACCATGTGCATATTATAAATTACCGATGACATATAATCCACATTTAAATAAAATAAAAATACAATGGTCTGATAACGGATTATTTTCTGTAAAATAAATAGATTATGGCTACAATAAAAAATACAAGTATGTTTCCATGGCTTTGCTCGACTACTGCAGCATTGGCAGATGACAAAGACAATATAGTATGTTCTAATGAAGAAGATACTGTTGATGATGTTACATTGGATGCATATGGTCTTTATGGTATCAAATGCACTTATTATCATGTTTCAGAAGATTTGGACAGGGATAAGCTGTATGGAGAAGACCAGTTAAGAGAAATTGAACGTAGCTGGTATTTTATGGGATATGTTCAGCAGTTACCGCCAAATGTAAGAACATACCAGTTACAAGGTATTTGGGGAGAAGATACAGTAACTGTTTATGCAAGTATAAATGCATTTGATTATTTTTCAACTTATGGTGGATATGATAAGAATACGCCAGAAGTCTATAATGAATGCCCAGCAAAGATAGGTGATATAATTTACATAAATCCAAACGATACATTTTATAGGATTGTCGATGTAAAATACTATTCTGAAGCATTTGGTTTAGCAAAGCATACTTATACGATGACATTGAAGGTTTACAAGGATAATAAATGGACTGTTTCTGCAAACTCTCCTACATTGATGAATCCACAAGACCCGATATATGACGTTGCACCAAGTGCTTTGTCAGGACAATATAATTTTAATGACCCATTAAAAATAAATGCAGATTTGACAGCTAATAAGACGGTTAACATGTTTGATTTCAGATATAAAGATCCAGAGGTCAAAGAAGAGAATCCGGAATATTATGATCCATTTGCAGGTTGGTAAGAAGGTGAATTATGGGAATGATATTTAGCAATGATTATTATAAAGGAAAGTTTTTTCCGAAGCATCCATATAAGTGTGTAAACTTAAACGGTGCATTGGGAAAAGTAAGTGATATCACATATCGTAGTAGTTGGGAATTGAAGCTGATGCGTTTTTGCGATAAGTATGCGACTATTTTGGAATGGGGTTCTGAAGTGTTGAAGCTCCCTTATATTTCAGAAGTAGACGGTAAGCAACACATGTATATCACTGATTTTTATATGAAGTGTAAAGATGTCTATGGAAACATTGATAAGTATATTATTGAGGTTAAGCCAGAAAGCCAGATGGCAAAGCTTAATGAACATAATGAACTTATCTATCCAGACCCACCGAAAACAAGGTCACAGAAAGCATTATTGCGTTGGCAAGAAAAATGTAACGTGATAAGAACAAATAATTCCAAGTGGAAAGCTGCAAGAAGATGGTGTGCAGCGAACGGTTACATATTCAAAGTATTAACAGAACGTCAAATTTTGAATATGTGTAAATAAATTTACAGAATTAATAATTTAGTCAACCATAAGTAAATAATTTTACTATATTTTAACATAATTATGAATGGATTTGAAGGTTTAGAAAAAGAATTTAATATTGAAGCAGTAGAGGAAGATGTAAAGTCTACTATAGATACGGCTAATGCTAAAATTTCTGAAATCCGAGACGGTATAGTAGAACAGAAATATACTCTTGCTGATAAAGAATATTTGATGACAGAGCTTCAAGAATTAATCGAATCTGACCGTGAAGTTATGGATTCATTAAAAGATTTAATTCTTGGCGGAGCTGCAGCACCTAATTTTTATATGATGTATGCTACATTATCTAAGTCAGTTCGAGACAATGTAGCACAGTTGACTGAACTTGAAAAGATAATTACTGATTATCAAGTCGTTGAAACTGGCGAAAATTTCAAGGAAAAGTCACTTGAAGTAAAGGAAAGGCTTGCAAATAAGAGACTTTCTAATGACAAGAATCAAAAAGTTCCTGGTCAGATTACTCAGAACAATACATATATATTTAATCCAAAAGAACAGTTCGACATAATGAAACAAGCAGAAGTAAAGGCAGCACCGATTGAATTGCCTAATTTCGATTTATCTTAAGGAATGTAAAATTGTTGTTTTCTATATATTATAAGTTAGACCATCGTAATGAATTTATGAAGAAATACCTTGATAAGTTTTTTAAGACATATCAAGGAGAATCTGCAGACTGTGAACATACTGCAGAACGAATGTCAGACCTTATGGAATTGATGGCCAATATGGTCATAAATCAAGATAAATATGGTCTTTATGAGCTTTTAACAAAGAAAAATTCTAAATCTGCAAGGGTATTTTTCAATTATTTGACATGCTCTAATATAAGAAGTATAAATAAAGAGATAATAATTGATAGAATCAATGAGATTTTTAGAATCTAGGAAGTAAATATGGGAAAATTAGAAGACATGCTTCAAAATGCGATTGGACCGATTAAGATTAATATCGGTGAGTCGTTTAGTAAATTTTTATCAGATGAAGCAGATTTTGAAGGTACTTCACTTTTGACCGAAGCAGACCCATTTGGTGGCGATGCAGGTGATACTGGTGGAGACGCTGGTGGCGGAGATGCTGGTGGTGATGCTGGTGGTGATCCGTTTGCTACTGATGCCGGTGGTGGCGATCCATTTGCAGCTGATGCTGGTGGAGCAGGTGGCGCTGGTGGTGCCGGAGGTGGAGCCGCAGGCGGTGAAGCTGGAGGAGAAGGCGGTGAAGAAGAATCCGACGACACGAAGGATGAATCTCCTGTTAATGACGGCTCTCATGAAGATGACCCGGAATTCTTACAGGGTAAGGCTGATCCGAATGACGTAACTACAACAGATACGCCAGCAGCTAAGGTAATCTACGACGTAGAAAAGATTATGCAGGCTGTTGTCGCAGTTACACAGACATTGAAGGAAGAACAGTTAGTTGAAATCGAAAAGGTTAAGACTGATATTGAACTTATTTTCAATGGTAAGCTATTAAATCCGGAAGACCTTGAATTTAAGAATATTAAGAATGCTATATTCTTAATTAAGAAAATTGGTGCTAAGCTTGATGTAAAGGCTAGATCTTATCTTAACAGAAAGATGAAAGAACCTCTCATTAAGAAGCGCGATGAAATTAAGCAGGATATTGCTACTATGAAGGGTGACCTCGATAGTACAAGAGATATGCTTACAGCATTAGATACAAATACCTAATAAGTATTGAATATAAAAATTAAAGGACCAAGTAATTGGTCCTTTTTAATTTATTCTGCAGTTTCAGCAGTTTCTATTGTTTCAGTTACCGTGTCAGTTGGTTCAACCACCGTTTTCTTCGATTTTCGAGTCTTTTTAACTGGTTTAACAGTCTCTTGTGTTTCTTCGATTTCAACGATTGGAGTTTCTGTGATAATTTCATTTTGTGTTTCCTCTACAGGTTCAGTAATTGGTTCTTGAACAGTCTCAACTGCATTTGCAGCATCTAGCTGTTCTTGAATTTTTTCTTCTTCTGCCTTTTCTGCTTTCTTTGCTTTGAGTTTAGCAATAAATGCCTGATATTCATTTTCGAAGCTATCAAGTGCAGGTCTACTAACAATTCTTGGTGAACGTGGTATTCTAGGAATTTTTGTATAGCCACGTGGAAGAACAGCATTAGGTTCAATCAACTTTAAATGCTGCATATCCTGTTCTGTATATTGCTGATCTGTGTTTCTTGAGTTATAAAGAGCATCAAAATTTCTTTTCACTATAATCCTCCTTAAATTTGATGGTCTGTTTACATGTTTTGCCATAATTATACCTTTATGTGCTGTAGTTTTGTTTCGGGAACATTGTAAACAATATATCCGGCAGGATTGTTTTTGTCCCCTTTGATAATTTTTATATTATATAAATTCACGCCATTGATTGGATCACAAATACTCATAATTTGATAAAGACACTTGTCACCTTCGACAGAGCTTATAGCCTTTTCATCGATTTCGAAAGGCCTATATGTATAATCAATTTCATATTCAGAAAAATCAGACGTTCCAGATGTATTTTCATCTGTTAAAGTCTTTGCTTTCTTTACTGCATCAGTAAGTTTACCGACAACCCAAGGCGGGCAAGTTTTTACACGGACTATTTGTCGGATAGCTTCCATTATTATATTTAACTGCTGAGTCTTCACATCCATATAAACGCTCACTAAAATTTTTTATGCAGCAAGTAATTTACCGTGTAATTTTACTTCCTTTTTAAAGTGTGCAAGTGCCAATTCAAGATCATCTTTGTCATATATCATTTTTGAAAGTCTTCTAGCGAATTTACCAATTTCATAAGACCTAATTGGTGGAGTAATATCGTTATCAAAACCTGTACAGAAATGCTGATAGAGTTCTTCGGTATCTACATGTTCTGCTGCACAGTCTTCTTTACCAAAAAGCTTGTAATAAATTGCAAAACATGGCTTTTTCAAAGAATTCATTAATTCTTGGCGTTCTTTAATACGTTGTTCAGCACCAAAGTCTTCATGAAGTTTACGGCGTTTCTTTTTACGACGTTTTTTCTTCTTAGGAATCTGTCCTAGCCAATAACCAGGATGATGCGCTGCAGCAACACCGGCAAAGAATGGATTTACAGAAAATGGAGAACGTTGATATAACCCCATTCTTTGTGGACAACAACCTTTGCAATCGCCGCCATGAGGAATTCCCTGGTCAAGGCCACAAGGTCCGCCAACACCCATACTGAAGTCTTCATCTAATATTAAATCGTCTTCATTTTCTAAAAAATCTGCCATTTTTTACCTTATATTCAAATTGTATATATTATTTATAGTAGTTTTTTTAGAATTCCATTTTTCGCCATGCGCATATTTGCCAGTTTCAGTTATTCTGTCAAATAAATCTTGGTCATTTGATGATATGGCTTCAGTTATTTCATCAGGTTTTAAATCAGAAAATACAGAGTAATGTATGAGTTCATGTAGAATGGTATTCTTATAGCTATTTTCAGTTCTAAAACTTTTATTTGAAATTATTATTTGTGGATTTATAAAAGAATTTCCAGATATATCAAATTTAAATATGCCGAACTCATTAATGGGCTCGACACTTATTGGAATTGGTTTTAGTTGTTTAAAATAATCTTGCAGACATCTATTCAGAATTTCAGTTGCCTGGTCAAGTTTAATTTTAAAAAGAATCATAATCTCGCCAACTTGATTTTAAGAATTCTGTTCTATCTTTCGTAAATTTTACACCGTTAAAGTCAACAGTTATTTCTTTAGCTGTACTTTCTACTACAGTTACCTTTATTGGACAACATTTACGAACTTCTGGAATTTTTGTCCAATACTTTCCGCCAATAACTATATTAAAACCATATTTTTCATATTCTGATTTACGGAGTCTTTCACATTCAGGACATGGTGGCGGCGGAGGAGGCGGAAAGTATGGATGATGCATATCAATGTTTCCTTAAAATATCATTTAATTCATTATTAAGTCGTCTTACGACATATTGTCTTGAAACGAAATCAGTATTCATAAGGTAATTCTGAATACGTTTATCATTGTATAAGCCTCTAATCCAGTTAATAGAAGCAAGACAATACATTTTCGGTCTAAGCCATTCCCTAAGTTTAAACATAAGCAAGTCAAGATTGGAAATTGCATCATGTTCTTGTTGAGTTTCAGGACTTCTAATCAACTCGCCATTCTTATTGATTAAACCTAACTTATATGCTTTCGTCTTTGTAGGAATTGTTGTAATCGATTTTAAAAATATAAAGACTAGGATATTATCTATATCCCTATTATGACAGCTTAAATTGATTTTTTTATTCTTTCTGATTAACATTGGTAATGTTCTGTTTGCTTCGGCCAATATATTATTGGCTTCGAAATAAGCAGACATCGTTTCGGCATTATTTACCAAACGTCTTAAACCAGATACGCTATTCTTATCTTCGAGCGAATAAAAGAATCTTTCCCAAAGTTTTTCCATATTCTATATATTTATACTTTTAATTACACCATTCGCTTTCGTTTAATTCAGAATTATCATCGATTATATCATCGAATTTATATTCTTGATCACATGATTCTAATTTAGGCATATATCTTGACTGATTACCTATGTTATTAGGTCTTTGTGTGCTACATGATATTTCTGTCTTGACCATATAGGTTTTATGGTTTTCGTCGACATAGGTAGCTTCAGTAGAAATATTCTTATGGGTAATCGGATTAGTTCTTACATCTGCAAACTTAGGTTTTTTCTCGTTAGCTATAAAGTTTTTATATTTTGCGATAATAGATAGACCCAAGTTTTTAATACTATCTTTAACTTCGATTAGTTTATGAAGTTTACCCTGCTGAGAATTTTTGTCTTCTTTTAATGCAGCACCGGCACATTTATTGCTGCAATATTTGTCATAACCTCTAAGAATACTGTAGAATGTCGTTTCTTTTCCACAAACTGGACAAATACCTTCACCTTCCTGCCTAATATATTTGTCATAATAGATTTTAGGCTCATAGATATTATGTTCTTTCAGGTGCTTCGAGAACTGAACAGCTACTTGCTGTGCTGTTCCCTCAAATTTTTTACCACATATTTTACATTCTAGTTCAGCTTGTTTTTCTACTTTGATAGCTTGTCTTACAGAATTTGAACATTTTATGCTACAATATTCTCTATAACCCTTAGTTAAGGTAAGGTATTGGGTTTCTTTTCCACAAACCGGACAGACCCCTTCACCCGGTTTACGTAAATATTGGTCATAATAGCCTTTCATTGACAACTGATGGTCTTTTTTAATATGTTGTGCAAAGGCATTAGGGTCTTCTGAACTAAATCCACAAATTTTACAATTAAAAATCATAACATTCTATTTATAAATATATAAAAGATTTTAAGGACTAATATAATATGGCCGATATTGGAAAATTTATATTTACTGACGAAGGTAAAAGAATGATCATTGCCCAAGATGGTGGTATTCACTTCGCAGTAATGGGCGTGGTACTTTTAAACAATGATACATTAACTGAAGACATTGTAAAAAGTCTTACATGGGAGCAGTTAAAAGATGGAGAATATGGCACGCTCGCAATGAAGGGCGTAAACTATCTTTGTAACGGTAGTAATATATTGCCTGAAGATGATTTGGCATATAATTCTGCAATAAATGATATTTTTGCAAGAACTTCAAAAACTGAAAATACATATTTATTTGACTGTAGATATCATCCAGATATGGGCGTTAAGGATAAAGACGGTCTTTGTTATGGTATGTATGATTTTAATTTCAATAAGACCATGCTCATGTGGACTGGTAGTGATCCATCTTTCAATGCAATAATCGTTCTTGGTAAACAATATGTTACTGACAAGGATGCACCTTATAGTGTTGCAGATTCACAAAAGCCAACTGTTGTCGGCGCTATCATTTCAGTTCCAGATGAAGAAACTGAAGAGACTAGACCATTAGTCGAATTCATGGCTGAACAGAATGAGTATGTTGAATTTAAGTTCCAGTGGCGTATCACATTTACTGAGAATCCAGTTATTGGTAGTAATGTTGGTTTAGAAGCAGAAGAGTTAAAAGATATTAATGAAAAATTTCAGTTAACTAATAATGGTTTAAAGACTGACGGCGAAACAAATATATATGCGACTGTTGATGATGTCGTTATAAATGAATTTAATTTAAATGAAAATGGTAATTTTGCAATTAGTAAATCAATTATGGTAGCAGACCAGTCGCCGAGTGATGAAATGGACTTTAAATTTAACTCACCATCTCTCTTGAACACAATAAATTGTGGTAAGAAAGATGATGCCCGTTACGATCGTCCGACATATAAGGATCATAGAACATTATATTCTTTTGCTTATGAAGGTGATATTGCCAATATAGGTGAAACTCCAATAACTGGCGCAACAATGATTGAAACATTGCGTTCTACTGAACCTATGACTAATACTCATCCGGTTTATGCGCCAGCACCATTAAGTATTCCATATAATAGTTATGAAAAATTTCCCGTATATGAAACAAGAGTAATTAATGCAAACGTATCATTATTCGGTGTAAATGAATTTATTCATACAACAGCTTCTCGAGCAATATTCTCTGATAATAATATAAGAATGCTGGTACCTAATGATTATACAGCAAATTATATTTTTTCTAATTCTAATTTTGAATATTATTCCCCTTATAATAATACCTATATCAAAGCTGATGGCAATACAGCTTATAACGGTGCTAATAATAATAGTTTATTTAAGTCTAATTTAAACTTGTTACATGATGGTGCAAATAATAACATATTAATTGGTTCTGATAAAAACGAGTTATTCTATAGTACTAATAATTTATTGTTATTAATGTCTAATGAAAACAGTGGTTCTTGGAGTATTGCTTCTGCAACATATATTCAGTCAAATAGAAACAATGTAGAGGATTCTTGCACACAGTTGATGTTACTTAATAGCAATGATTGTTCTATACATGATGGTGGTGGTTATAATTCTTTAATAATGAACTCTAAAAGTGCCGAGCTTTATAATAATGCTACTAACGTAACAATGATAGATACAGTTGATTGTAAAATGTATAATCTCGCAAGTAGTGCAATTTTAATCGGCGAGAAAAATTCAGAAATATATAATACTTCATTATATACATATTTGATAGCAGGTAGTGCTAATATTGTAAGGGATGGTTGTTCTGGTACATCTATTTTTGCATCTCATTCAAATTATTTAGCAACTAATAAAGATGTTACTATTATCAATGGTTATGATAACGGTTATAATGATGCAGGTAGAACGTCTTACCATTGCTATAATTTACAA
>Ga0265301_10006902_pt1 | contig 10735 bp, 2 predicted proteins | sample AusTroGonzalo_MG_2_FD_193488 | JGI IMG/M metagenome (GOLD analysis project Ga0265301, IMG submission 193488) | Bovine rumen microbial communities from tropical cattle in Woodstock, Queensland, Australia - Gonzalo_04 | ecosystem: Host-associated > Mammals > Digestive system > Stomach > Rumen ...
GCCAATCCGGTGTCCGCACTGACCATATAGAGATCTTTAATACCGTCTTCGCCGTCTTTCGGATCCACAAAGGAGGGTGTTAACGGGGTGAAGGTACGTCCGCTATCGACGCTATAGGAGAGGCTCTTGAACGCTCGACCGCTGGCCGATGCTATCCACAATCGTCCGTCGGCATGATAACAGAAACCACGCACCCAGACGAGATTTTTATCCGCAGTCAGGCTATCCCAGTGGTTTCCGCCATCGGTAGTCCGCAAAACCAAACCATCTTGATGCAGAAAGCCCCCCGCCACAGCGATTCCAGTACCGAAAGCCGCCACGCGCTCAAAAAGTGCATCATTCGTCCAATCTTCCTTCTGTTTGAAGACCGTGCGCCAGCATGCACCAATGCTATCAGCCACCCAGATGTGCCCGCACCGGTCGCACATCCACAGTTGTCCGGTGGACGAAACATCAACATGTTTCCCGCAGTTCACCTTCAGGTCGGCACGGCGGTCGCGGGGCTGTGCACACAGTACGTTCCCTACAGAAATGAGCAAAAATATCCAGCAGAATGACAGAGGTTTCATAGCGTTACATCATTTTCATTCTTCATTATGCATTATGAATTGTGCATTGTGAATTGTGAATTCAAAATCAACTCACGATTCCAGACACAATGATGACCACCATTGCGATGGGAGCTACATAACGCAGGATGAAGTAGTAGAGTTCGAACAGGTTGCCCTTCAGGGTGCCGCTGTTGGTGATTTCGTCTTTCACCTCCGCCTTCGGGTAGAACCAGCCGAGGAAGATGGTCATCGCAAGGGTGCCGATCGGCAACAGGTAGGAAGCGGTGACGTGGTCGAAGAGGTCGAAGATGGTGAATCCGAAAATCTTGAAGTTGCTCAACGGTCCAAACGAGAGGGTGCAGAATATACCCACTGCGAATATAACCAACATACTGATTATCGAGCTTTTACGACGGTTCCACTGGCGTTCTTCCACGGTGTATGCCACGAGAATCTCCTGCAGGGAGATGGTGGAGGTAAGTGCGGCAATGCTCAGCAACACGAAGAAGATGACCGCAAAAAGTCCGCCCATCGGCATACTGTTGAAGACGTTAGGCAGCACCACATAGACCAGTTCCGGTCCGCTGGCGGGATCCATGCCGAAGGAGAAGACCGCCGGGAAGATGACCACACCAGCCGCAACCGCCACCAAAAGGTCGCACACGGCAATCCAGGTGCTCGTCTTGAAGATCGAATCTCCCTTACGAGTGTAAGAACCGTAGGTCACCATCGCACCCACGCCGATACTGAGCGAGAAGAACGACTGACCCAATGCGTCCAAAACGCCACCCATCGTCAACTTGCTGAAATCGGGATGGAAGATGAAGTGTAACCCCTGTTTAGCTGCAGGCAAGGTGAGCGAACGGATGCACATAAACAACAACAGAAGGAACAACAAGGGCATCAAAACCTTGGAGACTTTCTCGATGCCTTTCTGCACACCGAAAGTAATCACCAAAGCTGTTATTATCAGGAATAAAAGCTGATAGAATATCGGCCAAAATGTGCCGGTCGTAAAGGTGGTGAACGTTTCCGTCACCTGCTCGGGACTCAATCCTGAGAGTTTATTGGTGCAGGCCAATACGATGTAGTTGAGCGTCCAACCGGACACCACGCTGTAGAAAGCATAAATAAGCAAAGCGGAGATGAGGCTGAAATAGCCGATGATGGTCCAGCCTTTCTTACCTCCCAGTTTTCGGTAAGCGCCGACCACGTTGCTTTGGGAACGACGGCCAATAACGAATTCCGACATGATCAGCGGGATGCCGAAAGCCAGAACGAAAAACATATTGGCAAGCAGGAATGCCCCGCCACCGTTTTCACCTAACATATAGGGATAACGCCAAATGTTTCCTAATCCGACAGCACCGCCTGCCGCCGCCATAATCGCGCCTAAACTTGAGGAAAAACCTCTTTGCTCTTTGCCCATTGTATTGAAAGGAGGACTTCTACATGAGACTTTTTTATGTTATCCCCGAGCATGCTGCGAAGTCCGCTAAACAACACAAACGGAAACAACGCAGCAAAAATAATAAATAATTTTTAATTCTGCATTCTCAGTGGAACTGCATCAAATACGCCTTGATGAAGCCGTCGATGTCGCCGTCCATCACCGCGTTCACGTTGCCGACTTCGTATTGCGTGCGCAGGTCCTTCACCAGCTTGTAGGGCTGCATCACGTAGCTGCGGATCTGGCTCCCCCACTCTATTCGCTTCTTGGAGCTCTCGATCTCGTTGAGTTTCTCGCGCTTCTTCTCCAACTCAATCTGGTAGAGCTGCGACTTCAGCATCTGCATGGCCTTCTCGCGATTCTGCGACTGCGAGCGCGTCACCTGGCACTCGATGATGATGCCCGTGGGATGGTGGTGCAGGCGCACGGCCGTCTCCACCTTGTTGACGTTCTGTCCGCCGGGACCGCTGCTGCGGTAGGTATCCCATGAAATGTCCGCCGGGCTGACCTCGATCTCGATGTCGTCGTTGATGATGGGGTAGGCAAAAACGGAGGCGAAAGAGGTGTGCCGCCGCGCCGCAGAATCGAACGGGGAAATGCGTACCAAACGATGCACGCCATTCTCGCTCTTGAGAAAGCCGTAAGCGTAGGAGCCCTCGATTTCGATGGACGCGGACTTGATGCCGGCCACGTCACCTTCCTGACGGTCAATGAGTTTCACGGAAAAGTTGTGGCGTTCCGCCCAGCGCATGTACATACGCAGGAGCATCTCGGCCCAGTCGCAACTTTCGGTGCCGCCTGCGCCGGAGTTAATGTTCAGAATCGCGTCGAAGGAGTCCTCCTCGTCGCGCATCATATTCTTGAACTCCAGCTTCTCCACGGCCTCCATCGTCTTGTTGTAGGCCTCGTCGAGTTCCGCTTCTGTGGCGTCGCCCGACTGCTGGAACTCGCTGACCACCAGTAACTCATCATTCAGCTCGGCAGCCTTGTAATAGTCGGCCACCCATGCCTTGATGCCGCTGATTTCCTTCAGCAACTTCTCGGCAGCCTTGGGATCGTCCCAGAAGCCGTCTTGTCGGGTTATTTGTTCTTTGTCTTTAATTTCCTGTTCTTTGGCATCTACGTCAAAGATACCTCCTTAGCTCACTGAGCCTCGTTTGAACCGCTTTGATTTGGTCGGATGTGGTCATTATTTGGTTTAAGGTTTAAGGTTTAGCGTTTAAGGTGTTAGGAGTTGAGGATAGGAGAAATACGAGTTATGAGTTAAAATTGAGGGCGCAAAGATACAATTTTAACGTACAACGACGAATTTCTCAGCAATAAAATCTCTAAAGGATAATCACGCTGCCCACTTTGCGGTGCGGTTTGCCAGATAATTCGGTGTATGAAATCACATAGTTGTAAATGGTCTGGTATTGAATTGAGCCTCTATATTCGCCATTCCAACTGAAGTTTTTGTCGTTGCTATAGAATACCAGTTCGCCCCAACGGTTGTAAACATAAATCTCAAACAAGGCGATATTCTGTCGTTGGGACTCGGGGATACAGAAATAGTCATTTTGTCCGTCGCCGTTGGATGGAGTGATGGCATTAGGCAGCATAAAATCGCCTGTACAGCCTTCCACTAATACCATTGCCGAAGACGAGCATTCACCGTGATAAGCTGTCACCGAATAATAGCCGGGCATTGTCACCGTGATATTCGGGGTCGTTTCTCCCGTACTCCAACTGTAGTTCGTCAGATTCGTCACCGCCAAGAGTTCAGCCTCCTGATAGTCACAGAAATCCTCCGACAGCGTAACTATCCGTAACGATGTATCTGTGATCGACAGATGGAGATACACCACGCTGTCGCAGCCATTTGCACCCTGCAGTGTCAAAACACGCTCCAAGTAGGTGGCACCCACCGTCTCCGAAGGCAAGACCTCGAAACCGTTCGCGCTGTATCCTGCGCCCTCACAGACCTCCTCTTCTAAGATATAAGTACTCTGTGGCAAAACGGTCAACATCAGGACGACCACACTGTCACAATGATCTGTAGGATAGTGCAGCTCATAGGAATATTCACCCGCATCGGCATTCTGCTCTGCCGTGATGTCGAAATCGTTTTCTTGATAGGGTTCACCCATGCATACCACAGCGGTGATGGTGTCGAAAGTGTTCGGCCATACAACAACGGTCACCGTGTCACTATACACAGTACCACAACTTTGGCTCACCCATGCGCGACGCAACATGAAGTCGGTGGTTGCAGGATCGGGGTAAGTGTACCCTTGTGCTGTAGCCGCACCAGGGGCAGCGGTCCAGTTGACCCCGTCGGTGGATATCTGCCATTGGTACGTGGCATTTTCGCCACCCGAAGCCGCTGTTCCTGTAAACGCAGGGACATTTTCTCCTTCACAGACCTCTTGGTCAGCGGATATCGTACCCGCCACCATATCTGCATTCAGCGTATTCATCGTCACCGTAACCGTGGCAGTGCAACCAAGATGATCCGTAGCCGTGAAGGTATAAACACCAGCCGGGCGATTCGTAATGCTTGTAGTCGTAGAAATCGTCTCTCCCATCGCATTGATCCACTGATAGTTCAACGGGGTTTGTCCACCCGAAACGGTAGCTGTAGCCGCGCCCGTGGAGTCACCGTAGCAGACCACATGTGTGATATTCCCGGCGGAAGCAGAAAGGTCATTCACGATCAAAATGTAGGTTACCACACTGTCCACGCCTGAAGATGCCGGCAGTGTGACGGTGTAGGAACCTGCGGCTGTAAACTGATGACCGTGCCATGTATAGGGCATGTCATTAGCGCAGACCGTGGTGTCGACCGTGCTCGTAACATTGTAAAGCACAGTCAAATTCAGGGTCAAGATGCTGTCACAGCCTGCCGAATTCGGGATCGTATCCACATATATACCCGTGGTGTTGCACACAAGGTTGTGGAAGATGTACGGCAGGGAATTCTCCACTACAGTAGCGTACAAAACGGTGTCGGTCGCCGTAAGCACCGTCAAATGCAGCGTCACCAAAGTGTCGCAACCGTTAACACTGGTGATGGTATGGGTGTAATCGCCGCTCACAGTCAGACCGATGTGCTCGTACCAGTCAAAGCTCTCACAGGCCACCACGCTCGTGTCTATTGCACCAGACTGTCCCATCGTCAGGTGCAGGGTGTCAACGCTTTCACAACCGCCCTCGTTCGTATAGGCATAGGTATAGGTTCCTGACTCGGAATAGGTCGTATCGTGCCACTCGTAACCACCACATGCCGTTATAGTTTCGACGTTGTGCGTGCCGTGGTTAATCGTCAGGTTCAGGGTCACAACGCTATCACAGCCCGCAGCGTTAGTAAGGGTGAAGGTCGGGGTGTTCGTGCTTTCGGTGTAAGTCACGCCATCCATCCAGGTGATGCTGTCGCAAGCGGTTATGGTGTCAGAAATGTGCGTGCCGTGGTTGATGGTCAAGTTCAGGGTTACCACAGAATCACAACCTGTAGCGTTTGTAAGAGTGAAGGTCGGGATGTTCGTGCTTTCGGTATAAGTCACGCCATTGATCCAGGTGATGCTGTCGCAGGCTACTATCGTATCAATGCCGGTGGTGGCATGGTTGATTGTCAAATTCAGAGTTACAACAGAATCACAGCCTGCAGCATTGGTCAGGGTGAATGTCGGGGTGCTCGTGCTTTCGGTATAAGTCACGCCATTGATCCAAGTATAGCTGTCGCAAGCCACTATCGTATCAATACTGGTGGTTGCGTAGTTGATGGTCAGATGGAGAGTATCCGTGCTCGAACAGCCTTGATCGTTCGTGTAATCGTAAGTGTACATGCCGCTGGTGGCGTAGGCCGTGCCATGCCAAGTGTAGCTGTCGCAAGCGGTTATAGTGTCAGAAAAGTGCGTACCGTGGTTGATTGTCAGGTGCAAGGTGACGACACTGTCCGCACCATACTGGCCGGTGTAGGTCCATTCGTGGTCACCGGATGTGGTGTAGATTCGGCCGTCCCATTCGTAGCTTTCGCAGGCGACGGCAGAGAACTCGTTGGTCGATGAGTAATGAACTGTCAGGTGGAGCGTGTCAACGCTTTCGCAGCCTTCTTCGTTCGTGTAGGTATAAGTGTAAGTACCTGACTGATTGTACGTTACGCCGTCTCCATTCGTCCAAGTGAAGGTGTCATATGCCGTCTCCGTGTAGGAGTTGTGGGAAGCGTGGTTGATGGTTAAGTTCAGGGTTATCACTGAATCACAACCTGCCGCGTTGGTCAGGGTATATGTCGGTATATTCGTACTTTCGGTATACGTTTCGCCGTTGATCCACGTGAAGGTGTCGCAGGCCACTATTGTATCCGTACTGGCTGTTGCGTAATTGATGGTCAGGTTCAGGGTCACAACGCTATCGCAGCCCGCAGCGTTAGTAAGGGTGAAGGTCGGGATGTTCGTGCTTTCGGTATAAGTTTCGCCGTTGATCCAGGTATAGCTGTCGCAGGCCACTATCGAATCAATGCCAGAGGTTGCATGGTTGATGGTTAAGTTCAGGGTCACGATGGAATCGCAACCTACCTCGTTAGTCAAGGTATATGTCGGGTTGTTCGTGCTTTCGGTATACGTTTCGCCGTTGATCCAGGTGAAGGTGTCGCAGGCTTCCTGCGTGTCGGTGAACGTGGTGGCGTGGTTGATCGTCAAGTGCATAGTGACGACACTGTCCGCGCCGTGTTGGTCGGTGTAGGTCCATTCGTGATCGCCGGAGGTGGTGTAGGTGCGACCGTCCCATTCGTAGCTTTCGCAGGCGACGGCGGCGAATTCGTTGGTTGATGAGTAGTACACCGTCAAGTGGAGGGTGTCAACGCTTTCACAGCCCTCGTCGTTTGTGTAGGTATAAGTGTAGGTTCCAGACTGGTTGTACGTCACACCGTCGCCGTCCGTCCATGTGTAACTGTCGTATGCCGTTGCCGTGTAGGAGTTGTGGGAACTGTGGTTGATGGTTAAGTTCAGGGTCACCACGGAATCGCAACCTGCCGCGTTGGTCAAGGTGTACGTCGGGGTGTTCGTGCTTTCGGTGTACGTTTCGCCGTTGATCCAGGTAATGCTGTCGCAGGCCACTATTGTATCCACGCTGGCGGTTGCATGGTTAATTGTCAAGTTCAGGGTCACGACAGAATCGCAGCCTGTAGCGTTGGTCAGCGTATATGTCGGTATATTCGTACTTTCGGTATACGTTTCACCGTTGATCCACGTAAAGGTGTCGCAAGCCACTATCGTATCAATACTGGTGGTTGCGTAGTTGATGGTCAGATGGAGAGTATCCGTGCTCGAACAGCCTTGATCGTTCGTGTAGTCATAAGTGTAGGTGCCGCTGGTGGCGTAGGCCGTGCCATGCCAAGTGTAGCTGTCGCAAGCGGTTATAGTGTCAGATAAGTGCGTACCGTGGTTGATCGTCAGGTGCAAGGTGACGACACTGTCAGCGCCGTACTGGTCAGTGTAGGTCCATTCGTGGTCACCGGATGTGGTGTAGATTCGGCCGTCCCATTCGTAGCTTTCGCAGGCAACGGCGGAGAATTCGTTAGTCGATGAATAATGAACTGTCAGGTGGAGCGTGTCAACGCTTTCGCAGCCTTCGTCGTTCGTATACGTATACGTGTAAGTTCCTGATTGGTTGTATGTCACGCCGTCTCCGTTCGTCCATGTGTAACTGTCGTATGCCGTCTCTGTGAAGGAGTTATGGGAACTGTGGTTAATGGTCAGATTCAGCGTTACCACGGAGTCACAACCTGCCGCGTTGGTCAGGGTGTACGTCGGGATGTTCGTACTTTCGGTATACGTTTCGCCGTTGATCCAAGTGTAGCTGTCGCAGGCCACTATCGAATCAATGCCAGTGGTTGCGTGGTTGATCGTCAGGTTCAGGGTTACCACGGAATCGCAGCCTGCAGCGTTGGTCAGCGTATATATCGGTATATTCGTACTTTCGGTATACGTTTCGCCGTTGATCCAGGTAAAGGTGTCGCAGGCTACTATCGTATCAATACTGGTGGTGGCGTAATTAATGGTCAGGTGGAGAGTATCCGTGCTAGAACAGCCTTGGTCGTTCGTGTAATCGTAAGTGTATGTGCCGCCGGTGGCGTAAGCCGTGCCATGCCAAGTGTAGCTGTCGCAAGCGGTTATAGTGTCAGAAAAGTGCGTACCGTGGTTGATCGTCAGGTGCAAGGTGACGACACTGTCAGCGCCGTACTGGTCAGTGTAGGTCCATTCGTGGTCACCGGATGTGGTGTAGATTCGACCATCCCATTCGTAGCTTTCGCAGGCGACGGCGGCGAACTCGTTGGTTGACGAGTAGTACACCGTCAAGTGGAGAGTGTCGACGCTTTCACAACCTTCGTTGTTTGTGTATGCATAAGTGTAGGTTCCCGACTGGTTATATGTCACACCGTCTCCGTCCGTCCATGTGTAGCTGTCGTACGCCGTCTCCGTGAAGGAGTTGTGGGAACTGTGGTTGATTGTCAAGTTCAGGGTTACTACGCTGTCACAACCTGCCGCGTTGGTCAACGTGTAAGTCGGGATGTTCGTACTTTCGGTATAAGTCACGCCATTGATCCAAGTATAGCTGTCGCAAGCCACTATCGTATCAATGCCGGCGGTAGCGTAGTTAATGGTCAGGTGGAGGGTATCCGTGCTAGAACAGCCTTGGTCGTTCGTGTAATCGTAAGTGTAGGTACCGCCGACAGTGTAGTCCGTGCCGTGCCAAGTATAGTTGTCGCAAGCGGTTATGGTGTCAGAAATGTGAGTGCCGTGGTTGATGGTCAAGTTCAGGGTTACCACAGAATCACAACCTGTAGCGTTTGTAAGAGTGAAGGTCGGGATGTTCGTGCTTTCGGTATAAGTCACGCCATTGATCCAAGTATAGCTGTCGCAGGCCACTATTGTATCTATGCCGGCGGTGGCATGGTTGATTGTCAAATTCAGAGTTACAACAGAATCACAGCCTGCAGCATTGGTCAGGGTGAATGTCGGGGTGCTCGTGCTTTCGGTATAAGTCACGCCGTTGATCCAGGTAATGCTGTCGCAGGCTACTATCGTATCAATACTGGTGGTGGCGTAATTAATGGTTAGGTGGAGGGTATCCGTGCTTGAGCAGCCCTGGTCGTTCGTGTAATCGTAAGTGTACATGCCGCTGGTGGCGTAGGCCGTGCCATGCCAAGTGTAGCTGTCGCAAGCGGTTATAGTGTCAGAAAAGTGCGTACCGTGGTTGATCGTCAGGTGCAAGGTGACGACACTGTCCGCACCATACTGGTCGGTGTAGGTCCATTCGTGGTCACCCGATGTCGTGTAAATTCGACCATCCCATTCGTAGCTTTCGCAGGCGACGGCGGCGAACTCGTTGGTCGATGAGTAATAAACTGTCAGGTGGAGCGTGTCAACGCTTTCGCAGCCTTCTTCGTTCGTGTAGGTATAAGTGTAGGTTCCAGACTGGTTGTACGTTACGCCGTCTCCGTTCGTCCAAGTGAAGGTGTCGTATGCCGTCTCCGTGTAGGAGTTGTGGGAACTGTGGTTGATTGTCAAGTTCAGGGTTATCACTGAATCACAACCTGTCGCGTTGGTCAGGGTGCACGTCGGGGTATTCGTGCTTTCGGTATAAGTCACACCGTCAATCCAGGTAATGCTGTCGCAGGCCACTATCGTATCTATGCCGGTGGTGGCATGGTTGATAATCAGATTCAGCGTTACCACGGAGTCACAACCTGCCGCGTTGGTCAGGGTGTACGTCGGGGTATTCGTGCTTTCGGTATAAGTCACGCCATTGATCCAAATATAGCTGTCACAGGACACTATCGTATCTATGCCGGCGGTGGCGTAGTTGATGGTCAGATGGAGGGTATCCGTGCTCGAACATCCTTGGTCGTTCGTGTAATCGTAAGTGTAGGTACCGCCGACAGTGTAGTCCGTGCCGTGCCAGGTATAGCTGTCGCAAGTGGTTATGGTTTCGGCGGTATTCGTGCCGTGATTGATCGTCAAATGCATGGTAACGACACTGTCCGCGCCGTGTTGGTCGGTGTAGGTCCATTCGTGGTCACCGGATGTGGTGTAGATTCGGCCGTCCCATTCGTAGCTTTCGCAGGCGACGGCGGCGAACTCGTTGGTTGACGAGTAGTACACCGTCAAGTGGAGAGTGTCGACGCTTTCACAGCCCTCTTCGTTCGTGTAGGTATAAGTATAGGTTCCTGACTGATTGTACGTCACGCCGTCCCCGTCCGTCCAAGTATAGGTGTCGTATGCCGTCTCTGTGTAGGAGTTGTGGGAAGTGTGGTTAATTGTCAAGTTCAGAGTTACTACGCTGTCGCAGCCTGCCGCGTTGGTCAGGGTGTACGTCGGGGTATTCGTGCTTTCAGTATAAGTCACACCGTCAATCCAGGTAATGCTGTCGCAGGCCACTATTGTATCCACGCTGGCGGTTGCATGGTTAATTGTCAAGTTCAGGGTCACGACAGAATCGCAGCCCGCAGAGTTAGTAAGGGTGAAGGTCGGGATGTTCGTGCTTTCGGTATAGGTTTCGCCGTTGATCCACGTGAAAGTGTCGCAGGCCACTATTGAATCAATGCCAGAGGTTGCGTAATTGATGGTTAGGTGGAGGGTATCCGTGCTAGAACAGCCTTGGTCGTTCGTGTAATCGTAAGTGTAGGTACCGCCGACAGTGTAGTCCGTGCCGTGCCAAGTATAGTTGTCGCAAGCGGTTATGGTGTCAGAAATGT
>Ga0265301_10006910_pt1 | contig 10728 bp, 10 predicted proteins | sample AusTroGonzalo_MG_2_FD_193488 | JGI IMG/M metagenome (GOLD analysis project Ga0265301, IMG submission 193488) | Bovine rumen microbial communities from tropical cattle in Woodstock, Queensland, Australia - Gonzalo_04 | ecosystem: Host-associated > Mammals > Digestive system > Stomach > Rumen ...
AGGCTGGAGATACAGCCGGCAGGATCAGAGAATTAGTCAGTGCAGGTCTTGTTGCGCCGGCCGGAGGCGCTGCCGGTTCCGCCGGATCAACCGCCGCAAATATAAGCAATGGCGGCAGTGTTTCCGCAAAATCAGGAATGTCAGAAACGGCAAATAACAAGTTCGCTGATTCAGGCAACGGTTATGAAAAAAACGGAAGCCGGACAGCTTCTGAAGCCGCATTTAATGGAAGTAATAATTATTCAGGCTCAGGAACAGCAGACTTTGGCGACGGTAACAACAAATATGTCGACTCTGAATTTTACCCTGATCCCAATAACAGTAATCTTGTAAAATCCGAAGATCTTGATGCTTATCTGAAACCGGAAGCAGGTGCAACTCCCCGCTCGCTTGAAAAAACGCGGCTCGGTTTCAGGCGGACAAGGGATAACAGATGGGTATATGATTCGCCTGAAGAAACCAGTGAATATTTAATACAGGAACAAGGGCAGGCTTATTTTGATTATCAGGGGACATGCGGTCTTTGTTCGTGTGCCAACATTCTGCGTCAGTCAGGGGTTGAGGTCTCTGAAAAAGAAATGATTGATTTTGCTTCAACGACGCCTATGAAACATAGGTATGGAAAGAATGACCTGATACTAAATGAAAAGGGCGAAATCGTATTCGTAAGAGAAAATGGAGAAGGATTGGTAATAGATAGAACAATAGATGACAACGGAGATATAGTGGATAAAACACATTTTCTTTGTGCAAAAGATGAGCCGAAACGCGGCTGGAACGGTGGAACTTCTCCAGAAGGCAGGCGGCAAATTCTTGAACATTTCGGAATTGAAAGCGAAACTGTTCCGGTATTGAAGGGTGACGGTACAATTGATGATAAAACAATAGAAAATATTGCAAATTATCTGTCTGAGGGTAAGGGAGTGGTGCTTTCAGTGCACGCCCACACTTTATGGGATTATGAAAAACCGCCGGTAAGCGATGAGCATGCTGTTGTTGTGTCAAGTTTTACAATGGATGATACCGGAAAGATACTTGGATTTTATATTCATGATACAAGTCATGGCGGTCCAGGATATTATAGCGCGGATAAAATCAAAGAATCTTTAACGGGAAATAAAATGAATGTAACTGTCCCTATTAGATAAAAGGAAAACGATGAAGTTAAAACAACTTAAAAACATTTTGTGGCTAACAAAGTTCGGGCAGTTTTTTGAAACCGGCATGGTTTGTTCCGAGCCTATACCGGTAAAAACAGCTGAAGGGATGGATGAACACTGCTTTTGGTATAGATACGATTGGGAGGAAAATATTTTTTCGGGACCTGTTGCCAGACTTTCCTATAATGCCGAAAAAAAAGAAGGGATTGTTTTGATTTACTGCCGGGAAAGATCTTTTTTCAGTGCTGCTCCGAAAGAAATCGTTCCGGCTACAAGAACTTTAGAAGAACGTTATGAAAACTATCCGAAATTTGAGGAGATGTATAACCTTGCGCGTCCTGTTTTTTATAAGGAAAACTGCACGGACGAGGAAAAACAGCTTCTTTCGGAATTTTATAAATCCTTCAAAGATTATGAGGACGAATCGCTCATGGTGTTTTACAGAGAGCTGGTTCCTTCATTCTTTGAATGGCTGGAAAGAGAGATTAAATAATGTCGGAAATAAATAGAAAACAATTTCTCAGGAGATAAATTCATGTCAAACGTAACACTTGATTCGGAAGCCTTGGCGGAAGCCGCAGATGATCTTTCTTCGTATATCGAGGAAATCAAGAGCAATATAAGCAATATGCAGAAAGCGGCACGGGATTGTGTTGATAATATGGAACATGATACCTACAGCAATGCTGCTTTAGATCAGATAGAAAAATGTATAGCCGAGCTGCAGAAGAATCTCACCGCTGCGGAAGAGCTGAGGGGCAGGATTCTCGCAAAGAAGCAGGAAATAGAAGACAGTGAAAAAATTCTGAATTAAGTTGTAGTGAATCAGGCGAACTCCGATGACGAAATACGGCATAAGTGAAGAATGTGCAGCGATAATGGAAAGTTTGGGCGTCACATTGCGTAATGCCACAAGCGGGATAGATGCGAATTCCGTAAAACTTGGAGAAAAAGTCGGAGCCTTGAACAGTAACGGCCGTTTAGGGATTTTCGGTGACGAAATCCTCAATCTGACGAACGGAAACCGTTCTGCGGTGCAGAAGGTCGGAGAGGATATCGGAGTGATTTCAAAGAAGGCTGGAGATACAGCCGGCAGGATCAGAGAATTAGTCAGTGCAGGTCTTGTTGCGCCGGCCGGCAGCGCAGCCGGTTCCGCCGGATCAACTGCCGCAAATATAAGCAGTGGCGGCAGTGTTTCCGCAAAATCCGGAATGTCAGAAACGGCAAATAACAAGTTCGCTGCTTCAGGCAACGGTTATGAAACAAACGGAAGCCGGACAGCTTCTGAAGCCGCAGTTAATGGAAGTAATAATTATTCAGGCTCGGGAACAGCAGACTTGGGCGGCGGTACCAACAATTATGTCGGCTCAGAATTTGTAAATCCGTTTGAAAATTCAAACAACGGTGAGAATAATTTCATAAAATCCGAAAACCTTGATGCTTATCTGAAACCTGAAACAGGAGCAACTCCCCGCTCGCTTGAAAAGACTCAGCTCGGTTACAGGCAGACAGAGGACAACTGCTGGGTTTATGATTCCCCTGAAGAAACCAGCAAATATTTGATACAAAAACAAGGGCAGGCTTATGAAGAGTATCAGGGAACATGCGGTCTTTGTTCGTGTGCCAACGCTCTGCGTCAGGCAGGTGTCAATGTTTCTGAAAAGGAAATAATAGATTATGCATCAAAGACTCCTTTGATGGGAGATAAAAATACAATAGTTGATAGGGCAATAAATGAACAAGGAGAAGCTGTACTCTACGTGGGGAGCGATGACGGAACAGTCGTGGCGGCGACAGTAAACGATAATGGTGAAATCTTGGGTGCAAAAGATATTTTTCTTTGTGAAAACGATTCGCCAGATCCTGATCTCAATGGGACTAGCTGTTGTTTGGCCCGAAAACAAATTCTTGAACATTTCGGAATTAAAAGTGAAATTGAAAAAGTCGAATTTGCTGATAATGGTGAAGTTTCTCATAAAACAATTGAAAATATTGCAGGTCATATTTCAGAAGGCAAGGGAGTCATATTATCTGTAGATGCAGGAATTTTTTGGGATAATTCCAAATATGCAGGAATGGGACATTCTGTTACGGTGACAAGTGTAAAAAAAGATGCTGAAGGGAATGTACTCGGATTTTATATTTGTGATACAGGGGAGGATCCAAGCAGGGAACCAAATTATTATAGTGCCGAGAAGATAAGACAATCTTTATATGCATGTCCTATTAACGTAACTCAGATAATCAGGTAAAAGCGGGATGCTATGGAACTGAAACAACTGAAAAATATTTTGTGGCAGACTGATTTCGGGCAGTTTTTTGAAAACAGCATGGTGTGTTCAATTCCTATCCCGGTTAAAACAACTGAAGGAATGCATGAATGTTGTTTCTGGTGCAGATACGATTGGGAAAAAAATGTTTTTTCAGGTCCTGTCGTCCGCCTTTCCTACAATGCCGAGAGAAAAAAATGCATCTCTTTTGTTTTTTGTAAAGGAGGACATTTTTTCAGTGCTGCGCCGAATGAGATTATTCATGCAAAAAAAACTGCAGGAGAACGTGCTGAAAAATATCCGAAGTTTGAAGAAATGTACAACCTTGCGCGTCCGGTTTTTTATAAGGAAAACTGCACGGACGAGGAAAAACAGCTTCTTTCGGAATTTTATAAATCTTTCAAAGATTATGTTGACGAATCGCTTATGGTGTTTTACAGAGAGCTGGTTCCTTCATTCTTTGAATGGCTGGAAAGAGAGACAATAACGTCGGAATAAAGTAAAGGAGAGTTTTTTTATGCAGCCCATCAGAAACAGTGTCGTCAGGGAACAGATAAGACTCAAAAATGAAGCAGCAGTTAAAAACAGGGAAAAACAGCTGATGGATCAGTTGGAATTGTATAAAAATGACCAGAAGGAAAAGTGTGACAAAATTATTGCTTCCATAAATCAACAGAAGGATGAGCAGATAAAGCAGGTTGAAATTCAACGGAAAAAAGATTTGAAAGCCGCAGATAAATCGATGTCATCTGCCAGGCGCGGCGGCGGATCAGCTGTAATTATAAGTTTTGTGAGTATTTTTACTATGGCCGCGTCTACAATAGGATATTCACTGCTCGGATCTTACGGCGGAATTGCATGTATGATCATTTCTGCAGTTTTATCTTTGATAATTACTACTACCTCCAGGAAAATTCAAGATAGAAAAATCTCTAAACTTGAAGATCGTAAAGAAAAACTTGAGGAAGATACGGAGAATGAAATCCAGCGTTTGAAAGATAATGCCGAGGCTGATGCTAAAAAAGCCATGGCTGAGGTTCAGGAAAATATCGACAGGGAAGCTGGAAAATTGAATGATGAAATCCAGAAAATGTACGGCGCGGCTGATCAGCAGACAGTAAAGGAATTAAACGCCTACGACCATGAAATGAATGTGTTTGCCAACAATATACTGGCTGATGCAGATAAATATTCCCATATGGTGGATGCGATAGAAAATGTTTTTAAAGATCTGAGTGCTGAGGTCAAAAACGAAACTCTGATAAAGTTTGATTTGAAGTTCAAGGTGACGAGAACAGAGGTGGAGTTTGATTGCGGCAGGAAGCAGGACAGCAGAAACTACAACTTTTTCAAGGAAGGTTTCAGAGAGTTGTCAAGAGATTATGAATGCGAAGGACTGGCCAAGGCGCTGCTTATGCTGACAAAGGCGAGAATTTCAAAGACAGCTCCGACGATGATGATGTCTTTCGGTCATCTTGATTCCGAGGTAACGATACATTTTAAAGGGGTGAATCCGAACGGACGGCCTTTATAGATTGGAAAAATTTGAGAGTTAAATAAGGAGAGTTTTATGCGGCCTATAAAAAACAGTGTTGTAAGAGAACAAATAAGGCTTAAAAATGAATCAAAAGTTGAAAGCCGGGAAAAACAGCTGCTGGATCAGTTTGAATTGTATAAAAAGGAGATGATGGAAAAGTGTGACAAAATGATTGTTTCCGTCAACCAGCAAAAGGATGCTCAGATAAAGCAGGTGAATAAGAATATGAAAGCGGATATGAAAGCTGCCAACAAAACGATTTCATCTATTCGGGGCGGTTCGTCTTCTCCTTTATCAACTTTGGCTATGGGAGCTTCTTTAGTTGCTTCAGCGAATCCGGTAGCCATGGTTGCTACCACTGTTGCCACTTCGGTTGTGTCCGGGGTGTTGCAAAACAATAGAAATAAAAAAGTTTTAGCACTTGAAGAACATAAAGAACGGCTTGAGGAAGAGGCGGAGAATGAAATTCTGCAGCTGGGGGAAAATGCCGAGGCAGAGGCTAAAAGAATCAGAGAGGAAATGCTGCAGAAACTTGAGAGAGAAGAAAGAAAACTGAAGGATGAAATCCGTAAAATGTATATTGCGGCTGATCAGCAGACGGTGAAAGAACTAACTGCCTACGACCATGAAATGAACAGATTCGCCAATAATATACTGGGTGATGCAGATAAATATTCTCCTATGGTGGATGCGATAGAGAGTGTTTTTAGAGATTTGAATGCTGAAGTCAAAAACGAAATGCTGATAAAGTTTGATGTGAAGTTCAGGGTGACGAAAACAGAGGTGGAGTTCGATTGCGGCAATAAGCAGGAGAACAGAAACTACAACTTTTTCAAGGAAGGTTTCAGGGAGTTGTCAAGAGATTATGAATGTGAAGGACTGGCCAAGGCGCTTCTGATGATGACCAAAACCAGAATTTCAAAGACAGCTCCGACGATGATGATGTCTTTCGGTCATCTTGATTCCGAGGTAACGATACATTTTAAAGGTATAAATCCGAACGGACGGCCTTTATAATTTTGAGAATGGGTAGCAGTTATGTCAATTAGTTTGCAGATTGAAGAGTGGGATTGTTCCTGCGGATGCCGCGGGATTAAAAGCAGGTTCTGTCCGAAATGCGGAGCCAGAAAACCGGAATCGCAGCAACCGGTTACCAATACCGGAAGCGGCAGGGTCTCTTCGGTTTATACCGACGAGCCATGGGACTGCTCCTGCGGATGCCGCGGGATCAGAAGTAAGTTCTGTCCGAAATGCGGAGCCAGAAAACCGGAATCGCAGCAACCGGTGACCAATACCGGAAGCGGCAGGGTCTCTTCGGTTTATACCGATGAGCCATGGGACTGTTCCTGCGGATGCCGCGGGATCAGAAGCAAGTTCTGCCCGAAATGCGGAGGCAGAAAGCCGGATAAGGTAAAACCGGTCACAAGTACCGCGGAAAGCCGTAGTTCAGAACAGGATGTGCTGGTTACACCCTACAGGGCACAACAGGATAGAGGTGCCGCGGAAAGCCGTAGTTCAGAACAGAAAGTTCCGGTTACATCCTACAAGGTACAACCGGACAGTGTTGTGAACGGCAAAATTTCTTTGTTCAAGGAAGAGCCTTGGACCTGCTCCTGCGGATACAGCGGGATAAAAGGCAGGTTCTGCCCGAAATGCGGATCGGCAAAGACTTATGCCTATACAAAGAACCATTTTTCAGAAGACAATCCTGAAGCTTATTTTAAGCCTTTGCTTAAAAATTATTCAAAAGCCGCTTATGAAGGAAATGAAGCGATATTTTTCACGCTCGGTGAGTGGTATGAAAAAGGTCTGGGAACCTTAAAGGACGAAACAGAGGCTCTGAAATGGTATACAAAGTCGGCGAATTCAGGAAAAGCCAACGCAGATCTTTATTTCAAGCTCGGTGAATGGTATGAAAAGGGGATCGGATGTTCTGCAAACAAGGATGAAGCCTTAAAATGGTATCTTGAAGCTTTTGAAGCTGGAAAAAATACCGATGAATTGATTTCCAAATTGGAAAAACTGTGCAACGGCGGCCCGGCAGCACAAGGGAACGGCGGGGCACTTCTGGAAGTCTATCTCAGACTGGCCGGATCAGGCAGAGGAAATCCTGAAATGTTCTACAGAATAGGGGAATGTTTCGAAAAAGGGAAGGGAACTCCTAAAAATATTAAAGAAGCGTCGAAATGGTATCTGAAAGCTGCGGAAAGCGGCAAAGGCGATGCCGGGTTGTTTTATAAACTCGCTTCATGGCTTGATGAGCAGGGAAATAAAAAGGAAGCCTTCAAATGGTATCAGAAATCGGCTGAATCCGGCGTAGCTGACGGAGAGCTTTTTTACAAACTGGGTTTATATTCCGAAGATCTTGGAAGCAGAAAAGATGCGTACAAATGGTATCTGAAAGCTGCGGAATACGGCAAAGGCAGTGCCGCTTTGTTCCATAAGCTCGCTTCATGGTTTGAAGAAAAAGAGAGTAAAAAAACGGAAAATCAATGATGGCTACGGTGTTGAAGCAGACGATGTATTCGCAAAATTCCTGCTTGAACAGGCTTTCGAACACGGGAATATGGAAGCTGTGCAGACTTTGAAAGAATGGTACGGCGGGTTGTTTAAAAAGATATTCAATTGACTGGAGAGTGGATCATGGTTGACGGAAAATGGAAATGTCCGAAATGCGGAACTGAAAACGATGCGGAAAACGCTTTCTGCGGAGAATGCGGGAGTAAGAAGCCTGAAAGGGAAACAAGAATAGCTGCAGCAGGAAGAGTTATACCTAAGGAGACGAAGCCGGAACCGGCTCCTGTTCAGGATATGGCCGGGGAAAAGCCGAAAAGTAAGAAAGGCGTAATTATTGCATTCATCGTCGTCTTTGTAACAGGCATAATCATTGCCGTTGTACTTGGAGGCAGTTCGGATCAGCCGTCAAATTCGGGGTATGTGCCTCCGGCCAGGTCTGAACAGCCGTCAAATTCCGGATATGTGCAGCCGGCACAATCACCTGACCGGCAGGAAGCTGAAAGAAGAGCAGACGAGGCAAAAGCTGATGCTGAAAGGAAAAGAGCAGCTGCAGAAGCTGAAAGAAGAGAAGCTGAAAGGCAAAAAGCTGAAGCTGAAAGGCAAAAAGCTGAAGCTGAAAGGCAAAAAGCTGAAGCTGAAAGGCAAAAAGCTGAAGCCGCTGCCAGAGCAAAGCTGCAGCAATGGGAAAAGAATCATTTGTGGACATCGGGTCTTTACTGGATTGACGGCGGTACAAAAACATGGGCGGCAGCAAGAAATTATTGCAGCAGTTTTACGGACAGGGAAACGGGTTTCTCCGGATGGCGTCTGCCGACCGTGGATGAACTGAGGAGATTGAACGGAAAGAAAAGAGACAGATACTGGAACTCGTCATCCTATTCTTTCTGGGACAACAGGGACGAGAAAGTCGGAACAGACACTGACGCCCGTCATAAAGTCGAATATATGTTTTATTGTGTAAGGAATAAGTAACCGGATATGTGTTTTTTATTAATTTAATTTTGAGGGAGAGAAAAATGAAAAAACAGTTTTGGTTGGTAAGTTTGTTTTTTACGGTTTTATTGTCGGCCGTTCAGGTTTATGCAGAAGAATGGAGCAGTATTGCGTACAGCAAAACATTCTCAGAGGCTGCCATGTATTGCCAGAGCAACAGAGAAAACGGTTATTCATGGGTTTTGCCGAGAGTTTCGCAGCTTTCCGAGCTATACGGCAGGGTAAGCGGTAAATTCTGGGCATCCGATGCGTCCAGTGACGGTAATATGGCATACCTCTATAATTTTGATGCAGGAAGGGCAGAGACGTATTATCAGGATTCGAGATATAATGTTATATGTGTAAGAAACATGACAGGCACGGAACGTGCAGTTGCTGCACAGGCATCGGCAAATGCTGCGAGAATCGAACAATTAAAGTCTGAGGGTTTTGTTGATTTGGGTCTGCCCAGCGGAACCATGTGGGCTGCAAGCGATTACTCTGACTCCAGATATACCTTTTATGAGGCAAGTCGTTTTGGAAATAAACTGCCTTCCGTACAGGATTTCGAGGAGCTTGACCGTTATTGTAGTTGGGATTGGCGCGGATACGGATATAAAGTTACATGCAGAAACGGCAATTCGATTTTCTTCAAAAACAACGGCTTCAGAAATTGTGAAGGAAACAAACACAAAACCGATTCGCAGGGGCATTACTGGACTTCTACGAAAAAAAGCGGCACCTCTAAAGGATGGTTCTTCAGAACAGGCAAAGGTTATCGCAAAGTTACAGATGACAACACCTGCTCGGAAAAAACAGTCCATTTAATTGCAAAACCATAATTAAATTATAAAGGAGGAAATCATGGCAAACGAAACTTGGAAATGCCCCAAATGCGGGCTTGAAAATGAAGCAGAAAATAATTTCTGCGGAGAATGCGGAACCAGAAAACCGGAAACGGAAATCGGAATAAACCAGATAAACCGGAATCCAAATCCGATTGCTTCTGCAACGGTGAAGCAGGTAGAAAGAGTTGTACCTGAACAGTCGGCGTGGGATAATGTTGACAATATTCAGGAAGACGATGCGACTTACGAAAAGATGGGTATGATGGACGCTGTAAAAAAGTGTTTTTCCGACTATGCAACTTTCAGCGGACGCGCACGCAGAAGGGAATACTGGTTTTTCACATTGTTCAATTTCTTGATTGGATTCACCATTGGTCTTCTTACTGAAATTTCAGGAATTGCTGCACTTGGTTATTTAAGTAATTTGTATTCTTTAGTTATTTTAGTTCCCGGATGGGCCGTTTTTATCAGACGTCTGCATGATGTCGGTAAATCAGGATGGAACTGGCTCTGGCTTTTTGTTCCTGTAATCGGCTGGATTCTTGTTCTGGTATGGCTGGTAAAAGACAGTCAGGATGGCTCGAACCAGTACGGATCTTATCCGAAATAGGTTTTATGATGCCCGTCTTCGGACGGGCATTTTTGTTTGTGTGTTGTTGAATAGCGGAGAATATCATGTCAAACGAAATCTGGAAATGTCCCAACTGCGGGAAAGAGGGTGTTGAAAGTAATTTTTGCCCGGATTGCGGAACGAAAAGACCTGAGAGTCTGGTATGGAACTGTCCAAACTGCGGGAAGCAGGATATTGAAAGCAGATTCTGCCCTGATTGCGGGACGAAGAAACCTGAATCAAGACCAAGGCTGATGAATGAAAGCAGGGTTGCAGAAAAAAGCAGAGAAATCAGACAAAACGATTTGCTAACATCATATTTCCGCCGTTACGAAATGCATCTGCCTGAAAAATCGACTGGCAGACGCAAGCCGATAGTTCTTCCTTTCGGGGTGGATGATGACAACAATGTTATCAGCTGCAATTTTGAAAACGAGAATTTTGCAGCTTATATTATGGGAGCTTCAGGTTCCGGTAAATCGACGCTGCTTCACACGCTCATCGCCGGAATTCTGATGAATTTCCATCCGGATGAAGTCGAGCTCTGGCTTCTCGATTTCAAAATGACGGAGTTCAAAAGATATGTCGACTGCCGTCCGCCGCATGTAAAGTATATCCTTCTCGAAAAATCGGAGGATCTGGTTTTTGACATCATCGACCGTCTTACTGAAATTCTGGACAGGAGGCAGTATCTCTTTTCACAGAATCACTGGTCAAAGCTCAAAGATGTTCCGCTGGACAAAAATATGCCGGCAATTTTTATAATCGTCGACGATTTTGCGCAGATGTCGCAGATTCTTGCGGAAACAAAAGG
>Ga0265301_10006917_pt1 | contig 10718 bp, 6 predicted proteins | sample AusTroGonzalo_MG_2_FD_193488 | JGI IMG/M metagenome (GOLD analysis project Ga0265301, IMG submission 193488) | Bovine rumen microbial communities from tropical cattle in Woodstock, Queensland, Australia - Gonzalo_04 | ecosystem: Host-associated > Mammals > Digestive system > Stomach > Rumen ...
AGGGAGAAGATGATCACGAAGATGCCCATCCGCTTACTGACGCTCCAACCGCTCGAACTGCCTCAAAGACACGTCTTCTGGGATATCGGCTTCTGTACGGGCAGTGTCTCTATCGAAGCCCGTCTGCAGTTTCCCCATCTGGATATCGAGGCCTTCGAGATTCGTCCTGAATGCGAGGCTATCTTCCACGAGAACGCCCGTCGCTTTGGTGCCCCTGGCATCAACATCCATATTGGCGATTTCCTCGAAACAGACCTCTCTACCCTCCCCCGTCCTGATGCTGTCTTTATTGGTGGTCATGGTGGAAAACTGAAAGAGATCATGGCGAAGGTGCTGACTGTCCTCGCTGATGATGGTGTGATCGTCTTCAACAGCGTCAAAGCCCCTAAGGTGCTCGCAGACAGTCATCAACTCTGGGACGATGCTTGTCAAGATCTTGGTCTCCTGCAAGAGCCTCCCACCAAAATCATCCTCAACGAAAACCATCCTATAGAGATATTACGATGCAGAAGATTGCAATCATACAGATAAGTGATGCAGGCCATCAGATAGCCAGAACATTAGAGCGAAATTTGGGTGCCACCAGCATCAACCGCCAAGAAGTAGGTTTGCTGTGGAAGCAGTACGATGCCTTCGTCTTCATTGGAGCCATGGGTATCTGTGTGCGTACCATCGCCCCCTATATCAAGGATAAGCATGAGGATCCGGCTGTTGTCTGTGTCGATAGCCTGGGCCTGAACGTCATATCCGTCCTCTCAGGACATATCGGAGGGGCGAATGATCTGACGCGCGACATCGCTGCTTTGATAGGATCTCGCGAGGTGATCACCACCCAGAGCGACAATGCCGGACTCTGGGCGCTCGACACTTTCGAAAAGCGCTTTGACTGGCCCGTTGCCAGTGACCCAGAGGATATGCAGGACTGCATCTATGCCTTCGTGAATCGTGAGCCAACAGCCCTGCTGATGGATGTTTGCGACGAGGGTACGGACTATCTGGAAACCACAAAACCTGAGCACGTCACCATCATCAACGACATCAGCGAGGCAGATCCCAAGAAATACAAGCTGCTCATCATCGTCTCGCCATACGGTCATCAGGTACCAGACGGCATGCTCGAACTCCAGTTTGTGCCAATGGTTGGTACGGTGGGCTTCGGACTGGCGCATCATCCTGAAGACTATGAAGATATCTATGACGAGATCGACGAGGCTTTCTGCAAATACGGTTATCTGCCCTGTTCTCATCGCTATTGCACCATCGACGTAAAGGCTGATGAGGAGTTTGTGGAGATGCTCAAAGACGAGTACGACGAGGAGGTGGTATTCTTTACGGCTGAGGAGTTGTCGGCTGTGGAGGTACCCCATCCCAGTGCCGTCGTAGCCAGTCATGTAGGCACGCCCTCTGTCTGTGAGGCAGCAGCCATCCTCGGCTCCAATCATGGTAAACTGATCATCCCCAAGGTGAAAGGCAAGAACTGGACGGCTGCCCTCGCCATCGATTACAAATATCTGCGAGCGCGCAAAGGCCACATTGAGATCGTGGGCGCAGGTCCTGGCGATCCTGACTTGGTCAGTGTGCGAGGCCGTAAGATGCTGGAGCGTGCAGACCTTATTCTTTATGCAGGCTCTTTGGTGCCAAAGGCTCTTACAGACTGCCACAAACCCGGTGCCGTCGTGCGCTCCTCTGCTGATATGGCGCTCGAAGAACAGTGTGAGCTGATGAAGGAGCACTATGACAAGGGTCACTTCATCGTTCGTCTGCATACGGGCGATCCATGTATCTTTGGTGCCATCCAGGAACAGATGGCTTTCTTCGATCAGAATGGCATGGATTATCATATCACACCAGGCATCTCGTCTTTCCTCGCTGCAGCCGCTGAGTTACAGAGTCAGTTCACGATTCCTGAGCGTTGCCAGACGATTATCCTCACACGTGGCGAGGGTCGTACCCCCATGCCAGAAAAAGAACAACTGCATCTGTTGGCGCGCAGTCAGAGTACGATGTGCATATTCCTCTCTGCTTCCATCGTCGATGATGTCCAGCGCGAACTGCTTCAGGAGTATCCTGAGGATACGCCCGTGGCAGCCTGTTATCATCTCACGTGGCCAGATCAGAAGATCTATCGTGGTGTGCTTAAAGACCTTGCGAAGATCGTCCACGACAACCATCTCACCCTCACCACGATGCTCTTCGTAGGTGAGGCCATCGATAATCGCCAAGGACTATCGGAGCTCTATTCCAAGCACTTCACTCATCTGTTTAGAAAAGGCGATGATGAGTTATGATACAGGTATTTGAATGTCTTCCAATGATCTTAAAGTAATATCCCCTGTTTCTTTGTCTGTTATAGCCAACATACCATTGCTTAGCGACAATTCCTTTGCTGATTCAAAAACTAAAGTTTGTTTTGCCATTTTTTGTGCAAAGATAGGGAAAAAATAGGGAAAGATGATTCCTTCTTTTAAAAATTCGTCATTTTCTCTCAAATTCAAATCTCAATAACCACCTTTAAGAAAACGTTGCATTATCTCTGTGCGATGATTCAAGTTTGCGAAGTTTGAATACACAGATAATAACGTTAGAAAACTCCTTTCCCATTGGCTGTCCTTACAAATGGCTTTCTCAGCCTCTGGATCCCATCAATGTCTTTGACTCGCCCTGTCCGCAAACGGACTGGCTCTATCGGCTACAAGGATAGGAATTTATTTCGAAACTTCCAAGAAAAAGTCCGAAAACTTTCAATCGTTTTCGGACGATATCAGTGTTCTGGGCCACCAATGTATTATTACAAACGTTCAAATTTATTACTTTTCTGTGAAACTACAAAATATTTTCCAACAAAATATATCAAAAAAAGCTTCAACTATTCATAATTGATGATAAATATCTGTAATATAACAGTTTACACTATGAATAGAGTACTTTTTTAGATGATTATCTATTCATAAACGGCCAAAATTTAAACCTGAATTAGCGATAAATTTCAGTTAACTATCTGTATATTAGGTAGTTTTTCAATCACACAAACTATTGGTACACTCTGTTTCTCCTAGAGAAACATGTTGTACCACAGAGAGAAACAAAGTGTACCAAAGATTGAAACGAAGTTGGTACACTATTTGCGTAACTCATACCCGTGTCTGTTTTGTCAATAAAAATGGTAATTTATGAATAGTTGACTCTCTTTTTTGAGCCTCTATTCATAGTGTAAATGATTGATACTCAATAAGGTATCTCAAAATATGAATAGTTGACCCATTTTTTATCTATTTTTCAATGAAATTAGAAATTTAATTTATATCCTTGTAGTCAATGATCAAAAACTAAATAAGATGATCAAGATAACAATCGTCAAGAACTATCGTAACACGAAGACAATCAGGGTGTTAGAACTGTCTGAGGTGGTCCGCAGTATTCAGTCGTGCGAATTTGCCAAAGAGGTGGGAGATGTGCGAGGCATCTCACTCGTAGTTGATCTTTCACGTCGGGACGACGGCAGTGTGGATGGTGCACAGTTTTTAGAATATCTATTATGAGGAGAAATTAAAACGCTGACAAAGAACCCTATATCATTGTTAATGGCTCTCCCATATGTAAGGCAATGCTTATGTTTATTTAAAAATAATTTGGAACTTTCAGTTTTAATTCCTATATTTGCAAACGTAATCCAATAACAGAGTAGCACAATGAAGAATTGTTTTAGTAGTATTTGTTTGTTTATTGCCTTACTGGCATACTGTCTTCCTTTATCAGCCCAGTATGTGACCAAAGAAATTGCTATGGAGAAAGCCTATGCTTTTATGAACAAAAACAGCAAATCACGTTCCGACTTACCTAAAACCATGAAACTGACCTTGGCCACTGACCGCGACGAGTTCTACGTCTTTAACGACGAGGCAAATGGCGGCTATGTTGTCATCAGTGGCGACGCGCGTATGCCAGACGTTCTGGCCTATTCTGATAACGGACAGTATGATACGAATCATCTTCCTTGCAATATGAAGGCATGGATGGAAGAATATGCATCACAGGTTAAGTATCTTCGGGCGCACCCAGAAGCCAAGGCGACAAGAGGAACCACACCAGAGAGAGAAAACATCGCCCCCTTGCTGACAAGCGCATTTGGTCAATGGGCTCCTTATAACAACAAATGCCCTGAAATCTATGATGAGAGCGATGTTTCCCGCAGTCCCACCGGATGTGTTGCAACAGCGATGGCACAAATCATGCATTACTATCGATGGCCCAACCAAACAAAAGCTGTTATTCCTGGCTATACAACAAGAACATTAGAAATTGAAATACCAGAGATTCCTGTTACTAAAATCGATTGGTCTCACATTCTTTCAAAGTATTCTAATAATGGTAATTACAACAGTAGCAACGCGGATGCCATATCTACTCTGATGATGCTATGTGGCGCCTCTGTGAGAATGGATTATAAAAAAAATAGTAGTTCTGCTTCCAGTTCAAGAGCTGCCGAAGCATTTTACAAGTTTTTTGACTACGATGAGACCCTCATAGAATATGTTAGACGTGGTGACAATACTAACCTTTGGGAGCAAATCATTTATGAGGAATTGAGTAATGGACGTCCTGTTTATTATGAAGGAAGTGGTGAATCTGGTGCTCATGCTTTTAACGTAGATGGATATGAGGACGGTTATTTTCATATCAATTGGGGATGGAGTGGAAGAGGTTCTTACGCCCTCATGGATGTCACAATTGTTGACTTTTGGGAAGGTACTAATGGATGGGAAGGTTATTCCGATAGGCATGGTGCTATTATAGGTATTCGACCCGCATCGGATGATTATCCCGTGCGGTATGCAGTTCTTGAGGATGAGAAAATAACATTCTATTATGATATGGAAAAGGATCATCGTTCAGGAATAGTAATGCCTATTTCAAACTATTACCTGAATACGGATGATTTGTGGGATTATAAAGAACAGATTACCGAATGTGTCATTGACCCATCGTTTGCTAATTATAAGTCAAGGGATATGGAGGGGATGTTTCTTTACTGGCGAAACTTAAAGTCTATTCAAGGATTAGAGAATCTGAACACCTCAATGACATCAACAATGAATCGAATGTTTACTGGCTGTAATAACCTGACCAGTTTTGATGTGAGTGGTTTAAATACGGATAATGTGGAAGATATGAGTAATATGTTTTCTGGCTGTTCTAGCCTGACCAGTCTTGACTTGAGCGGTTTCAAGACGGATAATGTGGAAGATATGCGGAGTATGTTTTCTGAATGTCCTAACCTAACCAGTCTTGATGTGAGTGGTTTAAATACGGAAAATGTGACGGATATGAGTTCTATGTTTTATGGCTGTTCTGGTCTGAAAAGTCTTGATATGAGTGGCCTCAAGACGGATAACGTGATGGACATAACCGGTATGTTCGAGGGTTGCTCCGGTCTGGAAAGCCTTAACTTGAGTGGTTTCAAGACGGATAACGTGACGAGCATGAACTTTATGTTCGAAGGTTGTTCTTGTCTGAAAAACCTTGATTTGAGTGGTTTCAAGACGGATAACGTGCAAGGTATGAGTTTTATGTTCGCTGGCTGTTCTGGTCTGGAAGACCTTGATTTGAGTGGTTTCAAGACGGATAGTGTGACGATTACGTATCGTATGTTCTATAACTGCGATCGGTTGTCAACAATCTGTGTAAGTGATCTGTGGAACATGTCAAACGTGGAAGAGGCAGAAGACATGTTCTATGGATGTTCCCGTATTGTTGGTGGTATGGGAACAACTTATGATCCAAATCATATTGGTATAGATTACGCCCATGTGGACGAAGGACCAGACAATCCAGGGTATTTTACCTATAAGGAGCCGCCAACCTCTATAATCAGTCCGAGATTATATTCAGAAGGACAATCTGTCAAGTGGTATGACTTCGGAGGAAAGCAAATAAAGAATCCACAAAAGGGACTGAATATCATGCGAATGGGCAATGGCAAGTCCCAGAAGGTCTTAATCAGGTAGAAATATAACAGTTACACATATATGAAGAAGATTTTGACTTGTATATTGACTGTGTTAGGCCTGAATACGGCTTGCGGTCAGGGAAATTATGAAAATGCGGATGTCAACGAATTCGCAGAACTGGTGGCTGATACTAATGTGGTGGTACTCGACGTGAGAACGCCTGAAGAATTTGCCGAAGGGCATCTCGAGAGGGCTATCAATATCGACTATCACCAAAGCGACTTCGTTGAGAAGGCTATGGCTTCTTTGCCTCAAGATAAGAAGATTGCCGTCTATTGCCGTAGTGGACGACGTTCTGCTGGTGCTGCAGGCAAACTGGGAGATAAAGGCTATAAACTGGTGAACCTGAAAGGTGGTATCATCGCTTGGAAAGAGGCTGGGCTCCGCATTATCAGCAGTGCACAGGCCCAAACCCTCCCCGTTACGGCTGATAGTCTCGTGGGAGAATGGCGATGGGTAGGCAAGAACGTGCCTGAACTGATTCTTGTACTGGAAGCAGGTAACACTGATCCGCAGAGCAACGGACTGAAAGTCGAAAGTCTCTACCGCTACCGTATTGAAGACTATAAGAACCCTAAGATGACCTTCGACGGTGAGACTATCCACATCCGTAAGGATCTCGGAGAGAATACCTATCTTGAACTTGACCTGAAGCCCTGTGGCAACGATCTCACGGGCCGCTGTCTGATGGTAGGTATCATGCCCGAGCAGGTTGACACAGAGATTACTCTCCGTCGCGATTACTTCGAATACGACAACAAATAACAATGCCTTAGGCGAATTATGATACTGGTATTCGGAGGTACGACGGAAGGACGCAAGGCTGTAGAGGTACTGGAGGAGGCTGGTACAACCTATTTCTACAGCACCAAGACAGGTGAACAGGATATCACTTTGCATCATGGGCAACGTATTGACGGTGCACTGGATGAAGAGGCGATGCTGGCATTCTGTCGTGAGCAGGCTATCCGTCTGATAGTGGATGCCGCCCATCCTTTCGCCTCGCAACTTCACCAGACGATTGCCCAGGTCTCTGAAACACTCCATATCCCAGCCATCCGCTATGAGCGCATCTATCCTGAACGCGATCCAGAGATCACATGGATTGATGACTACAGCCAGATACCTCGTGATATCCATAGTCTGCTGGCGACAACGGGTGTGCAGAGCATTGCCAAACTGAAACCATTGGAGGCTGAAGGCATCAGAGTTTTTTATCGCATCCTCAACAGGGAGTCATCGATGGCCTTAGCCCTGAAGCAAGGGGCTAGGGAGGAACAACTCTGCTATTATGAGGATCCGAAAGATATTCCTGTAGAGGCTGACGCGATGCTGTTGAAGGAGAGTGGTCTTTCTGGGGGATTCCCAGAGAAAGTGGAGGCTGCTCAGCAACGAGGCATGAGGATCATCGCCTTAAAGCGGCCAGAGACTCCTCGGCTGTTTACGATCGTCAACGGGCCTTACGGATTAAGGCGGGCAGTGGAGAAACTGTTGCCAGAGTTCTATCCCCTGCATAGCGGACTGACGACAGGTACTTGTGCGACGGCGGCGGCTGTGGCTGCGACGTTAGCCTCTATGAGACCCTCACAGGGGGACGGTTCTTTTGTGCGACAAAAAAACCGTCCCCTTGAAGTGCCTGTTATCCTGCCTGATGGCGAGACGATATTTGTGCCTGTGAGTTATGGTGATGGTTATGCTTCTGTCTTTAAGGAGGCTGGTGATGATCCTGATGTCACGAATGGATTGGAGATAAGGGCGAGTGTCAAGCCATCCAAGACCTTCGAGATTCTTGGGGGTGAGGGCGTGGGGAGATTCACGCTTCCAGGCTTTGACTATCCGCCTGGCGAGCCTGCCATCAACAAAGCCCCTCGCGAGATGATCCGAAAGAATCTGGAGCAATTATCAATTATCCATTGTCCATTATCCATTACGATTTCCGTGCCTGAGGGCAAGGAAATCGCTAAGCGCACCTTTAATCCCCGTCTGGGCATCGAGGGCGGCATCTCGATCATTGGTGTCTCTGGCATTGTGAAGCCTTTCTCGGAAGAGGCCTTCATCGAGAGTATCCGTAAGTGTATGACGGTGGCGCAGGCTTCTGGCACAGAACGCGTAGTAATTAATAGTGGTGGTAAAAGCGAGCGTTTTGTGAAGGCGCTCTATCCAGAACTGCCCCAACAGGCGTTTGTGGAATATGGCAACTATATCGGTGAGACGCTGAAGATCGCCCACGAACTCGATATCAAGAATGTCACCCTTGGCGTAATGTTGGGCAAGGCCGTCAAACTCGCTGCTGGTCATCTCGACACTCATAGCCGTAAGGCCACGATGGATAAAGAATTCATCCAGCAGATGCTTCAAGAAACCAACTGCGATATTGATGTCAGCGAGATTACCTTAGCGCGCGAACTCTGGGAATTACTTCCCCAAGACAAACTCCAGCCATTTGCCAATACCATCATCAGCCATTGCTTAGAGTATTGCGTTCCTTTGCTGCCCAATGGTTCGCTGACCATCCTCCTGATTGATGATGATGGTCATATCTACAAATAAAGGATCGGTTTATTCTCCCACTTCGTCCTTACGACGACGGAAGAGGACGGCTGCAATGACAGGGGCACCCACAAGGGCCGTGACACTGTTGACAGGTAAGGCCCCCTCGAAGCCTGGCATACGGGCAATGAGGTTGCAGACGAGGGCGAGGGCAGCACCGCAAAGCATCGTGGCTGGCATAAGAATACGGTGGTCACTGGTGCGGAAGATGGCTCGTGCTAAATGGGGCACTGCGAGACCAATAAACATGATAGGACCACAATAAGCCGTAACAATCGCCACCAAGATGCCAGAACTGACAATCACCAGCATACGGGCACGACGGATATTCAAACCCAGATTGGCTGCATATCGATCACCCAACAATAACAAATTCATGGACTTCACCAACAGACAGGCCAACGGCAGCAGGATGCACATCAGTACCACGAAGAGAATCATCTCGTCGCCAGAGACGCGTGAGAACGAGCCCAGGCCCCAGACCACGAATGACTTCACATCCTCCTCTGGTGACAGGAACTTCAGTACGCCGATGATGGCATTGGCTAAATAGCCGATCATCACACCAATAATTAATAAGGTAACGTTACCTTTCACTTTCTGCGAGATCCAGACAATGAGCATCATCACTGCCAGGGCACCTATGATGGCTGCCACACTCATGGCGGCATCACCCAGATAGCCCAGACGACTCAGCGCCACACCACCAATCCTGCCCGAGAGCAACACCACGAAGGCCACACCTAAGGCAGAACCATTGGAGATGCCCAACACAGAAGGACCTGCCAAGGGATTACGGAAAACCGTCTGCATCTGGAGACCACTGACGGCTAAACCTGCGCCAGCGACAATAGCCGTAAGAGCCTGAGGCAGTCGCGACTTCCAGATGATGTTTTGCCAAATCTCGGATTCTGAGGCATCACCCATAAGGATACGGCAGATACTCTTGATAGGTATATCGACGGAACCAATGAGAAGGTTGACGATCGCTAAAACCACTATCGCCACTAACAGTATCAATATCATTGGTAACGTCCGTCTCATCATTTCAGCAGATAATAGAATGTAGGCTGATAATCCTTTTCCACTAACTCAGGGTGGAAGATGGCCACGAAATCCTTCAACAGCAGATCAGGCTCTACAGGCGATATCTCGTAATAGGGCGTCTGCTTCATGTTGCAGTAAATGACCTTCTTTTCCTTGTAGGCCTTGAAGAGTTCATTGCGAGGTTCGGAGGCCTTGAGTGCCTCGTAGGAGAACTCGCCAGGGTAACTGTTGAGGATGCGCCAGTAGTCAGCGTTGGCAGCAAGGGCGTACATCTTCTCAAACTCTAAGTTCTCACCACTGGTCTCCTCATCGTTGATGACATAGTCGGCTCCAGCATCACGGAAGATCTGCGCCAGATAGTTCTTACCACCCACGGCATGCCAATTGCCATAGTGCATCTCACCACTCAAAACCGTTGGACGCGTCGTAGCAGTACTGGCCTTTTCTTTGAGTTCGTTGTAACGGCTCTCAATACCAGCGAATGTCTTGATGGCTTCTTTCTCCTTGCCAATAAACATACCCACGAACTTGATCCACTCGGCTTGTCCTAAGGGATCGAGTTCCTGATAACCGAGATGGGGCACTAGGGTGATGCCCGTCTCCTTAATAGCGTCGTAGCCACCACGTTTAGAGGGTGAGATAAAGATCACGTCAGAATTAGCAGCCAGTACCATCTCTGTATCGAAGTTACCCTCCATACCGATCTTCACGATACGGCCATCCTTCACTCTGGTGAGGATATCCTTGTTGAAAAGGTTCTTTGTACCTGTCAGTCCCTTTACCACATCGTGGGCATTGAGGATGGTGAAGTTCGACAGTTGCAGGGCCGTCATGCAGATGGTATTCTTGATAGGCACGCGCACCTTCGTATAGCCTTCAGGTACTTTCGCGTCATCTGTCGTCACCAAGGCGAAATGGTAGTCCTTCCCCACATCCACCAATCGTACGCCATCTTGACTCTTCACCTGATAGCCTGTGGCATATTTCGGACACAAAAGACTGTCTGCACTTGCTGTATCATCTGATACCGCCTTATCTCTCCGAACGCATGAGTTACACATCAGCAGAACCATGCAAACTAACTCTAAAACAAATATTCTTTTCATCTTGACT
>Ga0265301_10006922_pt1 | contig 10712 bp, 10 predicted proteins | sample AusTroGonzalo_MG_2_FD_193488 | JGI IMG/M metagenome (GOLD analysis project Ga0265301, IMG submission 193488) | Bovine rumen microbial communities from tropical cattle in Woodstock, Queensland, Australia - Gonzalo_04 | ecosystem: Host-associated > Mammals > Digestive system > Stomach > Rumen ...
CCGACGAGCCCATCGGTAACCTCGACCAGAAGACCGGAAACGAGATCATGGCGCTCTTCCACCGCATCAACAAGGAACAGAACGTGACGATCATCATGGTCACGCACAACCCGATGTTCGAACCGCATTACGACAAGGTCATCCGGCTTCGCGACGGCCGCATCGTGCAGACCAAGCCGACCGACTCCGTTGACGAGCTCACCGGCCCGCTTTCCGGGTTCGGCGAGCTCCCGCAGGACAGGATGGCGGCGGACGCGAAGGCGACGCTGAAGACGACCGCGGCGGCTGAAGAGGAGGGCGCCTCAAAATGATGCGTTTCACTGATATCGTGTCGCTGTCGTTCCTGAACCTGCGCCTGCACAAGACGCGTTCCATGCTGACCTCGCTTGGCGTGATCTTTGGCGTGGGGAGCGTGATCTCCATGATGGCGATCTCGAAGGGGGCCGAACGCTCCGCGCTGTCCCAGATCGAATCCATGGGCATCGACAAGATCATCATTTACACGAAGAAGCCGCACTTCGATTCGTCCGGCGGTTCGTCCTCCGGGCGGGGCGCGGCCACCAGCTCCGTGGAGGACTACGGCCTCGACATCCGCGACTTCCAGTTCATCAAGACGATGGAGAACGTGCATCACATCACGACCATCCGCAACACGCGCCAGCCGATCACGAAGGGGGAGACGCGCCTGGACCTGAAACTCTGCGGGGTCACCCTCGGATTCATGAAGGACACCTCCTGCCATCTCACCTCCGGGCGCTGGTTCAACGAAGTCGATTTCCGGGCCCCCTCGACCATCTGCGTGATCGGGCAGAACGTGAAGCACCGGCTCTTCCCGCTGGGCGCGACGGATGTGGTCGGGTCGAACATCCGCACCCCGTACGCGTCCTACCGCATCGTCGGCGTGATCTCCAACGACAACGGCACCAGTCTGCCGGAAGTCGGCAGTCCGAACGACCTGATCCTGATCCCGTCCAACACCGACATGGCCATCTACGGCAACTACGCGAGCGAAAGCCAGGGGCGCAACCGCAACAAGGCCATCCTGGTCGACTACGACGTGATGCTGGTGAACGTGGCCAACCTCGAATACATCGACAACACGTCCAAGCGCCTCCAGAACTATCTGGAAAAGGCCCACTCGAAGAGCAAGGACTGGGACATGATCGTCCCGCTCGACCTGCTCAAACAGCGCGAACGCACCCAGAAGATCTTCACCATCGTCATGGGCGCCATCGCCAGCATCTCCCTGCTCGTGGGCGGCATCGGCATCATGAACATCATGCTCGCGAGCGTGTCCGAACGCAAGAAGGAGATCGGCACGCGCCGCGCCCTCGGCGCGCAGAAGCTCGACATCCTGTTCCAGTTCCTGATCGAAACGGTCATCCTGACCACGCTCGGCGGGTGCATGGGCATCGGGCTCGGCCTCGGGCTCTCCGCCATCGTCACGAAGTACGCGGAAATGCCCACCGTCTCCTCCATGACGAACATCATCGGCTCGCTGCTGATCTCGTCGTTCGTCGGCGTGGTCTTCGGCACCTATCCGGCGTGGCGCGCGGCCCAGCAGAACCCGATCGACGTGCTCCGTTCCGAGTGATTTCATCCGGGCATCCGGTCCCCGATCCGGCATTCCGGCGGACAAAAAGCCGCGAAAACGTGCCGCCCTTCAGGAAAATGCGGAGTTTTTCGGGAAAAACACTGGTAAAATCAGCGATTTGGAGTATTTTTAAAGTGTAATTCGGCGAACCGCCGTCGACGCTGCATGGAAACGTTTTTCCCCTGCGGCCCGGTCCGGCGGTCCCTCCCGCAGAACGGAAACTCACTGGAGGCAGAGTTGAATCTCCTGAAATTTTCGAAAATGAACGGAGCCGGCAACGATTTCGTGGTCGTGGACTGCTCCGAGTCCGCCTACGTCTTCACGGCGGAAAGCATCCGGAAGCTGTGCGACCGCAAACGCGGCATCGGCGCGGACGGGCTGATTCTGCTTTCGAAATCGCGCATTCCGGGCTGCGGCCAGGTCGTCATGGAGTTTTTCAACTGCGACGGTTCCAAGGCGGAACTCTGCGGCAACGGCCTCCGCTGCGCCGCGCTCTTCGCACACGAACACGGCCTGACGCGCGACACCTCCATCACGTTCGCGACGGGCGGCGGCGAGCTGGCCGCCGAGGTCATCGGACGCGATATGGTCCGCATCGAGCTCCCCGTCACGGAGGAGTTCGAAAAGCATGAGAACGTCGGCGGCTTCACGGTCTTCAAGGGCGCGGTCGGCGTACCGCACGCCGTGCTCCGCATGGACGGCCTGGACCGCGCGGATATCCTGCGGCCGGGGCGTCTGCTCCGGCAGCATGAAGCATTCGCGCCGGCGGGCGTGAACGTCGATTTTCTTGAGTTCGGGCACGATTTCAGCGAGCCCGTACAGATTCGCACCTACGAGCGCGGCGTGGAGGACGAGACGCTGGCCTGCGGCACCGGGATCGCATCCTCGGCCCGCGTGCTCGCGAAGTTCTTCCATGCGCCCGCCGACCTCACGTTCCGCACGCGTTCCGGCGACCTCGTCCGGACGCATCTTCCCGACGGCGACGCCGGGCGGATCATCCTGACCGGACCGGCGGTGGAAGTTTACCGGGGGACCGCCCCCGCGGACAGATTTGAACTGGCGTCCGTTACGGCCGCCGACAGCCCATATTCCTAAGGAGAAGGATTCCACACCATGAAAATTCAAGGTCTCTACACGGCGCTTGTGACCCCGTTCCGCAACGGGGCGGTCGATTACGATAAACTGACCCGGCTGGTCGAAATGCAGGTCGCCGCCGGGGTCGACGGAATTTCCCCGGTCGGCACTACGGGCGAGTCGCCCACGCTGAGTTTCGAGGAGCACGAACGCGTGATCGCGACCGTGGTCCAGCTGGTGAACGGCCGCTGCAAGGTGCTTGCCGGAAGCGGCGCGAACTCGACGGCCGAGGCGCTGCACCTGACCCGCCACGCGAAGAGCGACGGCGCGGACTTCTCGCTCCAGGTCGCACCGTACTACAACAAGCCGACGCAGGAGGGCCTTTACCGCCACTTCGCCACCATCGCGGATTCCTGCGACATCCCGATCGTGATCTACAACGTGCCGGGCCGTTCCGGCGTGGCCGTCTCCGCCGAGACCATCGCACGCCTCGCGAAAAATTGCAACGTGGCCGGCGTGAAGGAGGCCAGCGGCTCCGTGGACCGCGTGTCCGAGATCCTCGACCTCTGTGACATCCCGGTCCTGAGCGGCGACGACGCGCTCACCGTGCCCATGATGTCCGTCGGCGCGGTCGGCGTGGTCAGCGTGGCGTCGAACGTGATCCCGAAGGAGATGAAGCAGCTCGTGGATCTCTGCAACTCCGGGGCGTACGAACAGGCGCGTGCGATGCACCGCAAGCTCTACCGTTTCTTCAAGGGCATGTTCATCGAGACCAACCCGATCCCCGTGAAGGCCGCCATGGCCATGCGCGGCCTGATCGAGGAGGAATACCGCCTGCCGCTCTGCCCGCTCGCCGACAAGAACCGCGAAACCCTGCGGCAGATCCTCGCCGACGTCCCGGTCGATTGAGGGGCGTTTCATTTCCGCGGGCGGATTCACAGAGGCACCCTTGAAGACCTCCGATCCAGCCATTCCCCAGAAGGCGCCGTCTTCCCGTTTCGGGACGTTCGTCCGGTTCTTCCTGCGGGCGATACGCCCCTGGCGCTGGGTCTATATCGGCGTCTTTGCGGGCGTCCTGCTGGCGATTGCCGCGGGGTACGTTCTGCCGATTCTTCAGAAACGCCTCATCAACAATCTGACCGCGCGCGAGCCCGGCGGCATCTGGCTTCTGTTTGTCGCGACCGGGGCGCTGATGCTCCTGGTCCGTTCCGAGGCGCTTCTACGCCAGCGCGTCGTGAACTCGACCGTGCACAAGGTCATGTTCTCGCTGAAATCGCGCATTGCAGGGCGTCTGCTCGACCTGCCGCCGGGGCTGCTCGACCAGCTCGGCGGCGGCTATCTGTCCGGGCGTCTCGGGTCCGACATCACGCAGCTTCAGGTCTTCTTCTCCAACACGCTCTTCACGGTCCTGGCCAATCTCCTGAAGGTCGCGGGCGGCTTCGTCTTCCTGTTCATCCTCAGCCCGCGCACCGGGCTCGCCGTCCTGCTGGCGTTTCCCTGCTACGCCTTTCTTGTCTTCCGGTTCAGGAAGCGGCACTACACGGTTTCCCGCCAGATCAGCGAGCTCAACGCCCGCAATCAGAGTTTGTTCACGTCCTCGCTCGGCAGCATCGGCCTGGTGAAGACGAACGCTGCGGAGGACCGCGTGGGCGGCGCCATCCGCACCGGGTTTGCGCGCGAGACGCTGTTCCGGCTCCGCGCCGTACGCCTCGCGAATTCGTTCTTTTTCCTGACCGGACTCATTCCGCTGGTCAGCCAGGGCATTCTCGTCGCCGTCGGGATCCACCTCGTCCTGAAGGGCGAATGGACGCTCGGTTCGCTCTGGGCCCTGAACTGCTACCTCATGAATGTCTTTTCTCCGCTCGGCCAGCTCTGCGGCGCGTTCCCGCTCGCGCAGGCCGGACTTGCTTCCGCCGACCGCCTGATCGAGCTGGAAAACGCCACCCGTGAGCCCAATCTCGATTCCGGCCTCGCGGACTTCGAACTGCGCGGAAAGATCGAGCTCCGCGACATCTCCTTCGCCTATCATCCGGGGCGTCCCGTTCTGAGCGGGCTCGATCTTACGCTCGAACCCGGCACGAAGCTCCTCGTCTCCGGCCCGTCCGGTTCCGGCAAAAGCACGCTGTTCGCGCTGCTGCTCGGATTCTACAAGCCCCTCTCGGGCGCGATCCTCATCGACGGCCGCCCCATAGACGACTACAACGTCCGCGCGCTCCGCCGCAAGATCGGCTACCTCGGGCCGTTCCCCGAGTTCATCCCGTCCTCGCTCCGCGCCAACCTCGCGCTCGGATGTCCCGAGCCCCCGGACGACGACACCATTTTCGCCGCACTCGACGCCGCCTGCGCCGGTTCCGTGGTCCGCGCGCTTCCGCACGGCCTCGACACCGTCCTCACCGAATCCGTCCGCAATTTCTCCGCCGGAGAACGCCTCCGCTTCGCCCTTGCTCGCGAGCTTCTTCGCGGCTGTTCCCTGCTGCTGCTCGACGAAGCCACGGCGCATCTCGACGCGGACAACGAGACGCATTTCCTGGAGACCGTGCTCCGTGTTTTCGCCTCGCGCACGGTCCTGATGATCCGTCACACGCCGCACTCGCTGACAGACGGGTTCCCCGTGCTGCACATTCCCCCGCGCTGAGTTCCTCCGCCGATGCCGATTCATTTCTGAAGGATGTTATCTTTTTTTGCCTTTTTTATCTTGTCTTTTTCGTGAATGGTGTTATATTGTAAATAATATTATCTCGGGTCGTGGTCTGACCGCCTGTGTGGCGGAGGTCCGGCGGGAACCATTGAAGGCGAAAGCGACCGGGATTCCTGCCGGCCTGTCATAACTCCTCTAACAAGAAAGATGGTATTTTATGAGCAGAGTTTTTTTCAGTCGTTTTCCCCGTCGGATGACTATGTTCAGCCCCCTCATTCTCGCCGGGCTCATCGTCTTTCTCAGTCTTTCGGTTCTCCATGACGTTTTTGGCGCTGCGCAGGCGTCCAAGTCCTCCGCCGGCAAGAACAGTGAAGCGCTTATTTCCCTCCCGGGCGAAAGCAGCCGGACTTCAAAGACCGAGACAAAGACGACGAAAACGCAGAAGCCGACCGGTCAGGTCCAGGCGGAAGACATGCTCCGGGGCGTGTTTTTCGATCTTCGGCGGACTGTTAAAAGCTCGACGCCCCTCCTGAAAACCGCCGTGAGCAAGACTTCCCAATCGGAAGAGGTCGACGATTTGCTTCAGACCATGAAAAAGCTGGCGCTCGGCAAATGGTCGACCGGGCAGGACGCGAAAGGGGCGGCTGTCTATCCCGATTTCAGCCAGTATTTCCAATATCCCGTAACCATGTACAACTCGTGTTTTTATGTGGCAGGCGTTTCTTCAACGGAGATGATCAAACAGTTCAACGATGAAAACGCGTCCTCATTCGGGTGGGTCGGTATTTATTCCGGTTATGTCGTTGCGCCGTTTACCGGCATTTTCCGTTTTGTCGGATGCGGCGACGACGGTCTGGTCGTCCGTTTCAACCGGCAGCTTGTTCTGGATTACGGTTACTATTCTCTGACTTTGGGCAAAAGCATTTCCGGTCCGAACGACTGCCTTGAGGGGGATGCGTCCAAAAATCAGGCGCACCGGGCCATTTCGGGAAAAAAAGGTCTGTATCTCGACAAGCCGGATCTTTATTTCCCGAAGACGTTCGGGTCGCACGGGATCGCATCCGGGCTACCGATCGGCGTCACGAAGGGAAAGGTCTATCCGATTGAAATCATGTATACGAATATCGAAGGCGGCAATTATTCCATGGCATTGTTTATTGAGATGCTGGGATCCAATGAGAGACCCCTGAAAGCGAATCCGGAGAAACTTCCGTTGTTCCGCACTTCTTCCGATCTTCCGGAATCCGTGTCTGGCGGCAATTTGCCCGCCTTCGATCCGGACAGCCCGATCTGGAGAGTGGTTGACTCCAAGGGCAGGCCGATCCCGTCGCATAAGAAGCCCCCTGTTGCCGCCGAATCGAAACAGAATGAAGCTGCCGAGACGGCAAAACCGCCTGCGGATAAGACTGGATCGGACGCCTCCGCCAAGGATGACCAGGCCGCCGCGTCTCAGACGGCATCCGAGTCGCAGCCGCAGCGCGACCCGAATCTCAGGAAAACAGTCAAGACGACAAAGCGCGGCAATGTTACGACACAGACCGTCACGGAGTACGACGGCGACACGACGATCGAAACGGTAACGACGACCGAAGTCAAAGGCAATACCACCGTTCAGACCACGGTCGTGACCGAAACGAAAAACGGCGTTGTGGTAAAGAAAACCACGACCACCAGCTCGACGAAAAACGAAAAGTGACCGCGGTTTGCGGTCCCCCGTTCAGATGCGGTCGGCATGTCTCGCGTCTTCGTGACCGGAAATCGGTTCGCGCAGAGCAGGCGATATTCGATGTTTCCGGTCAGAAGCGGAAGAGCGCGTCTTCGGGGAACGGCTTGTCGAACGAGGCGCAGAGCTCGCGCAGATTCGCCTCGGAGCCCGTGGAGAAGACAGGGATCATCTGGATGCCCGGATAGTCCGCGGCGAACCGGATGCAGATCTGAGCGGGCGTGAGGCCGGTTTCCTGCGAGAGTCCCTGAATCTTTTTCGCCAGCAGACGCGCCGCGCCCGTGTCGTACATGGTGCCCTTGAAGCGTTCCGCATCCGGTGTGGAGAAAAAGCCGTCCGCAAGCACGGTATTTGCCATGACGGTCATGCCGGACCTGCGGTGATAATCCGCGTAATTGCGGTTCCACATCGACATCGTGTCGTCGGGCATCGGGTTCGTGAGGCCGACCGCGGGGTGGCAGGTGAGCTGATTCACGCGGAAGCCGTCGAATCCGCTGTCCGCCGCGATGGTGTCGGCGGCGGCGAGACGCTGCACGCGCCAGTTGGACGAGCCATAGTAACGGATCTTGCCCTCGGCTTTTGCCTTTTCGCAGGCTTCCAGCAGGACGGGGATCGGCATGCGGAGGTTGTCGCGGTGGAAGAGATACAGGTCGATGCGGTCGGTTTTGAGCATAGTCAGCGAGGTTTCCAGGTCGGCGGCGAAATCGGCGGCGGTCACGCGGTCGGCCTTCGTCTCCAGGTCGTAGTGGCAGCCCTTGGTGCAGATGATGAACTTGTCGCGGCTGCCGCGGCTCTTGAAGTAGTCGCCGAGGATGCGTTCGCTGCGGTGGCGTTCGCCGGGGACCCAGTCCGAGTAGACGGAGGCCGTGTCGACGAAGTTGCCGCCGAGCTCGGCGAAGATGTCCATCAGGCGGCCGCCCTCCGCCTCGTCCGGCCTCAGGCCGAGCTTGGCGTGTCCGTAGCAGAGCTGTGAAACCTCAAGGTCCGTGCCGTGTATCCGAATGCGTTCCATGTCCTGTGTCTTTCCTGAAATGAAATGGGGGCGCGCGGTGATGCTGCGTCGCCCCGGAATTGTGAATTCGGACGGTCAAAATCGGGCCGTCCGCATGCGCGGATTAATAGTTGTCGGCCTCGATCTGGAAATAAGCCCGCGGGTGGTTGCAGACGGGGCAGACTTCCGGCGGGGTTGTGCCGATGTAGACGTGACCGCAGTTGCGGCATTCCCAGCGGTTTTCGCCGGTTCGGACCCAGATTTCGCCGGTTTCGATGTTGGAGAGGAGCTTGCGGTAGCGTTCTTCGTGGCGTTTCTCGATGGCGGCGACGCCCTCGAACTGCGCGGCGATGGCGTCGAAGCCTTCGGCACGGGCCTCTTCGGCGAAGCGCTTGTACATGTCGGTCCACTCTTCGTTTTCGCCGTCGGCGGCGGCCTTCAGGTTTTCGACCGTGGTGCCGATGCCGCCGAGGTGCTTGAACCACAGCTTGGCGTGTTCCTTTTCATTGTCGGCGGTTTCCAGGAAGAACGCGGCGATCTGCTCGTAGCCTTCCTTCTTGGCCTTGCTGGCGAAATAGGTGTATTTGTTGCGGGCCTGGGATTCGCCTGCGAAAGCGAACGCGAGGTTCTTTTCGGTCTTGCTGCCTTTCAGTTCCATTTTGAAAGTCCTTTCAGGTTCGGGTATGGGGGGATTAACTGGTGATGATTGGTCCGGTCGGTGTCATCTGCGGCCGCGCTGGGGCGGCGGGTCTGGCACGAACGGCATGACCTTGTCGACGAGCTGGCGGGAGTTCAGGCCGAGTTCGCTGCAGAGGTCGAGCACGCGGATGAGCTTGCGGTACTTGACGTTCGGGTCGCACTTGATGATGATGGTGGAGTTGGCGTCGGCCTTCGCGATGGCGGCGAGGCGTTCGCGGAGCCTGGCGACTTCCATCGGGGCGGATCCGTTGAACGAGTAGTAGAGGCGTTCGTCCTTCAGTACGTCGTTCGGATCGTCGCGGTCGCTCAGGGCGGCCAGACGCGCGTCGATCTCGTCGATGTTGTCGCGGGAATATTTGTCGACGTCGATGGTGATGGGGATCAGCGGATCGGCGGCGACGGTCGACATGTCGGGCGCGGGCAGCTCCACGTTGATCATGACTTCCTCGGTGATCGGCTTTTGCGTCACGAGGAAGAAGATGAGGAGCAGGAAGACGACGTCGATCATGCTGGAGAGCGGGAAGTCGGCGTCCGGCGGGGGATTGAGTTTGGTCGGTTTTCTGGCCATGCGCGTCCCCCCTTATTCCTGCAAGCCGGCCAGGCTGACTTTGTACAGCCCGGTCTTCTTGACGGCGTCAAGCACCTTGGCGCCGTAGTAATACTGCACCTGGCGGTCGCCGCGGATCACGACGGGGATCGACAGGGGATCGGGCGAGGTTCGCTTCACGTCCTCCAGCAGGGCGGTGAGCTGCGGGCCGGTCATGGCGCGGCCGCCGACGGTCATGGAGCCGTCCATGCGGAGGTTGACGGTGATGGTGCGCGGGTCCTGCTTGACGACGGGGCGTCCGTTGGGGGCGTCCGCGAGGAGGACGCTTTCATCCTGCAAGTCCTTGTCGAGCGTGGCCGTCACGATGAAGAAGATGATGAGGAGGAAGACGATGTCGATCATGCTGGAGATCGGCACCGAGGCTGCCTCTTCGGTCATGGGTCTGGTTTTCTTGGACATGTGTGATGCTCCTTTGAGCGGGATTCACAGGTGCGGTCACTGTTCCTTGACTTCGGAGTCCTTCAGGGTGTTGATCAGCTCGTAGGTCATGGCCTCCATCATGAGGATGATCTTGGAGGCGTTGTTCTTGATGAACGTGAAGCCGAGGATGGCGGGGACGGCGATGAAGAGGCCGACCGCGGTGGTGTAGAGCGCGGAGGAGATGGACTGGGCGAGGGCGGCGGTCTGGGCGGCGCCCTTCACGGTGCCGAGGGATCCGAACGCGGACACCATGCCGGTGACGGTGCCCATGAGGCCGAACATCGGGGCGAGCTGGCCGCAGAGGTTCAGGTAGTTCACGCGCTGCATGAGCTTTTCGGTTTCGATGCTGGCCTGGGAGGACACGGAGTCGAGCACGACGTCGTAACCTTCGGTGATGCTGTTGAAGCCGGACATCAGGATGTTGGAGAGCGGGCCGGGGGTGGCTTCGCAGGCTTCCATCGCGGCGCCCAGATCGCCCTCGGCGAGCGAGTTCTTCACGGTCTCGATCAGGTCGGCGGGCATGATCTTCACCGCGCGGATGCACACGCAGGAGTCAATGATGAGCGCCAGCGTGGCGAGCGAGGTCAGGAAAATCATGAGCCAGACGATCAGGTCCATCGGCGTGCCGCCGAAGACGACCGACAGGAAACTGGTGCCGCTCTTCGCCGGTTCCTCGGCGGCGGCTTCCTGCGCGTAGGCGGGGAGGGCGAGCAGAAGTCCCGCGGCCGAAACGGCCAGCGTGGTCAGGAGCGCGTGGGTGCGATTGAATTTCATACGGAAGGTTCCTTCTATTTGATTTTGATTGATTGGACTCGATTCGGTGGGGGAAGGCGGGCTCAGAGCTGCTTGGCGTAGTCGCTCTTCGGGTAGTCCTTCTTCAGCTTGTCGGCGAAGATCTGCGCGCGGGCGTCGTTCAGCACGGTCAGGGTCTGGTAGGCGCGGAACGTGGCTTCGGCGGCGCGGCTG
>Ga0265301_10006924_pt1 | contig 10710 bp, 11 predicted proteins | sample AusTroGonzalo_MG_2_FD_193488 | JGI IMG/M metagenome (GOLD analysis project Ga0265301, IMG submission 193488) | Bovine rumen microbial communities from tropical cattle in Woodstock, Queensland, Australia - Gonzalo_04 | ecosystem: Host-associated > Mammals > Digestive system > Stomach > Rumen ...
CCCGCACGGAGGAGATGATCATGATCAACGCTAACGACCCGTCCAAGATTGACTACCGCGGTACCTTCGACAGCAATGAGACAGCTAAGGCTAATCTCATCCGCTGCGGACTGAAGATCGCTATCGACTTCGGTTGGCCGTCTAACAAGAAGAAAGAAGAGGCGGAGCGTCTGGCTCGCGAAGAGGCAGAGCGTCTGGCGGCTGAGCAGGCTGCTGCCGAACAGGCACGATTGGCGGCTGAACAGGCTCGACTCGACAGCATCGCTGCTGCTAGAGAAAAAGCTATCGCCGACAGCCTGGCTGCCGATGAAGCATACCAGGCACAACTCGCTGCCGAAGCTGCAGAGAAAGCCCGTCAGGACTCTATCGCTGCTGCTGAAGCCGAACGCGCACGCCTCGCGGCTGAACGTGCAGCGCACATCGCTGCCCTCAAGGAAGCGGGTGAGTCCGTTACCGTCCATTTCGAGACCGGTGGAGCTGACCTGAAGTTCAAACCCGAGGAACAGCCTATCATCGATGAGATCTGCGCTGTAATGGCAGAGGACAGTACACTCCATATCGTCATTACCGGCCATACGGATAACTTTGGCGATCCCGAGCAGAACCTTCGTTACTTCGGTAAGAAACGTGCCGAGGCACTCAAGACTTACATGGTGAAGCAAGGCGTCTCGCCCGAGCAGATTACCTGCGAGAGCAAGGGCCAACTCGAACCCGTTGCGGATAATAACACCCGCGAAGGACGTGCCCTCAACCGCCGCGCCAACATCCGCTTCGAATAAGCGAACGGTTATCAAAAGAAACGCATCCTTCGGGGTGCGTTTCTTTTATGCCTCATGCGCCACTTTCACCTTTCACCTTTCACCTTTCCATCGGGGCCCCCGACGGGCGCTAACGGAGTGCACCCGGTGGGGAAAGCGTAGCACAACCGAGTATTTACTACTAAAACGCAGTTTTGGTACATATACGAGGTTAGTGCAAGCGCTGTAACTTTGCGTAAAAATTTGCGCCTATTTTGTAACACTACGTAAAAATTTGCACTCCGGCGTTGCATAATTCGAAAATTATAAGTAATTTTGCAAAGTAAAATTGCTTGGGGTCCCAACAACTGCTATCACCCCGCAAGCGCGACAACACCATCGTCATCAAGGCGATGTAATAAAAAATTTTGTATTAGTTTGGAACTCCTATCGCAGGGATGCGGTGGGAGTTTTATTATGTAAATAAATTTGCATATATCAAAAAAAAAGCAGTAACTTTGCAGCGGAATTGAGAAACGGACCGGAGAATCCGCGGTCAGTGACCGAGACGAACAAATCGGACCGCTTCGCTAATCCGGAAATTAATTAAAAGCGCTTTTTTCTCTTTGGCACGGTATTTGTATCATCCTTGGTGAAAGATGAAAAATGAAAGATGAAGAATGAAAAATGAAAGGAGAAAGGAAAATGAAAAAACTAATGATTTTGGCGCTGAGCGCCGTGATGGTAATGAGTGTAAGTGCGCAGGAAATGAAGCGCGAGTTCAAGGGTAAACAACTGAGCAAAGAGGAACGCATTGAGTTGGATATCAAGCGTCTGTCGAATGAGTTGATGCTCAGTGACGCACAGGCAGAGAAGTTCGCAGTCACCTATCGCGAATATGCCGCTAAGAAGGCTGAGTTGTTTGAAAAGAACGCTCCGAAGTTTAAGGAGCCGCGTAAGGAACTGACCGATGCCGATTTGGATCAACTGGCTAAGCAACGCTTTGAGGGCTTCAAGAAACTGGCCGAGTTGGATGAAGCGTATTATGACAAGTTCCGTAAGGACCTAAGCGCACGTCAGGTAGCGAAAGTGCTTTGTTTGGACGGTCCGTGCGGTCCGAAACACGAATGCGGCAGACACAAGGGCGGTCACTTTGACGGTCCGAAGCACGAGAAGCGTAAATGATGAATGAAGAATGAAAGATGAAAAATGAAAGGAAAAAACGCACTGAAATGCGTTTTTTCTTGCACATATGCAAAATTTTGTGTACCTTTGCAGCCATAAAAGCTAATTGTTATGAACACATTCGGTGACAAGTGGAGTTTTACCAGTTTTGGAGAGTCGCACGGAAAGGCGATAGGCGGCGTGTTGGACGGTGTGCCGGCAGGGTTGCGGATTGACCTGGAGATGATACGAGGGGAGCTCTTGCGTAGAAAAGGGGTGACGGGTGACGGGTTACCGGTTACGGGTGTTTCGCCACGAGCGGTGCGAGAACCGGATGAGGTGGAGTGGCTGAGCGGAGTGATAGAAATTAAAAATTACGAATTAGGAATTACGAATGAGCGAGTTAGCGAGTTAGTGACGTTAGGCACGCCGATAGCGTTTATTATCCGCAACAAAGATGCCCGCCCCGAAGATTATGAATGGCTGAAATATACCTATCGTGTCGGTCACGCGGATAAGGTGTACGAGCAGAAGTACGGTCTTCGCGATTGGCGAGGAGGCGGAAGAGCGAGTGCGCGCGAGACGGCAGCACGGGTCGTGGCCGGTTGTATCGCCAAGCAGGAGTTGCAGGCGAAGGGAATAGCGATAGAGGCGAGATTAGTGCAAGTAGGCGCCGAGACGGATGAAACGAAGTTCGCCGAGACGATCGCCGCTTACCAGCGAGAAGGCGATTCGATAGGGGGCATCATCGAATGTAGGATACAGGGTCTTCCCGCAGGAGTAGGGGAACCCATTTTCAATAAATTACAGGCAGAGTTAGCGTTCGCCGTGATGAGTATCAATGCCTGCAAGGGTTTTGAGTACGGTACAGGCTTTGGCGGCGTGACGGAGTCGGGTAGTGCCATCAACGGCATCAGCGGCGGTATAGCAGGCGGTATCAGTGACGGAACGGAGGTGATGTTTCGGTGCGTGTTCAAACCCACGCCCAGTACACCTAAGGCCGGTGTAAAAGGAAGACACGACGCGTGTGTTGCCACTCGCGCCGTGCCCGTTGTCGAAGCCATGACGGCATTAACGTTGGTGAACTTGTTAAACTGTTAAACCGTTAAGCGGTTATTCTTCGAGTTTTTGTTGTTTCTCTACACGCGGCATCAAGATGAGCATGATGATGTAGAGAAGGATACCGGGGAAGGTAACGGTACACAGCGTCAGCGCCGTGTAGCAGATACGCATGAGCGTGGGGTCGATATCCAAGTATTCGGACAAACCGCCTAATACGCCACAAATCACTTTGTTGTCCGCGCTGCGGACGAGTTTCTTTTTAGCCATAGTTTTATTGGATAATGGGTAATGGGTAATGGGTAGTGGTTAGACAACGCCGCTGAAGCCCATGAAGGCCATCGCCAGCAGACCGGCGGTGAGAAGGGCGATAGGCGTGCCTTGCATGGCTTTGGGCACTTTAGCCAGCGCCAGTTGCTCGCGTATACCGGCAAAGAGCACCAGTGCCAAACCGAAGCCAAGAGCTGTGGCAAACGCAAAGAGCGTACCGGTCAACATACCGTGTTCTGCACCCATCGGCAGTTTTTCCGTACCGTTAGCTACCAAGATGGCTACACCGAGGATACAGCAGTTAGTGGTGATAAGCGGCAGGAAGACACCAAGGGCTTGATAGAGCGCAGGACTCACTTTCTTCAGCATGATCTCGATCATCTGCACGAGGGCAGCGATGATGAGGATGAAGAGGATGGTTTGGAGGAACTCCAGACCCCACGCTACAAGCAACATTTGCAGCAGGTAAGTAACCACAGTAGCCAAGGTGAGGACGAAGATAACGGCTGCACTCATACCGAGGGCCGTGTCGATTTTCTTACTGACACCCAAGAACGGGCAGATACCCAAGAACTGACTCAGAACGATATTATTAACGAATATCGCGGAGATAAATATCAAGAAGTATACCATAATTTCAATTAAAAATTAAAAATTAAAAATTACGAATTATTTCTTCTGCAGTTTATTGACGGCAGCGAGGAGGTATGCCAGGGCGATGAAGGCTCCCGGAGCGAGGACGAAGATGAGTGCTCCGTAGTTGTCCGGGAAGATATTCAGCCCGAAGATCGTTCCTCCGCCTAACAGTTCGCGGATAGCGCCGAGTACGGTGAGTGCGAGGGTGAAGCCCAGACCCATACCCAGTCCATCGAGCGCACTGAGACCGACGCTGTTCTTGGCTGCAAACGCTTCGGCACGTCCGAGGACGATACAGTTAACCACAATCAGCGGGATGAAGAGTCCCAGCACATCGTAAATACCCGGCAGGTACGCTTGCATCACCAGTTGCACCATCGTTACGAAAGTAGCGATGACAACGATGAACGCAGGGATACGCACTTTGTCCGGGATAAGGTTCTTAAGCAGAGAGATGACCACATTCGAGCACACGAGCACGAAGAGCGTTGCCAAACCCATCGACATACCGTTGATAGCACTAGTGGTAGTGGCCAAGGTAGGACACATACCGAGTACCAATACAAAAGTCGGATTCTCTTTGAGAAGACCGTTGGTAAATGTTTTTAATGCGTTATTCATAATAGTCGTTAGTCTTTAGTCGTTAGTCGTTTGATGCTGGAGTTGGGAAGCGCCGGTGGCTACTTCAATCTCCATCTCATCGTCCACGAAGGCCGCATAGGCTTTGTTGATAGCTTTAAGGAACGCGCGCGAGGAGATGGTCGCTGCTGTGATAGCATCTATCTCGCCGCCATCTTTGGTGACGAGGAACTGTCCGTCCGCTTGTCGGCCGACGATGTTCTGCGAGGGTTTAGTTTCATCTTTGAACCACTCAACGATATGGGTTCCGAGGCCCGGCGTTTCCGTTTGCTCGAGAATCTCATAATTGATGATGGTACCATCGGGACGGAAGCCTACCATAATACGTTGCGGACCGTTGAAACCGTCTTCAGACGTCTCTACTGCCGCACCGACGAACTCACCGTTGATGGTAGCATTATAGACGGTCAGGCCGTCCACTATCTCCGGCTCTGCAATCTCGCATCCTTCGGGCAGCACGGCCAAGATAGCCGCTTGCTGTTTGGCTTTTTTCTGCGCTTCTATGTTATGTAGCGTGAGTAGATAAACACCTGCCAACGCACCTGCTGCCACCATACAGATGATGACCAGACTAAGCGCCATATTCTTGAATGTACTTTCTAACTTTTGCATAGTATTCAATTAACAATTAACAATTAACAATTAACAAAGCGTTCTAGCAGTTTTGGTGCAATGTTTGAAGTTCGTACGGATTCTATCAGTTGGTACCCAACCCCATAAGCCCTTTGTACATTGTGCATTGTGAATTATACATTATTTCTTTTTTTCGCCGAAGCGTTGCGGACGAATCTTATTCAGTAATGGCACGCAGGCGTTCATGATGAGGATAGCGAACGACATACCTTCGGGATAAGCACCCCAAGTACGGATGACCATCATGATGAAACCGATGCCTATACCGAAGATGATCTTACCCCATGCACTCATCGGACTGGTGACATAGTCGGTAGCCATGAAGAACGCACCGAGCATTAGACCACCGGTCAGCAGTTCGTAACCAATGAAGGTGCAGGGTTCGATACCTGCCGGTGTAGCTATCCATGCGAAGAGCGCTACGGTAGCGATGATGGATACAGGGATGTGCCAGGTGATGACGCGTGTGCAGATAAGGAACAGACCGCCGAGGATAAGTGCGCAAGCACTCACTTCACCTAACGAACCACCCATCACACCAAGGAACGAATCCCATAAGTTAGGCAGATGGTTCAACAAGGACGAGTCGCCTGTTTTGCCGATTTGTTTGAGGAAATAGAGTGGAGTAGCGCCTGTTTCTGCATCGAGGTACGAGGTCTCAAAGCCTTTGGCCAACGGCCAGGTCGTCATTTGTACAGGGAACGAGATGAGCAGGAACACACGTCCTACGAGGGCAGGGTTGAAGGGGTTTTGGCCCAAACCGCCAAAACTCATCTTGCCTACACCTATCGCTACGACCGCACCGATGAGAACGATCCACCAATCGATGTTAGAAGGCAGGTTAAACGCCAATAAGAGACCGGTCAGAACGGCTGAGAGGTCACCAATCGTTTGTTTTTGCTCTTTGAGCAAGTAACGGCTGATGATGTATTCGGTGCCCACGCACGCCAGCACGCTGATAACCGCTGTGATCAATGCACCCCAGCCAAACTCAAGCACCGACACGATATATGCCGGCAGTAAGGCAAGAATGACCAAAAGCATATTCCGGCGTATACTGTCACCACTGTGCGCATGCGGCGCCGGAGAAGTTATGAATGAATTCATATTTGTGATTTATGATTTATGATTTACGAATTTTCGTTATATCGTTATAACGTTATATCGTTATGTCGATGGGATTTATTTGTTGGCTGCAGCACGTTCGCGGAGGATAGCGCCTACTTTGGCTTTGGCAGGACGTATACCGTCGAGCAAGCGACGATGAGCAGGACAAGTGAAGACGCAGCAACCGCAGTCGATACAATCCATCACGTCATGTTTCTCGCACTCGTCCCACATCTCCAATTGCGCGAGGCGTTGGAGCAAGTACGGTTCGAGTCCCATCGGACAAGCCTGTACGCACTTACCGCAGCGGATACAGTTATCTTCTTCCGGTCGGATAGACTCCGCCTCATCAAGGAAGAGCAGACCGGAGAGACGTTTGTTAGCCGGCATACCTTCGGTATGATCCATAGCTCTACCCATCATCGGTCCACCGCCAATCACTTTGCCGGTATGCGCCGGTACACCGCCTGCAAGCGCAATCACTTCGTCGATAGGCGTACCGAACCGAACGGAGTAGTTACCCGGTTTTGCTACATGCTTACCGGTGACGGTCATCACGCGGCTGATGAGGGGTTTATTCTTCTGCACCGCCTCATAAACGGCGAAGATAGTAGCCACATTATCCACCACAGCCCCTACCTCGATAGGCAGCGCACCGGACGGCACTTGACGACCGATGCAGGCATCGATGAGTTGTTTCTCACCGCCTTGCGGGTACTTGAGTTGGAGCGGCAGCACTTCGATACCAAGGTGTTTCTCCGCCAAGCTACGCATATGGTCGATGGCATCTTTCTTGTTATTCTCAATACCGATGATGGCACGGTTGACGCCGAGCGCTTTCATCAGGATTTGAATACCGATGATGATCTCCTCGCCGTGCTCGAGCATCAGTTGATGATCGCAGGTCAGGTAGGGTTCGCACTCCACGCCGTTGACGATGAGCACTTCCGCTTTCTTGCCCGGAGGAGGTAACAGTTTGACATGTGTCGGAAAACAAGCACCGCCTAATCCCACGATACCCGCTGCGGCTATCTTATCGATGATCGCTTTAGGTTCGAGGGTGCACTGACGGATGAGTTCAGGTGTGCGGTCAATCTCCGGTGCCCATACATCGCCTTCTACATCAATGAAGATGGCTTGTCCGGGAGCGCCCCAGGCATCGGTCCAATCACCAATCTTGGTCACTTTACCGCTTACCGGTGAACAGATGTTCGCACTGACGAATCCTCCGGCTTTAGCCAGCAGTTCGCCTACTTTGACTTGATCTCCTTCTTTGACCACCGCCTGCGCCGGTGCACCGATATGTTGCACGAGCGGAATGATCGCTTGCTTGGGCAGCGGGCACTCCTTGATCGGTTGGTGCGCGGAGAATTGTTTGTTATCATGCGGATGAACTCCGCCTATTTTGAATGTTGTCATAAATTCATTTACCATTTGGTCATTTACCATGTACCATTTTTACTTTAGCGCTAACGCTGCAGGGAATACGGCTCTCGGAGTAGCCAAAGCTTTAATCTTGGCCGCGATAATGGGGTCAAAGCCTTTCTTTTCGCCACCTTCTGCTGCCGGAGCCGTCTCTTCGGCCGCTGCAGGAACCAGGATTTTCTTGACGTCCTCCATGGTCGGTTCACCGCCTACGGGGCAGGACAGACCTTCGGTGCTTCCGGCTTTGACGCATGCTTCTGCAAAATTACGGCAACCCGCAAATCCGCAGCCGCCGCAGTTAGCGCCCGGCAGAACAGCCTGCACTAAGTCAATGCGCGGATCTTCCTCTACTTTGAAGGCTAAGCTGACAAAATACAGCAGCACAGCGGCTACTAATCCCGTCGCACCTAACACTCCCATAGAAATCAGAATAAGATTCATGTTTGTTGTTGTTTAAATAGATATTTATTGATGTTTATTGTCGTTTATACCTTGCGCGCCGTAAAACTGAACTCCTTCTGCAACTTGTTCCGAAACAGGCGTAAGATGAGGTAATAGACCGCAATGGCACACAGCGCTACGGTACCTGTTACGGCTTCGTCGAGCGAGGTGGTAAGGTCCAATACCGCAATCACCCCAAGCATCACCACAAACGGCAGGATATACCCCAACAACACCGCCCGCCAAGCCAAGCGTTCGCGAACCATCACTTCCACCATGTCGCCTGGCTGCAGCGGTTCGAGCATCGTGACATCCATCTCTTTTACCTTACTCTCCGCCGACGTGCACATACTTTTGGCCTTGCAGGCCTCGCACGCACTGGCTTGCGTGATGGATACATGAGCTGTGTGGCCGCTAACGCTTATGACGATACCTTGGTGTGAAATCATAATTCGACGACAAAGGTACGAATAATTTTTGGAATACGCAAGCGCGCACGTGTTTTTTTTACAAAAAGTGTTGTTTTTGTTTAAAAACAACTGAATTTTCCATTTCCTATTTTTTATTTTCCATTTTTTTTTGTAACTTTGCAACACTTTTTATGTATATTGGAGAGATTTATGCCCAGACACATTATTAAATCTAATGAAGCAGGCGAGCGGGTGCATGAGCGTCCGATTCGTGTAGAGAAAGAGAACTGGTGGGAGTCCGTTCAGCGTGTGTTGACAGACCGTCGCACGCGGATGATAATAGGTATCTTGTTGTTGGCATTCGCGGTGATTGCTTTATTGGCGTATGTCAGCTTCTTATTCACCGGCGCGTACGACCAATCGGTTTTGGGATTGGAGCGTGCAGAACGCGTGGCCAATCGGTGGGAAGTGAAGAATATATTGGGTTTGCCGGGCGCTGTGTTGGCGCAGTTCTTGATTGACGGCAGTTTCGGTTTTGTGAGCGTGTTGCTTGTGCTGCTGGTAGGCGTGTACGGTTTGCGATTGATGCATGTGCTCAAAGATATCCCTGCTATTAAGCTTTTCTGTAGCGCTACGTTCTGGGTACTGTGGGGGTCGGTTGTGCTGGGTTTTGCGCAGCAGATGACCCATTTGGGATTGTTCCGTTGGGGTGGTGCGTTCGGTAGATGGGCCGCTGAGTGGTTGAGCAGTTATGTCAATGTGGTAGGTACGATCATCCTGTTGGTAGTGACGCTGGTGATCTTCCTGATTGTCACCGATCCGCATTTCATAGACCGCTGCAAAGCGTTCGGAGCTTGGTGTGCGGGATTATTTAAGAAGAAAGCTAAACCGGAAAATCCGGAAACTCCGGAGATTCCGGAAGATCCGACAGAGCCGATTGATTTGCCCTTGACGATTGAACCGACGGAACAGGATGAAGAACCGAAGGCTGAAGAGATAGAGATTGAGATTGAGGAAACGCCTGTTGAGCCGACACAAGAGATGCCGGATGAACCTTTAGGTGACGAGCCGCTGACGATAGCAGAGCAAGAAGAGGAAAAGCCGGAGAATCCCGACCTGGAGATTGAAGAAGTGACGGAGGATGAGTTGTACGACAAGGATCCTGAGGCAGTGCTCGCTAAACTGGGACCGTACGATCCGCGGAAGGATTTAGAGTTCTATAAGTTCCCGAGTCTTAACTTGTTGAAGGTCTATGACAACGAAGCCGCACCGGTGATTGATGAGAACGAACAGCGCGCTAACGGAGCACGAATTGTGACGACCCTGCGCAACTATGGCATAGAGATTGATAGCATCAAAGCAACCGTCGGTCCGACGGTGACGCTCTATGAAATAGTGCCGAAAGCGGGTGTGCGTGTGGCGAAGATCCAAGCGCTGGAGAACGATATTATGCTGTCTCTCTCGGCTACCGGTATACGTATCATTGCGCCGATGCCCGGTAAAGGAACGATTGGTATCGAAGTGCCGAATGAGAAGCCGCAAGTGGTATCCATGCACTCGGTCATTGCGTCCAAACGCTTCCAAGAGGAGCAGAAGATGCGGTTGCCGATTGCGTACGGACGAACCATCACCAACGAGGTGTTTATGTTCGATTTGGCGAAGACGCCGCACTTACTGGTAGCCGGTGCTACCGGAACCGGTAAATCGGTGGCTATCAATGCCATCATCACGTCTCTGTTGTACAAGAAACACCCGGCAGAGTTGAAACTCGTGATGGTGGACCCGAAGATGGTGGAGTTTGCACCCTATAAGCCGCTGTTGAAGCATTTCCTTGCTGCCCAACCGGACACCGACCCTGACCAAGTGGTCATTACTGATTGCGATAAGGTGATTAATACGCTCAACTCGTTGGTGATTGAGATGGAGAACCGGTATAAGTTGCTCATGGACGCCGGTGTGCGCAATCTTGAGGACTACAACGATAAGTTTGTGAAACGACGTCTGAACCCCAATAAGTTGGTAGCTGACAGCCTGCATCACCAGTACTTACCGTATATTGTCATCATCATCGATGAGTACGGAGACTTTATCATGCAGGCCGGCAAACAAGTGGAAACGCCTATCGCTCGTATCACGCAGAAAGCGCGTGCGGTAGGTATGCACATGGTGTTGGCGACCCAACGTCCGAG
>Ga0265301_10006925_pt1 | contig 10709 bp, 19 predicted proteins | sample AusTroGonzalo_MG_2_FD_193488 | JGI IMG/M metagenome (GOLD analysis project Ga0265301, IMG submission 193488) | Bovine rumen microbial communities from tropical cattle in Woodstock, Queensland, Australia - Gonzalo_04 | ecosystem: Host-associated > Mammals > Digestive system > Stomach > Rumen ...
GTCAGGCAGATGATATTTTTGAGGAAGTTTATGCTTCTCTTGAAAAGGCAAAGGAACACGTAAAAAACAATTATTATGATTATCCCGTTCGTATTATTTGTTATGAATATAATGACGCGCAAAAGGATTTTATCTGGTCGAATTGTTACAAGAGAGAAATGACATGGGTAGAGGGGTTTTAAAAAATGATGAGTATTAACGAAGCAAGAGATTTTTTCCACTTGAAGCCGTCCGATATTGTAGTGGTATCAGGACTTGATAAAATGGTACGTGTGGCAAATGCGCAGATTTCTTATGGACGCGGTGAAATGAAGGCGCGCGCATGGAAAACGTTGGAAGCGTGCAAGGCACTTTATGCGGTAGCAGAATATTAAAGGAGAAAATAGTATGACAGTCGCACAGTTAATCAAAGAGTTAGAAAAGTATGATGAAATTCTTGATGTTACGGACGCAGAGGGGTTCCTCACTTTCGGGGTGGTTCTCGAAACCACTTCAGAAGGAGAAAATTTTGTAAAAATTCTATGAGGCAGATTTTTCTGCCTCTTCTTTTTCAGAAAAGTTAGCGGTTGCTAACCGCGCGCCCGGGCGCATTTGGGCGATTTACATAAAAAGTACCCGATCGATTTGTGCAGTTTGTCAATAGACTTCGGATAGGTTTTCCTATATAATAATAAATGTAAAGAGGGAATAAACAACGGCAAGTCGACACCGTTGCGAACCATGGATAGGCAATCGTGATTGAAGAGTTCGAGTCTCTTTTCTCTCTTTATATTATATGGTGTAGTTTCGTAGATGGTTAACGAGCCTGCAAAAGAGCAGGTGCGGCGACGGGTTCGAGTCCCTCCACACCACCACAAATTTTCTAATTTCATACCTCCTCCTAATTTTGGAAAACCGTCGCAAGGCGGTTTTCTTTTGGAAAGAAAAAGAACATAAGTTCCCTTGTCCGGGCGCGCATCAAGAAAGTTTTATAACTTTTTTCTAGAAAAAGTGTTGACAATAAGAAAGTTAAGGTATATAATATAAACATAAAGAGGGAGTGGGAACTCCACGAGTGGTGAATTGAGGAAGATTTTCCAAAACGACGTTAAAACTCTTTATAGGTTGAAAGCAAATGAATACCTCGAGTAACGTGAGGCTAGCGTGAAAGTTGTAAAATGTGCGGCGGCAGCTCTACGACCGAATATAGAGCGGCGAACATCGATACCGTCTACCTCCTCGTGGTGATGTTTGGGTAATTCTAAAAGACAGGTCTAAAGCGAAAGGAATGGTTTTATGATTTAAGTATGGGGTAGGGTGAACCCCGCGGGTCAAAATATTCACTCCTCGTATTTATATTAGAACTATAGGCTTTTTAATGAAACGTTTCCTAGGGACTTCGGAGTTCGCGAACCGAAGTCCTTAGTTTTGTCCGCGGTCGCCCGGGCGCCGGCGCGGATCGTGTTTACAATTTGTTTACAATTTAGGGGTTGACGGAATTTGAATATGAGAGTATAATTATAAATGTAAAGAGGGTTGAGAAAACCAAAGCAAATACTAAAGATATGAAGGAGAGTAAAAAATGAGATTTACAGTAGAAGAGATTAACAAGGCTATTTATAGTGCAACCATCATCGCCCTTGAGGGTATGCTTAAGAGAGAAAATATTCCTTTTGTTCAGGAAAGGCTGTGGGACGGCTTCAAGATTACATTCCCGTGGTGTGATGGTGATGTTGTATGTCATAATGGCTCCTACGGCTCGAACTGGGGCCACGTTGAGAGCATGGGCTTTCCGTGGGATGATGAAGATGTGACCGAGGATGATGTCGGCTCGATGGCGCAGAGGATTATTACTCTCTACAAGAGTATTAATAAGACAGAAGAAAAATAAAAGAAAGGGGCAACCCTTTCCGCGCCCGGGCGCAGAATTAGGTGTTGACAAACAGAAAACAATATGATATACTTTACTTAGATAAAAGAAAAGAGATAACTATAAATGACAAATACAATTAGATTTAACATAGACCCAAATTTTAATTCTCTCGATGATGAAGAGTCGCAGTTTTGTGTCTATCTTGCAATATGTCCCGATGATTTTGAAGGAGATATGTATGATGGTTCTTTCGATGAAGAAATAGAAGATGCTCTCGGTGCATATGATGTATATGAAGTACAAGAAGGACTTTTTTGTTGGGAAGGCGAAGAACCTTTTGATGTTGAAGATTTTATTCTCTTTCTTAAAGAAAAAGGAATTACCGCCATTAGAGAAGAATAAAAGTTGACAAGTTATAAAAATTATGGTATAATTTAACTACCAAAGAACGGAAGGAGTTAAATAAATGGCACACAAAAATCGTAGAAAAATCGAAGAACAAAAACACCGTGGTCCAACGTTCCATGGCTTTCGTCCCTCAATAGAGGAACCGAAAACTCACAAGGCGCAATCGCGCAAGCAAAAACACAAGCGCAATCTCGCGCGCGAGGATGAGGACTAGCGCCCGGGCGCATTTACAATTTGTTTACAATTTAAGTATTGTAATTCAGAAGTAAAGAGAGTATAATATAGACATAAAGTAAAGAAAAGAGGTTAAAAATTATGGAAATTGAATTTAATATCAATGTTGTGGGTACTACTTTTGAAGAAATCTATGCTGGAGATACTTTCATTATGAAAGAGGACAGAAAAGATTTCAAGAACGAAACAGACTTCCGAAGTGTCTATATGAAAACCGACGAAGCTGTCGGTTCTGCCGTTTGTCTTACTGACGGTATGATACTTCCTTTTGATGGCGATGAAGAGGTTGAACTCGTAAGAACAAAACTTATTGTTGAGGGAGAAATATAAAATGGAAATCATATTTGAATACTACGAAATAGAAAATACAATAAGTGAATATCATTCAACAATATCTGCCATGTATACAACACTAGAAGATTGTAAAAGTAAGTTGGCAGATTGTGCTGACTGGTTTTGTCCAAAAGGTACGGGTACAATTTACCATGTTTGGTATACCGTAAATTCGTCAAACGTTGTAACATATCACAGAGAAAAGGTATTTCAAAAGAACTGGATGGATATATAATCCATCCGCGCCCGGGCGCATATCAAGAAAGTTTTATAAAAAAGGTGTTGACATTCTGTATAAGACGAGGTATAATATAAATGTAAAGAGTGAGTTGACGAAGAAAATAACAAGTGCGCATAGTTGTTTTTGAACCAACAGAACTTACAAGGTAGACACTGCGGACTAGTAGTGCCAGAGGTTCAATTCCTCTAGTTGCTTCTCGTTACATTTACGGAAAGACTGCTATTTTAGCGGTCTTTCTTTTTTATAAAAGTTAGCAGTTGCTAACGCGGCGCCCGGGCGAAATGTCAAAAAAGTTTTAGAAAATAGGGGTTGACAGATTTTCAGTTTAGATATATAATAAGTATGTAAAGATAAATAAGGGGGATATAAAAAATGTTACTACTTTCATTCCTAGTCTTTTCTATCTTCATAATCTTACTGGGCGCAAGTCTTGCAATAGATAGAACAGATATTGCTTTTGTTGATTTTGTCGGCGTAATTTTGTCGATAGTAGAAATCTTGATTTTAATTGTGTAAAGGAGAAATAAAAATGAAAGTACCATTTGTTGAAGTTAAAACCGTTACCGTTATTAAAGAAGTAGAAAACTGTAATGAATGTCCTTACTGCTATACTATTAAGGATATGAATGCCACAATTCCCTTTTGTCGATTGAAAGACCAGACTTCTTCATATTCTGATGTTATTAATGGTAGATACTGGGAAACTATCGATAAAAATTGCCCATTGAAATCTGAGGAGAAAAACTAACAAAGGAGTTTAAACATGATGAAAAGATACGTAGTTGAATGTGATATTTGTGGTAAAGAAATCAGAGAATTAGAGTGGTACGAAATAAAAATGAAATATTTTTCATTCAATCGCGCAGGAAAAACAACCCGTTGTGACAATAAGGTAATTTGTTGGGGTTGCAAGGAAGCACTTGTAGATGTCATTCGAAATGAACGTAAGCGCACTAGAACATGAGTGCGCCGCGCCCGGGCGCGTTCATAATTGTTCACAATTCCAGGGTTGACGAAATTTGAAAGTGAGAGTATAATAATAAATGTAAGAGGTTGATAGACCACAAAAAAATTAAAAGAAATGAGGTATTAAAAACATGGATATTAACTCTACACTTGCACTTACAAAGAAATCGAACGGCAACCTTATTATCGAAGCGGTAGTCAACGGCTCGAAGCAGACTAATGTTATCACTTTTGATAGAACCACGCCTGCTGGCGAATTCTACAACCGTGCTATTAACGCTAGGGATAGAAATGCCCTTTATGCCGACTTCTTCAACAAGTATGGTGATTTTCTCAATATTAACTCCACTCCGCTTGAAGAGGTAGTTGAAGCCGAGCCACTTCCCCCAAAGACCCCCGAAGAAAGCCTTATTGATGGGCTGAATGGGCTGATGAAGTTTTTCACGGAATTCGACTTCGAACCTAACTTCCGTTTTGTCAATACGCTCTCTATGAAACTCACTTCTTCTGAACAGGACGCAAAGAATTTCATTAAGAATTATTTTGCACTCATGGATAACTCTTATGCTTCTGAATTGTCGGCAAAGATGAGAAGTCCCGAATTCAAGAAAATCCTTGAAGATATTGCAAAGGGTGGTGCACCGAAAACTCAAGTAAACAACCGCTTTAAGGTTTACTATGGTAGCGCAGGAACAGGAAAAACAACCCTTGCGCAGACCGAAACAAACAATCGTTGCGTTGTATGTAACGCAAGTATGCTTCCGTCTGATATTATGGAAGATTTCGTTTTCGTAAATGGACAGCCGTCTTTCAAGCCGTCTATCGTTTGGGAATGTATGGAACAGGGACTTCCTATCGTCCTTGATGAAATTAACCTTCTTCCATTTGATAGTCTGCGTTTCTTACAGGGCGTCCTTGACGGAAAGAAAGAATTTGACTACAAAGGACACAAGGTTCATATTGCAGATGGTTTCGCAATTATCGGTACAATGAATTTAAGTATCGGCGGTATGGTTTATGGTTTGCCCGAACCTCTTGTAGATAGAGCAAATGACATTCAGAAATTCACCCTTACGGCAACACAGTTGGCAAAGTCCATACTTTAATACCTCTTACTGGGGCGGTAGCAATACCGCCCTTTTAGGGCGCACTTCGCGCCCGGGCGCGGGCAGATTTGTTCACAAATTGTTCACATTTCCAGGGTTGCAATTCTTCATAGTTAGGTATATAATAAGTATGTAAATAAAAGAAATGAGGTATTCTTTATGGACGTAACATTTGAAGAAGTAAAAGAAGTAGTAGAAACCCTTCCGTTAGGTTTCTATTGTAGCAGACGTGTACCACTTACACTTGAAAAAAAGACAGACGTGGGCACAAGTTATTACAGTCCTCAAGACGATAATATTGTTATCGACTTTACACCTATTGCAGAAGGCTTAACTAAAGCGCCTTCAAATGACCCCGACTATACCAAAGAAACGGCAATTCGTTCTATGGTATATCATGAGTTAGCCCATGCCATTCTTACTCCTACAAAAATCGGTAAGGTAGAAACTTATTTCAATATCTTCGAAGATGAACGTATTGAAACTATTCTTTCTTCCTACTTCCATGATGTAGATTTTAAGAAACAGGTTCTCATGATAAACGGCGGTAAAGTTACTTTACCGAAAAATGTAACTCATGCTTTCTTTAACCTTGTGCGTTTTAGAGATTGTCCCGAAAAATCTTTCCTTAAAAGGGTTGAGGATATTATTGAAAAACATAAAGATATTTATCGTTTTACAGATGACCCGTGGTATTATGACTATGATGTTCAAACATTATGGAATGATTTTAACAAGTGGTACAAGAAAAATAATAAAAGTTATAAGAACCCAACTCCGCAAAATGGACAGGGCGGAAACGGCGGACAGGGCAATAATTCTATCGGTGGAAATATTGACATTCAGAATAGCGAACAGAACGAAAAGAACGGACAGGGCGAAGCGAATTCTGAACAGAACGGCAATAATGAACAGGGCAAACAAGGACAGAACGGACAGGGTGAAAAACCATCTAATGGTTGCGGTAGCGGAAAGTCTATCAAGGAAATTTTTGATAGAACATTAAATTGTTATCAAGACAATAAACTCACGGAAAGACTTAACGCCATTTTCTCTAACTTTAGAAAGAAGAATAAGGGCGGTTGCGGTATCAACGCATATAGTGGTGTTATCAACCCCCGACTTGTCGGACGTGAAGATTATCGTTTCTTTGAGCGTTCCGCAACGGCAAACGGAAACAATAAATTTGGTTCGTTCCATCTTAACCTCTTTGTAGATGATAGCGGTAGTTTTTCTGAGGACGCAGGAAAAGTCAATACTCTTATTAAATCTCTTGAAGAAATCGAAAAGAGAAATAAGAATTTTACTTTCACCGTTATTCGTTGCGGTGATGGTATGAAAATTACAGAAAAGAATGATAGATGGATAAATGCAACCGCAGGCACTAGCGCAGATTATGAAGAAACAAAGAAAATCTACAAAAAGGTAAATGCAAAAAAGGACGCTTTAATCTATAATATCCTTATGTATGATGGTCATTGTTGGTGGGGTGGTAAAAACCCTTTCAACATTTTTGACAATGCACATAGTACAGTTATTGTGGAAAGAGGCAATATCAATTCTGTAAAAGAATTTAAAAGTGGTAAAGTCATTTACATTCAAGACAGAACATACACGGAAAGATTTATTGAGGAAACTCTTAATACAATTTCGGTTGCGTTCAGATAAGGGAAAGGGGTTCAACCCCTTTCTTTTTTCGTGGTGAGTTAGCGTATGCTAACCGCGCGCCCGGGCGCGGGCAGATTGCACAAATCCGGGGCGTTATTTTTGTGCAATTTGTTAATAGACTATTTCTCTATTTTGGGTGTATAATATAGATGTTCCTAAGGGGAACGGGCACTAACAGGAAGTTATAGTTAGTCCGAAAAAAAATCGAAAAAATCGAAAAAAAGGGTTGACAACGAGAGAGTTAAGTGCTATAATAAAGACGTAAGGTGAGAGAGGAAAGTAACTCACCGAAAGAAAAAACTTTGGCGCCTACTGCATGAGTGTAGGAGAAAGAGATCAATTATGGCTACAAACGAGAAGTACACAATGAGAAAGTTCCTTGAGGCTGTTAAGGCTGGCAACGTCGGTGAAGAGGAGCAGAAGTACGCTGAGGCGGAAATCGCTAAACTCGACGCTCGTAATGAGGCACGCAAGGGCAAGGAGTCCAAGACCGCAAAGGAGAACGCTCCGATTAAGGACGCTATCAAGGACTTCGTAACGGCTAACCCCGACGCCACGGCAAAGGAAATCGCCGACGGTGTAGGACAGACAACCGCAAAGGTATCTGCTCTTGCAACCCAGCTTGTCAAAGAGGGTGTCCTCACGACAAAGGAAGTCAAGGCGGCTTCTGGCAAGGGCAAGGTCAAGGCTTATGCTCTTGTATAACTAACGCCCCTGTGGGAGAGGGCTTATATCTCCCACCCACATTACCCTCTAACATGATACCTCCTCCAGGTCGCCGGCACCGCCCTCCTCGGTGCGCGGCGCGCCCGGGCGCCATGTTCACAGTTTGTTCATATTTTGAGGGTTGACAACGTTTGATTTCTCATGTATAATAAGTATGTAAATTAAAGATAAGAGGTATTTCAAATGGATTATACAGTTTATAACTCTCAAATGTTTAAGAGCGCATATGATAAGTTAGGTTTCGTTGATAAAGTTTTCGATGTTGACCTTGTTATTGACTTCGGTTGCGCAGATGGCGCCATTACGCAGTTAATCAAAATGTTCATGCCCGAAGCAAAAGTTATCGGCTATGATAAATTTCAGATGGGACAGAATAAGCCTGGCGTTGGTTTTTGCCATGATTTTGAAACGCTTAAAGTTTTTGTAGAGAACGCAAAGCGTCCGCTTTTGGTTATGAATTCCGTGGTACACGAAGTCCTTAACTATGAGGAAGAACCTCTCAAGTTTTTAGAAGAGTTATTCAACCTCAAGTTTGCTTACATTTGGATAAGAGATTTATATCTCTCTCCTTTTTATGCGTCAACCAACCATGAAATTATTAAGCGGATACATGAAAAATATCCTAATCAGGCATATGATTTCTGTCAAAAATATGGTAGTTTTCATGTACCATATAATCTTATTCATTTCCTTATGAAATATCGTTATCAGAAGAATTGGGAACATGAATTAGAAGAAGATTATACTTTGTTTGAAAAATCTATTTTCAAGATTACTGATATGTTATATGATAACTATGAGAATATTGTAAGTAAAGAATATGTTCTTCCTTATACAAGAAAAGTAATTAGAGATGATTTCGAGTTTGATATTAAAAGAATTTGTTATACGCACTTCAAAAGTCTTTGGGAAAGGAGATAATTATGAAATACGTTTATAGAATTTGGCGGTATATTAATGCCGTAGATGCAGAAGAAGTTGCCTTTTTTCTTAATTTTAGTACAGCATTTAGTTTTATTCGTGCGCAAGGAGAAATAACTAATTTTTCTGAAGAGGGAGAAAATGATTTTTATTGGGAACGAAAATTTTATGATAAACAATATTATTCCGAAGAAGAATGGAAAGAAAAAATGTCTCCCAAAAATATTGTAAGAAAAAACCGTCGCTATTTTGCAGGTTCAAACTATTATCGAATTGAAAAAATTAAGTTGGAAGGATAACTCCTTCCGCGCCCGGGCGCGTTCACAAAAAGTTCACATTTGAAGCGTTGACAAAATTTGAATTTTCTTTTATAATATAAGAGAAGAAAAGATAAAGGAGTTAAATCTTATGACAGGTACAGATTATGAAAAACAGGTAAAAGATATTATCAATGAATTTACTAAAAAATTTGGTTGTCACGCACTTCCTGCGCGTCTGCTGGGTGATAATGAATTTTATTACTACCCCTCTATTGAAACGGTAGTCTATGTATATAAATTCTCTCCACGCTTTAAGCCTGATAGACAGTTTATGGATAGCGTAAAAAGGCATAACCCGAAAGTAAAACTCAACCACTTCATGTGGGCGCTGTTACATGAGGTTGGACACCACATGACCGAACCTACTTTCGATGAGGAAGAGAAGGACAGAATTAATAAAAAGAGATGGCGTGTTATGAAAACGCAGGCGGTTCACCCCTATTACAACCTCCCCGATGAATGGGCGGCTACGGAATGGGCAGTAACTTATGCAAACGGTCATGTTGAGGAAGTAAAAAATCTTTGGAAAAAGATTTATGCACTCACCGAAGAATACACAGAAAGTCAAATGACTGCATAAAACCGACCCCACCACGGGGTCGGCGCCCGGGCGCGTTCATAAAAAGTTCATAATTCACATATTGACTTCTCCCATTCTTCGATATATAATATATATGAAGATAAAGTTAAAGGAGATTAAAAATGGAAGCGTTAAAGAAGTTTTTTAGAATTGAGGGTGCATATAAATTTGAATGGAATGACTTGCGGTGTTTTATCACTATCATAAATGTCATTCTCATTATGGTCTATGGCTTGTCTATCGCATGGTTCGGACTTATGGTTGCATTGGTCGGTATTGTAAAGGATTTAACAACCGATAGACGTATTAATGGACTGTTAATGCACTTCGCAAACGTTATATTAAATGTATTTTTCTTACTTGCTTATTATGGCGTAATTCAAATGGGTGGTTGATACCACTCGCGCCCGGGCGCGTTCACAAAAAGTTCACATTTGAAGTGTTGACATTTTCTTTTAGTAGATATATAATATATATGAAGATAAAGAAACGAGGTTAAAAAATATGGAAAACTGGATTTGGTTAGATATGGACGGAACATTTGTAAATCTTTATGGTGTTGATGGTTGGCTTTCTATGCTCATCGCAGAAGATACAACACCCTATGAGGTGGCTAAGCCCATGCACAATATGAGCCTGCTTGCTCGCCTGCTCAATAGAGCAAAAGAAAAGGGTTGGAACCTGGGTATCATTTCCTGGACTTCAAAGAACGGCTCCGAAACTTTTAACAAGGCAGTTAAGGCTGTAAAAATCAAATGGGTGGGACGTCGGCTTCATTCTGTAGACTTTGATAGAATTGATATTGTTGACTACGGCACTCCGAAAGAAATCGGAAGAAGCGGTGTCCTGTTCGATGACGAAGAGCCGAACCGCGCAAACTGGAATGGACAGGCTTATGAACCGTCCTACCTCATTGAGTTCCTCAAAACTCTTTGAGGGCGCGCCCGGGCGCCATCGTGATTTTGCACAAAACATAGATCCAGGGCCGGCGCAATTTTGTGCAATTTATCAATAGACCTAAAAACCTATCGGGTATATAATATAGATGTAAATTAAAGATAAAGAAAAGAGGTCACTAAATGAACATTGTAATTTTTGACACCGAAACAACCGATATTAAGAAGCCGTTTTGCTATAATGTTGGTTATCAAATCAGAAACCTTGACACGAACGAAATTCTTGTTGAACGTGATTATGTAGTAGAGCAAATCTGGCATAATATAGCCTTGTTCTCTACCGCCTACTACGCTGAAAAGCGTCCGCTGTATGTAAAGGCTATGCGTGGACGGAAAGCCTTTCTTCAGAAGTATGGTGCTATATGTAGAATTATGCGCCACGACTTCAAAAAGTATCA